>Ga0209066_10001834_pt1 | contig 27256 bp, 29 predicted proteins | sample All_14_2_FD_187198 | JGI IMG/M metagenome (GOLD analysis project Ga0209066, IMG submission 187198) | Freshwater microbial communities in response to fracking from Pennsylvania, USA - Allegheny Zone_MetaG_DW_15 (SPAdes) (version 2) ...
AGAAGTGGCTCGGTTTATCTGAACAGGTTCGGGTCGGTTTCTAAGTGGATTTCCGCCTCGGTTATGCCGCCGCCGCTTCGGGCATGGGCTGGTTGAAGTAAGCTTGATCGGGCGTTTTCCCGTCAAGAGATGAGTGCGGTCGGCGGCTGTTATAGAAGCGCAGATATCGGCTGATCCCGGCGCGGGCCTCCGACACGCTGGCATAGGCCCGCAAGTAGACCTCCTCGTATTTGATGGTCCGCCAGAGGCGCTCGACGAAGACGTTGTCGCGCCAGGCCCCCTTGCCGTCCATGCTGATCCTGATCTCGCGGGCGGCCAGCACCTTGATGAACGCGCTCGACGTGAACTGGCTGCCCTGATCGGTATTGAATATCTCGGGTGTGCCGTGTCTCGCCAGCGCTTCCTCCACGGCGTCGATGCAGAAATCCGCTTCCAGCGTGATCGACACCCGCCAGGCCAGAACGCGTCGGGTGAACCAGTCCAGCACGGCTGCAAGGTAGATGAACCCGCGCGCCATCGGGATATAGGTGATGTCCATCGCCCAGACCTGATTGGGCCGGGTGATGGGCAGCTTCCGCAGCAGATAGGGATGGATCCTGTGACCGGGTGCCGGTTTCGAGGTGTTCGGCTTGCGATACAGCGCCTCGATCCCCATGCGCTTCATCAGCGTGGCGACGTGCAACCGCCCGACCGTGAAGCCCTCCTGGACCAGCAGACCCTGCAGCATCCGGCTGCCCGCGAAGGGGAACTCCATGTGCAGCCTGTCGATCCGGTGCATCAGCGTCAGAGCGGCATCCGAGACCGCGCGGGGCTTGTAGTAGACGCTGCCCCGGCTGATCCCCAGCATGCTGGCCTGACGGGTGATGCTGAGCTGCGCGCTGGGATCGATCATCTTTTTGCGCTCGGCAGCAGACCCGCCTTGCCGAGCGCGCCGGACAAAAAATCGTTCTCCAGCGTCAGCTCTCCGATCTTTGCATGCAAGGTCTTCACATCAATCATCGGCTCCGCCTCGACCTGCGGGGCTGCGCCGAACACGCCGGTCGCGCCCTCAAGAAGCTGATCGCGCCACTGCTTGATCTGGTTCGGGTGAACGTCGAAATCCTGCGCCAGCTCAATCAGCGTCTTCTCGCCCTTGATCGCGGCTACCGCTACTTTCGCCTTGAACACCGGGCTGTGGTTCCGGCGTGGTCGTCTTGCCATGGTCTTCTCCTCGCTCGCAGCATCATGCCGCCATTGCGCGGAAAATCCACCTATCCCAGATGTTCAAATTACCCGAGCCACTTCTGAGAAACACGCAGCGCGGCTTTCAAAAACTCAAGTTGGACTTACCTTACGAAGCCATCCGCTGGTTTGGGCGGGCCGTCGGGCTTTTGACGAAGAACGAGTATCAAGACGAGCTTGCAGAGGCCCTCATGGGCTCAAGCTTTGCCTACGAAGAGGCGGGCTTGCACTGGGCGGCCCGCAATTACGCGCTCGCCGCAGCCAGCCTAGAATTCCAATCGTTCCGTCGAACAGGGTCACTCGATGGCGTTGCCCCTTCAACTCTAAAGCGATGGGTGATTACCGAGCTTGCTCTTGGCCGCATTCCCTACATCCTTACCGCACATCAGTTGACAGGCATCGTCCTGACAAATCGAGCCGTATCAGACGAACAATGGACACATGTTGAAGAAGAGCTACTTCAAATCATGATGTGGATCGGCGCTTTGATGCTTCGCACCCGCCCGGAAGATTTAGGCGCGCTGCTGCGATTTCCAGATGGGCTCGATCGGCTGCAGTTGGGGCATGCCCGCATGGCAATTCTCTACCTTCTTGGCGAGATGGATGTCCTTAGAGCAGAAGGTTCTATTCCAGAGAACGAGACCGGCGAGGGCGTCGAGGAATTCTTCCAGCAATGGTCCGCCTTCGCGCATGAAATGTCGCTGCCAGAGCATCCTCACTATGCCCTCGGCGATAGGGTGGATTTGCGTTCACGTGTTATCGGCTGCGAGTTGACGATTAGTTGCGCAAACAACCTGACTTCAATCAGCATCGGTGAGGCGCTCTTGGGCACTCTCGAAGCGCTGCTTGCGACCAGCCTGAATTTCAGGATCATGCCGACACTGGATCGCCTGACGATCCGGATCGATCCCGCGCCTGATGCCGAACTGACGCCAACAATCGAATTCTCCCATGATGGCATGCCAACGGGGTCGATAACGCATCGCTTAGAGCTGCAATACACAAGCTACGAAGAGGCCCTGACGTTCCCGAACTGGCTTCAGGCAGCGGCAGTCGAGACATTCACGACGTTTGCAGTGCCGACGGACGTGGAGCGGTGGGGAGAGGAGGTTCTCGAAAACGAAAAAGGATTCTCTCGGGCCGTCACGTTCTCAAACATACCAAGCATGATGTCGCTGATGCTTGGCAATCAGGCCAAGCTATCGATCTCGGATTGGGAAGAAGACGGCGACCGCACCTACACGCTTCGCAGGAAGGCACCGTGGGCTAGTAGCGCGCCCAATGCAAAGAAACGGCCCCACCAGGGTCCACCTAAGTTTGGCGAAGGCGAGCCCCCCGCAGAGATGTTCGATTTTGAACGCTTGAAACACACCAATTTCCGGGTCGTGAGTCCGATCGACATGCGCAAGTGGGACTCTGCAGGCTGGACAGGGGTGTTATTCCTTGTCAGTCCTGGTAATCCCGAGTTCCCGCCCGTTATGGGGATAGCCTTCTCCAACATGGAAGCAGGCGAGGCAATTTTCCGGGGCCTCCGCGATCGACTTGGCATTGAGGACCGCAACGATGAACTTCGCATTGCGATCACGCGCGGCGCCCGGATTTCCAACCCGCACGCTTATGGGGTTAGCATCGGGGCGAACACGAATAAGCTCCCGTTCAACGAAGGTGAAATCGTTGAGTTCGCCACCAGGAACCACATTCTAACGCCAGCGACATCTGAAAACCTTGAGCGGTTTCTCTCCTCTTACAGGGAGCATGGCCGTTATCTGCTCGTGCCGGCAAAATTTAACGGAATGACGGCCGCAGCAGAGCCAAACCTCGACCTCGCTATCGGCAAGCGCGAACTCGTGGTCCGTCAAGGGTGGGAGATAGGCATGAACGATCCTGATGTCTCAATTCTAGATGAAGATGATCCGCCAGTCGTGCCGATGGATGAAGCCGATCCTCCTGTCCTGAAGGCCCTGGAGTGGATCGCAAACCTGAGAAAAGATCGAAGAAGCTAGTCGTAGTTCGCAGCCGTCCTAATCAATATCCGGCTAATGTTTTTCCTCGCTTAGGGCTAAGGGACTGCGCCAGGGTCTCACGTCACCGACCATACCACGTGCCTTTCCCCGTCCCGTGCTGGGTCAGGTGGTTGGCGGATACCAGCGCTTGCAGGTGTTTCTTCACGGTGTTGCGGTTCGCCCCCGTAAGCGTCACGATCTGGGCGATGGTTAGCCTGCCATGCTCCTTCGCCAGTTCCAGGATTTGCACGGAGAGGGGCGGCAGTGACGTTGCCGTGATCCGCTCCCGCTCCAGCTTCCTTTCCAGCCGCTGTTTCTGCTGCTGAAGGCTGCGCAGGAAATAGACGATCCAGGGCTGCCAGTCGGGGACATCCGCGCGGATGGTCTTCTGCGTCTGGCGCAGCGCCAGATAATAGCCTTCCTTGCTGCGCTCGATCACGCTTTCCAGCGAGGAATACGGCACATAGCCATAGCCCGCCCGCAGCAACAGCAACGTCGTCAGGATACGCGACAGGCGGCCATTCCCGTCCTGGAACGGATGGATTTCCAGGAACACGACAGCGAAGATGCCGATGACCAGCAGGGGGTGGAGCGACCGCTCGGCCAGCGCATCGCGCGTCCACTGGATCAATTCCCGCATCTTGTGCGGCGTGTCGAAGGGGGTGGCGGTTTCAAACACGATGCCGATCTCACGCCCGTCTGCATCGAAGGCGCTCACATGGTTCGTGTTTGTCTTGTACTCGCCCCGGTGACGCTCATCCTTCGTGCTGTGGCGCAACAGGTCGCGGTGCAGCTGTTTGACGTGATTTTCTGTCAGTTCGATGGACTCGGCATGGGCGAACACCGTTTCCATGGCTTGCGCATAGCCCGCGACTTCCTGTTCGTCGCGGGTTTCAAACTGCCGGATCGCAAGGTTCGAGAGAAGCTGCTCCACCTCCCGGTCGGAGAGCTTCGCCCCCTCGATACGGGTCGATGAGCCGATGCTCTCAATCGTTGCCACGCGGCGCAGCGCCGACAGGCGCTCGGGAGCTAGCGTGCCAAGCGCTCTCCACGCTCCCTTGAACTCATCCAGTTCAGAGATCAGGGAGAGAATTTGCGGGGTGATGGTGAGGGAATCAATGCTGAACGCCATACCCGTATTTATACCCAAAAATACCCATAAAGGCAAGTTTGGAGGCAGGATACCCAATATCATACCCATAAATATCCAAATACAGACGTCCTTTGGACGGGGCTTTGTCCCATCACAAAAGGGGCTGCGCCCCATCCTCCATCAAGGCCAGGCCCTTTGGGCGTTCCCGGCGGTATCCCCGGCCTTCCGCACTGGCGTTTGTGCAGGCCGGGTGATCCCCCTCCGCCGGGCACGGCCTTGACGGCATCCCCCCGCTCATTGGCGCGGGCCTGGTCGGTTGTTCGGCTTCACGGCAACATGGATTACCAATTGGCCTGAAAATTCTGGACGCCCTGGCGATTGAGCCTTGAACTAATCATTATCAAGATATATCTTGGTCGTATCGAAACATAAAAAGGAGTATATCATGGGATTCGAATTCGGGCGCCGCTGCATGCGGCGAACCAGGCTGGATGGCGCCATCCTGGAAGAGGAAGGGCGTCGCGGCTGGGGCTTTGGTCGGCATGGCGGGCATGGACGACATGCCGGACGCGGCGGGCGCGGGGTCTTTGATTCGGCGGAGCTGCGGCTGACCCTGCTGAAGCTGATCGCGGAACAGCCGCGCCATGGCTATGACGTGATCCGGGCGATCGAGGAGAAGACCGGCGGCAGCTATGCGCCCAGCCCGGGTGTGGTCTATCCGGCGATCGCCATGCTGGCCGATATGAATCTGATTGCCGAATCGCAATCGGAAGGGGCGCGCAAGGTGTTCGCCATCACCAGCGAAGGCGAGGCGGAACTGGTCGCCAATGCCGAGCTGGTGGAGGTGCTGTTCGAGCGATTGGGGTCGCTGGCGCAGGCACGCGGGCGGATTGACGATGCGCCGGTGCGCCGGGCCATCGAGAATCTGCGCAATGTTCTGCGCGGCCGGCTGTCCGGGGATGATGCCGATCGGGAATTCGCGCTCAAGGTCGCGGCGATCCTGGACGAGGCGGCGCAGAAGGTCGAGCGGCTGTGACGCGCAACACCCGGCTATCGGTGTTGCGGCATCGATTGGAAAAGGAGGGGGGCGTGGTCCCCCAGGAGCGTATCATGGCTTATACGATCATGGCCCGCGTGCCGACGGAACATGGCAGCCGCTATCTGCAGCAGCTGTGCAAGCATTGGAGTCATAATCTGGCGGTCGAATTCACGCCCGAGCAAGGGCAGGTCACCTTCCCGCGGGAAGGCCGGTCGGGCAGCTGGCCCATGGATGCCGTGCTGAGGATGCAGGCTCATACCGACAGGCTGGATTGCACACTGGAAGGCAGTTCCGCCGAGCATTGCGAGGTGCTGAAGGGCGTGGTGCAAAGCCATCTCGACCGCTTCGCCTTCCGCGAGGCGCCGCTGCGCTTCGACTGGCAGACTGCCTAGCCCGCATCGCCCTTGCGGATCAGATCGGCCACGCGCTTGGCCCGACTGGGCGTCTGCTGTGCCCAAGTGCTGTCCAGCGCGTGTTTGGCCGCGCCATCCCAGTCTTTGGCGCGCAACGCTGCCCACATCTTCTTGAAGCCGAGAACGCCTGTGATCCCCAGCTGAAAGGCCATATTGGCGGTGGCGCGACGGATATTGTCGGGCATGTCGACCCAGCCTTGGCATTGTGCGGCCAGTGCGGAGGTGACCTTGGCGACATCGTTGCGCAGCAGATATTCGGCTTCCGCCTCCGAGATGCCGCCTCCCTTGCGCTCATCGATCAGGCGGCCATAGCCGATCGTCCAGAATCCGAGGTGGTCCTGATAGGCGACCAGTTCCAGCCCCTCCTCCTGCTTGAGGTCGGAGATCAACGCGTCCTGCATCCTGCGCCCCTCTCTTTTCACGGGTGATCATGGTTTTAGTAATCTACCATGGAGGCGCGCCCGCAAACAGCCTCGTCCCGGGTCTTTCCGATTCAGCTCCCGGCGGAATTGGGCTATGACCGGCCTCGCGTCATCTTCGATGCAGGGGCGAGGGGAGGGCAGGCATGACCCGCGATGAAGCCGATACGATTGCGCTGCAGGCGCTTGCCTTCATCCTGGCGGAAGAAGCGCGCGCCGATCGCTTTCTGGCGATCAGCGGCATGGATCGCGACGAGCTGATCCGCGCGGCCCGGCTGGGCGAGCCGGGGCTGATGGGCGGCGTGCTGGATTTTCTGCTCGATTGGGAGCCGGACCTGATCGCGTTCTGTGACATGGCCGGGCTTGCCCCCGAAGCACCCCTGCGGGCACGGCGTGCCCTGCCCGGAGCCACGCCGGAATGGTAGTGCGGCGTGGCTGAGGGGCGGCGTATTCGATCCAGGCTATGTCACAGGATTTCCACCGGGTTTTTCGCCAGCCGGGTTACACGGTGCAGGGTTTCGCCCGCGACCGAACCCAGATCGAAGGCCTTGTCCGCCTGCGGCCCCTGGGCTTCCTGCAACAGGCGTTTCGCCCATTCCGTCTGGTTGGCCAGATAGTTGCTGTAGTCGATCTTGATATTGGACATGGCGGTGCGTCCCCCGCGTGCCTTTCATTCGGTCGAGCTGGCCGTGCAACGGCCGAAAGGCCGCTGTCGTTGCCGGGTGAATTGATCTGAACTGGATGGGACATCCGCGGATGGTGCCGCGCCGTCCTCTCCCCACGCCTCCCCCGAAGCGTTAAGAAAGGATTAACCCCATCCGCCCCACCTCACAGTGACGGGTGTCACAGGGGAGGCGGAATTCACGGGGGGATGGCAAAAAAAGCGTCAGGACGGGCGGTGCAGCGCCGCCACGGCTTCCAGATGCGCCGCCCAGGGGAACTGGTCGATCGGCCGCACCCAGTCCAGCACATAGCCGCCATCAACCAGGATGCGCAGATCGCGCGCCAGCGTCGCCGGATTGCAGGAAATGGCAACGATGCGTCGAACGCGGCTATGCGCCAGGGCCTGCGCCTGGGGGGCAGCCCCGGCGCGGGGCGGGTCGAACAGCACGGTGTCGAAGCGTTCCAGCTCCGCGCCTTCCAACGGCTTTCGGGCCAGGTCGCGGCATTCCGCCGTCAGCCGTAGCCCATGCATGCCGGCGGCCTTGCGCAGGGACGCCACCATGGGGGCATCGCCTTCCACGGCGTGGACCTGCAGGTTTTCCGCTGTCAGCCGCAACCCGATGGTGCCGAGCCCGGCATAGAGATCGGCCAGCACGCCCGCACCCCTGGCCGCTTCGCGAACGGCCGCAAGGATGGCCGCTTCCCCGGTCCGGCTGGGTTGCAGGAAGGCGCCCGGCGGGATATCGGCCGCAATCGTGTCGAAACGTTCGCGCGGCTGCTTGCGGGTCAATAGCGGTTCCGGTGGCCGGCTGGGAACGGGCGCCCAGGCGATCCGGGCCAGGTCGCGGGCATTGGCGAAATCGGCCAGCGCCTCGCGATCCGTCAGGGCCGGCTCGCCAGCCTTGGCCGGATAGAAGGCCAGATCGATGCCGCTATCCGTCACCGTGGCCAGCACGTCCCCGGCCTGACCGAAAGCAGGCAGCCGCGCCAGCAGATGATGCAACTCGCCCGGCAGGTCGCGCAGGTCCGGTGCCAGGGCCGGACAGCTGTCGAGATCGACGATCTGCGCGCCCTGCGCCTCGTTGAAGCCCAGGATCCAGCCGGCCGCCGTCTTGCGGGCAGCGAACCGGGCGCGGCGGCGCTCACCCGGTGGCAGGGCTTCCAGCGGACGAACCACCGACACGTCAAGGCCGCGCGCGGCCAAGGCCTGCACCAGCCAATCCGTCTTGGCATGGGAGGCCACGGCGGGGGGCACATGCTGCAGGGCGCAGCCTCCGCAGCGCCCATAGGCCGGGCAGGGCGGCTCGATCCGCTCCGGCCCCGGAGCCAGGATCCGTTCGATCCTGGCCTGTCTGCCTTCGCCGCGTTTTTCACCGGGGCGAACCAGAAGCCGGTCACCGGGTGCTGCCAGCGGCACGAACAGCATGCCGTCAGGACCTGTGGCGACCCCATCACCACGCGCGCCGATCCGTTCGATCTCCACCTCCACGCAGGCGGCTTCAACGGCACCTTTGGTGCGCTGCGGTTTACCCTTTATCGGGCGACGGAATCGGTTAACCATGGCTGGTCGCGCGGTGGAGGGGTCTTTCGCAGGCGAAGGGGGTTTGGCGGGACGCCATGTCGATCAATACCTTCATCGGATTTCTAGCGGCTTTCGCCCTTTTTCTGGGCTCGATTTTTCTGTCCACGGACAACTATCTGATCTTCGTCGATCTTCCCAGCCTTGTAATGGTGATCGGTGGCACTGTTACCGCAACCTTCATCTCCTATGAATTCCGCTATGTGATGCTGGCGCTGAAGGGCATCCTGTCCACTTTCAAGATCTACAAGATGGGGCGCGGCATCCTGAACCAGGAAGTCGGGCGCATCATCCGCTGGGGTTATCTGGTGCAGCAGAAGGGCCTTCCCGCATTGGAAGCCGAAGCGAAGGCTGCGGGATCCGATCCTTTCGTGCGCTTCGCCCTGGATATGGTCGTTTCAGGCTATTCGGGGGAGGATGTGCGCACCATTCTGGCCAATACCATCGACACCACCTTCGAGCGGGATTGCGTGCCGGCCAAGATCCTGAAGGCGATGGCGGCCACCGCGCCGGCCTTTGGCATGCTGGGCACGCTGATCGGCCTGATCATCATGCTGGACAATATGGGTGCGGACCCGACCCAGCTGGGTTCCGGCCTTGCGGTTGCGCTGAACACGACGCTGTACGGCATCGTGCTGGCACGCATGGTTTTCCTGCCGGCCGCCAGCAAGGTGCAGCAGCGCCAGGAAATCCTGCGCTTCCGTCATGAGCTGATCGCCGAGGGCTTCGCGCTGCTGGCTGACCGGCGCCCGCCGCGCTACATTCAGGACCGGATGAATTCCTTCCTGGATCCGGCGATCCGTTTCGATATCGACAAGCAGATGAAGCGGTGAGGTCGTGGCGCTGAACGGACGACGACGCAGCTCGGGCGAGGATGAACCGGACGACGAATCCTGGATGACGACTTATGCCGATGCCATCACGCTGCTGATGTGCTTTTTCGTCATGCTGGTGTCGTTCTCCAAGGTGGAACTGCCGCTGTTCGAAAAGGTGCAGGCCGGGATCAAGGAAAGTCTGGCCGGCGGGAATGATCCGCAGCAGCCTTTGTTCGATCTGCAGGCGCAGCTGTCCGAAACCTTCGACAGCATGGCCCAGCTTCCGGCTGATACCACCAATGTCGGCTATGACGACCAGGGCGTCGTGATCGAATTCGCCAGCGGTGTCTTTTTCGCACCCGGATCGGCCGATCTGTCGGCCGTGGCCCGGCTGGCGCTGGATCAGGTGCGGGTCGCGCTTGATCGCAAGCCCTATGATCGCTTTTATGTCGAGATCGAAGGGCATACCGATGACGAGACGGTGGCCGATACGATCTTCCCGTCCAATTGGGAATTGTCGGCGGGGCGGGCGGCGGCGGTGGCGCGGTTCTTTATCGCCAAAGGCATGCTGCCGACGCGGCTGAAGGCCGCAGGCTATGCCGATACGCGCCCGAAACTGCCAAACCGGAACCTGACGGGAGATCCTATTCCGGAGAATCAGGTGGCCAATCGTCGTATTGTGGTGCGGCTGTTGCCGAATTTCGATGCCAAGCAGGCAACCACATCGCCAGGGGGGGCGGCGCGCTAACCTTCGCTCCCCTCCGGTTAGAGGTGGATTTGGCGTCTCTTTCGTGGTGTTCTATCCCCTGGGGTACCCGGCTATTATGGAACGGCGTTAGGAATGGCATTCAAAGTCAAGTTCTGGGGAGTTCGTGGGTCCATCGCTACGCCGTCCCCGCGTCACATCGGTTTTGGCGGCAACACCAGTTGCATCGAAGTTTCGGCGGGCGGCCGAAAGATCATTTTTGACGCTGGTACGGGGCTGCGCAATCTGGGCCAGTGGATGATGAAAAAGGATGTGCGCAACGCGCATCTGATGCTGTCCCATACCCATTGGGACCATATCAACGGCTTCCCCTTCTTTACGCCGGCCTTTGTGCCTGGCCGGTCTTTCACCATCATGGCCGGCCATGTGGCGGACGACCAGGGCGGCATCCGCAAGGTGCTGTCGGGCCAGATGGCGCAGCCCTTCTTTCCGGTGCCGCTGGAAGCGATGCAGGGCGCGATGGCGTTCGAGGATTTCACCGCCGGCGACAGCTTTAACCTGGATTCGGAGGTGAAGATCAGGACCGCGGCGCTGAACCATCCGAACGGGGCGACCGGGTACCGGGTAGAGTATAAGGGCCGGTCCATGTGCTATGTGACCGATACGGAGCACATCCCTGGCAAGCCGGATGAAAACATCCTGGCCTTGATCGAAGGCTCCGATCTGGTCATCTATGATTCGACCTATACCGAGGCGGAGTTTCCCGCGAAGGTCGGCTGGGGCCATTCGACCTGGGAGGAGGGGGTGCGCCTCTGCCAGGCAGCGAATGTGAAAATGCTGGCCATCTTCCATCATGACCCGGACCATGAGGACAGCTTCATGGAAGCGCTGGAGCGGGAGGCGCGCAAGCGCTGGTCCGGCGCCATTGTCGCGCGCGAGCACATGCGGGTGAATCTGCTGGGCTGAGCGTGCGAACCGGGGGGAGCGGAGGTGATGCACGCTGCCATTCCGATGCCCTTGTCGGCGAATTGGCCTCAAGCCCCCATGGCGCAATGCTGAACTGGTGTTATTCTGGTTAACGGCCGGAGTGGCGAACGACCGGCACGGGGGAATGTGGTTCGCCTTTCTAGCGAGGGTAACAGGCAATGAGCCAAAGCTCCGAAGAGAGCGCAGCAGAGTTGAGACGTTTTGAGGCCGGCCGCCGCGCGGGCGACCGGATGATGCGGCGCCTGATCCATCTGGGAATAGCGCTCTCAGCCGAACGTGATCATGACAAGCTGCTGGAGATGATCCTTCTGGAAGCGAAGGATATCTGCAATGCCGATGGCGGCACGCTCTATCTGATGACGGATGACGAGCGCGGCCTGTCTTTCCAGATCATGCGCAACGACACCTTGAATGTGGCGCTGGGTGGCACGACGGGGAAGGCGATTCCCTTCCCGCCGCTGAAGCTCTACGACGCGGAAACCGGCAAGCCCAACATGAACAATGTGGCGACCGCCGTCGCCCATACCAAGCGCGCGGTCAATATTACCGACGCCTATGTGGCGGAGGATTTCGACTTTTCCGGCACGAAGAAGTTCGACCAGACCACCGGCTATCGGTCGATGTCCTTCCTGACCGTGCCGATGCTGAACACCGATAACGAGGTGACCGGTGTTCTGCAGCTGATCAATGCCCGCGACAGCGATGGCAACACCATTCCCTTCTCCGGCGAGTTGCAGCCGATCATTGAAAGCCTGACCAGCCAGGCTGCGGTCGCGCTGGAAAATCAGAAGCTGATCAAGGCACAGCGTGATCTGTGGGATGCCCTGATCCAGATGCTCGCCTCTTCGATTGACGATAAATCCCCCTATACCGGCGGGCATTGCCAGCGCGTGCCGGAAATCACCAAGATGCTGACCAAGGCCGCCTGCACGGCGGAGTACGGCATTTTCCGGGATTTCGACCTGACGGATGACGAATGGTACGAGCTGCATGTCGCGGCCTGGTTGCATGATTGCGGCAAGATCACCACGCCGGAATATGTGGTCGACAAGGCATCCAAGCTGGAAACCATCTATGACCGCATTCATGAGGTGCGCACCCGGTTCGAGGTGCTGCATCGCGATGTGGAGATCGCCTATCTGAAGGCGAAGCTGGCCGGGGAGGCGGAGGAGACGGCCGCCGCCCGGCGCGACGCCGATTGGGCCCTGCTGCAGGAGCAGTATGGCTTTGTCGCCAAGGCCAATGTCGGCGGCGAATTCATGGCCGATGCGGATATCGACCGGCTGAAGGAAATCGGGGCGCGCAAATGGGTGCGCCATTTCGACAAGATGCTGGGTCTGGCCCCGCTGGCGGCCATGCGGGCGGAGGCTGATCCGCCGCCGCCCCCGCCGCATGAGGAGGCGCTGCTGGCCGATCTGCCGGAGCATAAATTCGGCGGTTATGACCAGGGCGAGCTTTATAACCTGGCCATCCGGCGCGGCACGCTGACCAATGAAGAACGCAGGACCATCAACGACCATATCGTCGTCACCATCAAGATGCTGGAAACGCTGCCCTTCCCCAAGAAGCTGCGGCGCGTTCCGGAATATGCCGGCGGCCATCACGAGAAGCTGGACGGTACCGGCTATCCGCGCGGCCTGACGCGGGCGGATATGTCGATCCCGGCGCGTGTCATGGCGATCGCTGATATCTTCGAGGCGCTGACGGCGGCCGACCGGCCCTATAAGAAGGCCAAGACCCTGTCGGAATCGCTGAAGATCATGAAATTCATGGTCAAGGACCAGCATATCGATCCGGATCTGTTCGACCTTTTCCTGCGCTCCGGCGTCTGGAAGACCTATGCGGAGAACTTCCTGTTGCCGGCCCAGATCGACCCGGTGAATATCGAGGACTACCTGCCCGATCCGGCCCTGCTGACCAGGGAGGTGGCGTGAGGGGGTGCCATGCCTGCGGGAGGATGCCCGCAGGCAGGGTGTTGATGTCGCAGCCCGGCTTCCCGCTTGACGCCGGGCACATCCTCCCCACCTCATAGCCCATCATGTCAGACAGACGCCGCGCATTCCGCTTTCCGCCTGATTGGTCGGCAGGCCTCGACCCGACCCCACTTCTGCGGGGGCCGGTGGGGGACTTGCTGGCGCGACCCTGGCTGGACCGGGTGTCGATCCATTCCATCGGCAAATATCTGATCCCGACCTCGCGCCTCTGGGCGGCGGCCGAGCTGGCAGGCCCCGATCTGACGCGCTTCCTGGCCGAGGCCGGGCTGGATCGCCCATCCGCGGGCAAGCTTGGCCTGCTGCGTCAGGCCCTCGCCATTACCGCGCGCATGGCGCGGCGCTATCAGAAGGCCGAAACGGCCTGGCGGGCGGCTTTCTTTGCCACCGATGCAAGCCTGCCAGCAGACCCGGCCGTGTTGAAGGCGGTTCAGACCCGCCGGGTGAAGACGGCGCGCGACTGGATGGCCTGCCGCGCCCTGTTCCTGCCTTTCCTGCCTGGGGACGGGTTTCTGGGGGTGCGCTATGAAACACCTGGGCCCCAGGAAATGTCGGACCGGTTCGGGGCGCTGATCGCGCGGGAAGGCGGGCTTTACGCCCTGCCGGAACGTCTGCCTGGAATTGTCGAAAGCCAGGCCTATGAGGCGGATGGCCGACGCTGGTCCTGGATCCGGCTGGACCATGGCGATGGCGGCACGGGCTGGGCGCGGGTCGGTACGCCCCTGGGGGTGGAGAACCCGCTTACGGTGATCTCCCTGCATGGCCTGGCGATGGAAATGGAGATGTGGAACAGTCGCCTGGGCCAGGCGGAGGATGTGCTGGACCCGTCGATCCGGGTCATCCAGCCGGAGGCGCCGTTCCACAGCCGCAACCGTGAGCCCGGCACCTGGGGTGGGGAAGCCTTCATCGCCACCCTGCCGGCCGGGGCCATTTCCCTGTTCCGCAAGGCCTTTCCGGAAATAGCCGCCCTGATGGCATGGGCGCGGCAGACCTCCTCCGCCCCGGTCGGGCTGGCGGGGGTGTCGATGGGGGCGCTGACCGCGCAGCGCCTGTCGGTGGAGGCGGTATCCTGGCCGCAGCCCTGCCGGCCCGATGCGCTGTTCCTGGCCTCGACGTCTGAGGATCTGCTGGAGATCGCGACCGAAGGGGCGCTCGGCCGGGTCTTCGCCATTCATACAGCTGCGGAACGGGCGGGCTGGACGCCGGAATTGCTGGCGCGCTGGTCACCCCATCTGGATCCCGTGGGGGAGCCATGCCTGGCCGCTGACAGGATCGTGCTCGCTTTGGGCGCAGTGGATGATGTGACGCCGTTTGATGGCGGAACCAAGCTCGCGCGGCGCTGGCAGGTGCCGGAGGAGAATGTATTCGTCCGCAAGGTCGGGCATTTCTCGGCCCCCGTCAGCTTCTATCGCCATCCCGAGCCGGTGAAACGGTTCGAGGCGGTGCTTCGGGGGCAGGGCTGATCCTCAGCCCGTCTTCTTCCCGCCGATCCTGGGTTCCTCGCCCTTCAGCAGGCGGCGGATATTGGCGTGATGGCGGATGAAAGACAGGATGGTCAGCACCAGCGCTGCCCAGACCAGCATCGGCATGGTCGGGGCCAGATACCACGCATAAACGGGGGAAAGGGCCAGCGCCACCAGGGCGGAGAGGGAGGAGATGCGGAAGATCGCCGCCACCACCAGCCAGGTGGCGCAGCAGGCCAGCCCCACAGGCCAGGCGAGCGCGGTCAGTACGCCCAGCGTGGTCGCCACCCCCTTGCCGCCCTTGAGGCCCAGCCAGATCGGGAAATTATGCCCGAACACGGCGGCCACGCCCGCCAGCACGGCTTCCTGCGGGAAACCGGCCAGCAGGAAGGCCAGCGCGATGAAGCCGCCCTTGCCGGCATCCAGGATCAGGGTCGCAGCAGCCAGCGGCTTGTTGCCGGTGCGCAGCACATTGGTGGCGCCGATATTGCCCGAACCGATCTTGCGGATATCGCCCAGCCCGGCCAGACGCGTCAGCACCAGCCCGAAGGGGATCGAACCCGCCAGATACCCCGCGAGCAGGGCCAGTGTCAGCGTCAGGGACGTGCCCGGTTCCGGCATCATCGTCAAACCCCTTCCCGAAACAGGATGCGGCCATCGACCACGGTCATGCGGGCCTTGCCCTGCACCGGCCGCCCGCCAAAGGCGGAATTCTTGGATTTCGACAGCAACGCGTCTTCCTGGATCACCCAGGGAATATCAGGATCGAACAGGACCAGATCGGCTGGCGCGCCCTTCTTCAGGCGTCCGCCGGGCAGTTTCAGCAACTCCGCCGGGCGCAGGGTGACCTTCGCCAGCGCTTCCGTCATCGACAGATGGCCATTATGCACCAGTTCCAGCACCAGGGGCAGCAGCGTTTCCACCCCGATCACCCCGAACGCGGCGGAGGCGAAGGGCAGGCGCTTGGAATCCTGATCCTGCGGGGCATGGTCGCTGGCGATGGCATCGACCGTGCCATCCTTGATGCCTTCGATCAGCGCCTGCCGGTCCGTCTCGCCACGCAGCGGCGGGGACACCTTGGCGAAGGTGCGATAATCGCCGATCGCCGTCTCGTTCAGGGCGAAGTAATGCGGGGCGGTATCGCAGGTCACTTTCAGCCCGCGGCGTTTGGCGGCCCGGATGGCGGCCAGCCCGTCCAAGGTTGTAACGCGGCTGAAATGCAGCCGCCCGCCCGCCATTTCCAGCAGGCGCAGATCGCGTTCGATCTGGATCACCTCCGCCTGGGGCGGAATGCCGGCCAGGCCCAGCCGCGCGGCAAGCTCGCCCTGGGTGGCAAGCCCGCCCCGGGCCAGGGTCGGTTCTTCGGGGTGCTGCACCAGCAGCGCACCGAATACTCCGCCATATTCCAGCGCGCGCTTCAGCACCACGGCATCGGCGACGCAATGTCCGGCATCGGCGAAGGCGACGGCGCCGGCCTCCAGCATCAGGCCGAATTCCGTCATCTCGCGGCCTTCGAGATTCTTGGTGATGGCACCGTAGCAATAGACCTTGGCCAGCGCCTTTTCGCGCGCGCGCCGTGCCACGAATTCCAGCACCGAGACATCGTCAATAGGCGGGGTGGTGCCGGGCAGGGCGACCATGGCGGTGACGCCACCGGCCAGGGCGGCGCGACCGGCGCTTTCGATGGTTTCCTTATGCTCCTCGCCCGGTTCGCAGATCTGCACGCGCATGTCGATCAGCCCGGGGGCAAGGCACAGCCCCTTGCAGTCGACCGATTTGCCGACGGAAGGCGCGCCGCCGCGGAACAGATGCGGGCCGAAATCGACGATCCGCTCATCCTCGGTCAACAGGGCGCCCATCACATCCAGCCCGGTGGCCGGGTCGATCAGGCGGGCGTTCAGATAGGCGACGCGTCCATTGCTCATTCGCCTGCCGCCTCCCTGTATTCCATCAGCAGATCGAGGCAGGCCATGCGCACGGCCACACCCATCTCCACCTGTTCGCGGATCACCGACCGGTCGATATCGTCGGCCAGTTCCGAATCGATCTCCACACCCCGGTTCATCGGGCCGGGATGCATGATCAGCGCATCGGGCTTGGCATGGGAAAGCTTGTCACGCGTCAGGCCGAAGAAGTGGAAATACTCCCGGATCGACGGCACGAAGGAGCCCTGCATGCGTTCCAGTTGCAGGCGCAGCATCATCACGATGTCCACGCCCTGCAGGCCGGAACGCATATCGGTCGCCACCTCCACCCCGAAGCGGTCGATGGCGGCGGGCAACAGGGTGGGTGGGGCCACCACGCGCACGCGCGCGCCCATCACATGCAGCAACAGGATGTTGGAACGCGCGACGCGGCTATGGGCGACATCGCCACAGATCGCCACGGTCAGGCCGGCCAGCGCACCCTTGCGGCGGCGGATGGTCAGCGCATCCAGAAGGGCCTGGGTCGGGTGCTCATGCGCCCCGTCGCCGGCATTCAGCACGGCGGCGTTCACCTTCTCCGACAACAGCTTCACCGCGCCCGATTCGGAATGGCGGATGACGATGGCATCGGGATGCATCGCATTCAGCGTCATGGCCGTATCGATCAGCGTTTCCCCCTTCTTGATGGAGGAGGAGCTGACCGACATGTTCACCACATCGGCGGACATGCGCTTGGCCGCAAGCTCGAAGCTCATCTGCGTGCGGGTTGAGTTTTCGAAGAAGAGGTTCATCACCGTCCGGCCCTTCAGCCGGTCGGACTTCTTCTGCGGCTGCCGGTTCTGGGCGACATAGGCGTCGGCCAGATCCAGGATTGTCGCGATCTCCGGCGCCTTCAGCCCTTCGATCCCCAACAGATGGCGATGCGCGAAGCGGGGCTTGGCGGCGGCGGGCGACAGGGGTTCTGATATCTGGGGCATGGCAAGGCCGGACAATAAGGGGCAGGCGGGCATCCCCGTCAATCTCGATTTTCCAACGCCGGGCAACTATCGCCGGATAGCCCGTCTGGAGCACTGCCAGGGGATGCGGCAGCATGGTAGAAAATGACTGGAAAACACTGGACTGGAGCTTTGTCGATGCGCCGATTCGTACTGCCAGCCATGCTGGCCGCCTTTGCCCTGGCCGCCTCCGCTGAAATGGTTCGGGCCGAAACACCGGAGGCCGGACGCTATCTGGTCGTGGAAGTCCAGGTGCCGGGTTCCAGCACGGGGGCGAAGCAGACCATGATGGTCGATACCCAATATGGGCGCAGCTGGATACTGGTGCAGGACGGTGGAACGGCCCACTGGAAACGAATCTACTACGACGAGGACAGCAATCCGCCACAGGGCCAGCAGCGCAGGCCTGCCCCGGTGACTCCCGCCGCGCCGAATTAATTCACCCTACCCCTTTCGTAGCCCTTCCCGACGGGTAGATGCATACCCATGTGCAGGGCGGTCGCAAAAAGGGGAGTTGTTTCATGGTTTGGGCATCGATTGCCGCCGGTCTGGTGTTGCTGGTGCTGGGCGGCGATCTTCTGGTGCGCGGCGCGGTGGCCGCCGCCACCCGGTTTGGTGTGTCGCCGCTGTTGATCGGTCTGACGCTGGTGGGGTTCGGCACCTCCACGCCGGAGCTGGTGACCAGTCTGGAAGCGGCCTTTCGCGGCTCGCCCGGTGTTGCCATCGGCAATGTGGTCGGCTCGAACATCGCCAATATCCTCTTGATCCTGGGCGTATCGGCCCTGCTGGCGCCGGTCGCGGTGGATCGTCATGGGCTGAAGCGCGATGGTTCGGTCATGCTGCTGGGGACGGCGGCCGTGCTGGCGCTGTTGGCCTTTGGTCAGATCGACCGCTGGGTCGGCTTCGTCTTCCTGGCGGCGCTGGCCGCCTATCTCTACCTCGCCTATCGTGGCGAGAAGCAGGAGGCCACCCAGCCAGGCCCGGTGCATGACGCGGCGGAAACCCTGGAGCAGGAGCTGAAGCCGGAAAAGGTCTGGTCGCTGCCAATTGCCCTGGGGGCGGTGGCCGTTTCGCTGGTCATGGTGGTGGTCGGCGCCCGGCTTCTGGTGGATGGCGCCATCGAGCTGGCGCGGCTGGCCGGGATTTCCGAAACCGTGATCGGGCTGACCATCGTTGCGGTCGGTACCTCCCTGCCGGAACTGGTAACCAGCGTGATGGCCGCCCTGCGCAAACAAAGCGCGGTCGCCTTCGGCAATGTGGTCGGTTCCAACATCTATAACCTGTTGGGCATTCTTGGCGTCACCGCAGCGGTGCATCCCTTGCAGGTGCCGGGTGATTTCTCGCTGGTCGACGGGGCGGTTTTTGCGGTTTCCGCAGTGTTGCTGGTCGTGTTCTCACGCACCGGCGACCGGGTCAATCGCTGGGAAGGCGGCCTGCTTGTGGCGCTGTATGCCGGCTATATCGGCTGGCTTGCCCTGGGGTAGACCGGCCGGGGAGTGGGTCAGCGGGCGCGCGCCAGCGCGTCCAGCGCGCCCTGCAGGATGTATCCCGCAGCCATCTTGTCCACGACCTCGTCGCGGCGGCTGCGGGTCATATCCGCCTCGGTAATCAGGAAGCGTTCGATGGCCGCGGTCGACAGCCGCTCATCCCAGAAGGCGATGGGCAGGCCAAGGCCCCGCAATTCCGTTAAATTGCGGGCGAACTGGCGGGTGGACTGGCAGCGAGGTCCCTCGCTGCCATCCATGTTGACAGGCCAGCCGAAGACCAGCCCACCGATCGTGCGGTCGGCGATGACCTTTTCCAGCTTTTCCGCATCCAGGGTGAATTTCCTGCGCCTGATGGTCTCCAGCGGGCTGGCGACCATCAGGCCGGGATCGCTGATCGCAAGACCGATGGTCTTCTCGCCCAGATCCAGGCCGAGCAGACGGGTGTTGCGGGCAATCAGCCCGGGCATTTCCTTGATGTCGTAGAAGATCATGCCCAGCAGATAGCAGGGCGGCGGCGGCAAAGACAAGCTTCGCCGCCGCTGGCCAGCCCCTTCATGCCTTGCGCGCGACCGGGCCGGCTTCCGCCGTCCTGTTCCAGGGCATCATCTGCAACACGGTCGCCATGCCGCAGAAACCGGTCAGGCCGGCAAAGGTCAGCCCCGCGCCGACGAAGCCCGCCAGCAGGAAGAAGGCCGGGTTGACGAACCAGCCCAGGATCACGCCCAGCAGCACCAGCGAACCCGCGCCGATCTGGACCTGACGCATGATCGGCAGCGGCTGCGACAGGTCGCGCTCCACCGGCAATCCCTGCTTGGTCCAGGAATTGATGCCGCCCATCATGTTGTAGACGATGCCGTCCATCCGGCCGTTCAGCGCGATCAGCGCCTGGCTGGAGCGGTTGCCGCTCTGGCACATGATGACCAGCTTCTTGGCCGGGGGCACGGCCATGGTCGAAACGTCCAGACGTGATAGCGGGTTCAGCACTGCGCCCGCCACATGTTCGCGGGCGAATTCGTCGGATTCGCGCACATCCACCAGCACCGCCTCACCGGCGCGCAGCCAGGCATGCACCTCCGCCGGGGTTGCCTCGCGGATATCAAGAGTAGTGTTCATGAATTCATGTCTCCATAGGGCTTTAAGTTAGTTAAACCTAATATAATAACGCATGCCGCAGATTCAAGGAAAAGGCCACGGTATCGCGATCACGATTTGCGGAAGATCCAGTTGGCGAACAGCCCGGCGAAGCAGGCGATCAGGATGGCCGCCACGCCATACAGGGCCGGGAAGCGATAGGCCCAGCGGAACAGCTGCGCGCCGAAGCCCACCTTGGAGACGAAAAGCGGCGTGGTCTGGGCGCTTGCCACCTCGCCATCGCGGATCAGCAGGGTTTCGATCGTATAGGTCCCGGTCGGCACATTGGCCGGGAAGGCGACCGTAGTGCGGAACAGCCGATCACCGATGCGCTGCACGGCATTGTCGCGCACGCCGAACAGCCCCTGGCGGCGCATATTGCGGATCAGGGCTTCGCGGAAATCCCAGACATTGATGCCGTCTTCCACCGGTTCGGTCTGCAGGCGCAGATAGTCCGGCCCCATCTGGTGGCGTTGACGCACGCGCAGCGGAACTTCCAGCGCGATCGGGGCGCTGGCCGACAGCCAGAAGAAGGAGGGGACGGATTGGAAGGTCACCGCGGAGCGGTTCACCCAGATGCCCACCGTGCGTTCCTTGCGGCGGACCACCACATCCTCGCGCGGGCCGCGCACGATCACCACGATATCGCCCGGGCCGTCCACCGCGCCGAACAGCAGCAGTTCCGCCCCGGTGAAATCGGTGGTGATGGCCACCAGATGTTCCGACAGATCCGCGACCAGCGGTTCGGACGCGCGCCCATCCCGCCCCAGGGTGGAGAGGAGCGCCAGCATCGCCGTCATCATCAGCAGCGGCAGCAAACGATGGGGGACAGCGGTCATGTCAATGCGCCCCGGCCACACCGATGGTGAAAGGATCGCTGGGTTCCAGCACCAGATCCAGGAACAGTTTGACGCAGACGGCCAGCACCATCAACGCCAGCAGGCCGCGCAGCTGCTCGCCGCGCAGTTTCGCCCCGATCCTGGTACCGAACTGGGCGCCCACCACCGCGCCGGTCAGCAGCAGCACCGCCAGCACCACATCCACCGTCTGGTTCAGATAGGCCTGGAAGAAGGTCGCGTTGGCGGTCACGAAGATGATCTGGAACAGCGAGGTGCCGACCACGACGGAGGTTGGCATGCCCAAGAGATAGATCATGGCCGGCACCATGACGAAGCCACCACCGACGCCCATCATGGCCGACAGGATGCCGACCAGGACACCGACAGTCAGCGGCAGCAGCGCGCTGATATAGAGCTTGGACCGGCGGAAGCGCATCTTGAAGGGAAGGCCGTGCAGCCAGGTATGGCTGTGCAGCTTGCCGCGCGTGGCCGGCCCCTTGCGGCTTTTCAGGATGGCGCGCGCGCTTTCCACCGCCATCAGCGCGCCGACCAGCCCCAGGAACAGCACATAGGCCAGCCGGATGAACAGATCGACCTGACCGATTTCCCGCAACAGCGCGAACAGATAGACACCCAGCGTCGAGCCGACCAGACCACCGATCAGCAGGATAAATCCCATCATGATGTCGACATTGCGCCGCCGCCAATGGGCGAGCACGCCCGAGACGGAGGAGGCCACGATCTGGTTGGCTTCGGTGCCGACCGCGACCGCGGGTGGTACGCCGATGAAGATCAGAAGGGGGGTCATCAAAAAACCGCCACCCACGCCGAAGATGCCGGAGAGCAGCCCGATCCCCGCCCCCATCCCCAGGATGAGGAAAATGTTGACCGACATCTCCGCGATGGGAAGGTAGATGTGCATCTTTCGGGTGCCGGAACGACGCGTGCGAAGGAAACAGGGATGGATAGGCGACCATCGAACCGTGCCCGTGATTTCCGCATGGCGTCAAGGCTGTAACCGGTTTTGAGACGATCTGTCCCATTCTTTGCCCCAGACTGCGTTGGTTTGGTATCAGTGTTGGGCCAGAATGGTGATGGAATAGACATCGTCCGGCGCCACGATCAGGTCGAAGCCGAGCTTGAGCGAGACCGACAGAACCAGCAGGGCCAGCAGGCCGCGCAACTGTTCCCCGCGCAGCTTCGCGCCCAGCTTCGCACCGAACTGCGCGCCGATCACCCCGCCCACCACCAAGAGGATGGCCAGGATGATATCCACCGACTGGTTCAGCCAGGCTTGCAGGAAGGTCGCATTGGCGGTCACGAAGATGATCTGGAACAGCGAGGTCCCGACCACGATCGAGGTCGGCATGCCCAGGAGATAGATCATGGCCGGGATCATGATGAAACCGCCGCCGACACCCATGGTGGCGGACAGGATGCCGACCAGGAAGCCTACACCCAGCGGCAGCAGCGCGCTGATATAGAGCCGGGAACGGCGGAATTTCATCTTGAAGGGCAGGCCATGCAGCAAGGTGTGGTTGTGCAGCTTGCCGCGCGTGGCGGGGCCCCTGCGGCTTTTCACCAGGGCGTTGATGGCTTCGATCAGCATCAGCGCGCCAACCAGGCCCAGAAAGACCACATAAGTCAGGGATACGAAGAGGTCGACCTGACCCAGCGCCTTCAACAGGCCGAACAGCCAGGCACCCAGCGTCGATCCGCCAAGCCCGCCCAGCAGCAGGACCAGCCCCATGCTGAAATCCACCGTGCCGCGTCGCCAATGCGCCAGCACGCCGGAGATGGAGGAAGCGACGATCTGATTGGCACCGGTTCCCACCGCGACCGCGGGCGGTATTCCCAGGAAGATCAACAGGGGCGTGATCAGAAAACCCCCGCCGACGCCAAAGATGCCGGATAGAACCCCGATGATGGCGCCCAGCCCCAGGACCAGCAGCACATCGACCGAAAGTTCCGCGATGGGGAGATAGATATGCATGCCCCCGCGGCCTTTCCGATGATACATTAGAAGAGTTTGATGGAATAAGTCTGCGCCTTTTGCACTGCACACGTCAAGCATGGCGGCCATTCCCGCCTTGCAGCCGGGACAGGCGGGCTGTAGCTATCGCCCCGGTCGGGTGTCCATCGCGCCCGAAGCGTTCAACATGCGGGTCGCAATGTCTGTTTCCTCCATACCGTCCACGCCGGATTCCAGTGCCGATTGGCCGCGCATCGCCATTGTGGTGGCGACCGGGATCGCCGCCGCCCTGCAGATCGGCAAAGTGCCGGCGGCCATTCCGCTGTTGCGGGCCGAGTTCGGTTTTGACCTGACCATGGCGGCAGTGCTGATCTCCATGCTGACGCTCACCTCCGCCCTGGTCGGGATGGGGATGGGGCTGGTGGCGGATCGGTTCGGCCAGAAGCGGCTGGTGCTGATCGGGATCGGGCTCAACGCCGTGGCGGGGCTGTTCGCGATCTGGGGCGGCGGGCTTGGCATGCTGCTGTTCAGCCGCTTCCTGGAAAGCATCGCCTTCATTTCGATTACCGTGTCCGGCCCGTCCTTGATCCTGCGGCTCAGCAAGGGGCCGGCGCAGCGTCAGGCGATTGCCTTCTGGTCCTGCTATATGCCAGCGGGAACCGCCACCATGATGCTGCTGGCCCTGCCCAGCCTGGAAACCTTGGGCTGGCGCGGCTTCTGGCTGATCGGGGCGGCGCTTAATCTTGGGGTGGGCGTTGCCTTCTACCGGATGCTGGCCATCCTGCCGGATCAACGCAGCCAGACGCGAGGATTGGCGGATATCTGGGCCTCCATCCGCCTGACGGTGACCAGCCCGGGGCCGGTGCTGCTGTCGACGATCTTTGCCGCCTATGCCGCCAACTACATTACGGTGTTCGGTCTGTTGACCTCCTGGCTGATCGACCGGTTCGGCATCGAACCCGGTTTGGCCGCGGCGGTGACGGGTATCGGTGTCGTGTCCAACGTGATCGGCAATCTGTCCACCGGCTGGCTGTTGAACCATGGGGTGACGCGGGCACAGATCTGCGCGATTTCGGGCCTGGTCCTGGCGGTGCTGTGCACGGCGATCTATCTGCTGCCCTTGAGCCTTGGGGCGGTCGTGGTGCTGCTGGTGGTCTTTTCTTCCGTTTGTGGGCTGGTGCCGGCCGCCTGTTTCTCCGGCGTGGGGCCGCATGCGCCGTCCCCGGGCTTGATCGCGGCGACGAACGGGCTGATCATGCAGGGCTCGCAGGCCGGGCAGTTGATCATTCCACCGATTGCCGGGCGTCTGGTCGAAACGACCGGCCAGTGGCCGGCGCTGCTCTGGGTGCTGGTGCCGCTATTCCTGGCGGTAACACTGTTCAGTCTGATGCTGGGCCGGCTGGAGCGGAAAACGGCTGGCCGCGTTGGAACAGGGTAGGGGGTTGGGTATGGATGACATCGTGGCTGATCGCGTGCTGGATGCGCGCGGATTGTTCTGCCCGCTGCCGGTGCTGAAGGCGCGGCGCCAGTTGCGCGACCTGCTGCCGGGCCAGGTGCTGCAAATCCGCGCGACCGACAAAAGCGCGGAAGCCGATTTCAAGGCCATGTGCGAGGCGCAGGGGCTGGACTATCTGGGCATGACGCTGGAAGGGCGCGTGATGACCTTTTCCATCCGCAAGCGTTGATCAACACAAAGGCTCTACGGGCTGAGGCCTGGTCGAACATTGGGAGACATCTCGTTCAGCATGGGACGCAACAAGTCCGCATAGCGTATGGTGTAAATATCCTTTTGTTGTGGGGCCACATGGTCCACAGAATCTCCAAGCTCATCCGGTGAAATGCACACTGGCGTCCCGGACGCGACGACCAATCCTGCGTCGACAATCATCTTTCTTGCAGCGTCGAAGTAGTTGGCCGAATTTTCACATCGTGGAGAAGCGAGCGGGCCATGCGCGTAGATACAGCGCACACCAATTTGTGAACAAACTTGCGAAATTTGCGCCAGAACCCCCAATTGTTCCTTGTTGATGGCGTTAATATCAAGCTTCCCTTCAAACGGTTCCATGACGGGTGATCCTTGCCTTATATAATCATTCACTATTGCACTTGCCACACTAAACTCAATGCCCTTGGCCTTTAGCCAAGGGCGCAGTCCTAGGCCAATGAGTAATTGCTTGGCTATGAATTTTAACGTTGATTCTATCTGGACGAGGTTCACTGTAGTTTCCCACCATTGTCCGATACGCCGGAAAGTGGCTTGGGCTCCGAAAATCTCTTCCGGAGCTTGCGGGTTCCTTGAGCGTGCCAGCATGTCGGCTGTTTGCATTATTACGACGACCTGGACGGGTTTGCCGACTAGGCGCCGTAGCATGGCCAAGGTGCCGTCGTAACCATAGTAGCCGGTGAGAGCCAAATTGACCGCAGCTTGGCCAGTCTCCCGTTCCCAGGCCTCGATATTGATTGCATTGCCTAGCGAACTGTCACCGAGGAAGACGATGGGCGCAAGGTCTGAACCGAGTTTCGCGCGCTGGTGCTCCAACAGATTTTCGAACGGCAGTTTTTCGCGGCCGACCCATGATGTGATTTGCAACAATGCCACCAAGGAAAATGCTGGTATCAAACATGAGGCAACCAGGGTGAAGAATAAGATTCTGGCATTGATCTGCCGCAGGAGCGTTTGGACTATTGCGTGTCTCATGGCTGGATCGGTGCCCCTCAAAAATCGAAGTAAAGAAATTCGGACGGGTCATTGAGCTGGATGAATATGACGAAGAAAAGCGCGCCAAGGATTAAGGCGTGTGACCAAGTGCCGATGATGGGTTGAACCCATTTTGGCGCGTCGGCGATGCTGGTCGACGGATATCCTGGGCTGGGCGTGCCCAGGCGATAGGATGCCAGGAGCTGATACGCGTTTGGAGCAAAAAGGGCGATGGCCCAAGCGATGGCCATGCCTGATATCTGTCGCGTGCCAATCCCCACCGATGTCAACTGTGCGGGCTGCAGTCCATTCATGCCAATCATAGCCAGCCAGATTTCCATGGTGGGACTGATACCGGATGCCCGGAATGGAACCCATGCCACGAGCACGGCCAGTAGGGTGGCCGCTCGTGCGAACGCGGCCCAGCCAGTCCCGAAGATTCGGATGAATGCTACCCGTAGGGAGGTGCCGCGCCAGAGGATGTGCACGGTAATGAATGCACCATGCAATGCGCCCCACAGCAGGAAGGTCCAACCCGCCCCGTGCCAGACCCCGCCGAGAAGCATGGTCACGAGCACATTGACGATGCGTCGGTGGCGCGTAAGCCGATTGCCGCCGAGCGGAATGTAGAGGTAGTCGCGCAGGAAGCGCGACAGCGTGACATGCCAACGGCGCCAGAAATCGTCGATAGAGTCGGCCTTGTAGGGCGATGCGAAGTTGATCGGTAGGTGAATTCCAAACATCCGTCCCAGCCCGACGGCCATGTCGGAGTAGCCGGAGAAATCAAAATAAATCTGCAGTGCGAACGCCATTGCCGCATACCAAGCGACAGCTGCACCGATTTCGCCGCCGTTCTCTGCCATGCCGAAGCTTGCGGCGACCGTTGGTGAAAGCGCGTCGGCGATAGCCACCTTCTTGAACAGCCCGATTATAAAGATGCTGAGGCCGGCGGAGAGGTCGCTCCACATCTCCTGCTGTGGCTGGGCGAATTGCGGCATCATCTCTCTATGGTGCACGATCGGCCCGGCGATCAGCTGCGGGAAGAAGGAGACGAACAGGAAATAGCGCAGGAAGGAGGTATCTACGCTTTCCCGGCGATGGATATCGACGAGGTAGGCGATCTGCTGGAAGGTGTAGAAGGAGATGCCGATGGGTAGGATGGCATCGTTACTCCAGTGGATGTCGACACCGATATTGGCAAGTTCTCCCACCAAGAACGTTGCATATTTGAAGTGGCAGAGCAGTGTTAGGTTGAACGCTATCCCCAAGAACAGAAGAGTTCCTGAAGACGAGGGGAAACGGGCGATGCCTTTGGCGAATATAAAATTGACGATCACCGACACGAGCAGAACGAGTGTAAGCCCGGCCGCGCCCGCATAATAGAACAGGATGGAGAATGCAAGGAGGGTGACGACGAGAAGGTCGCGCGAGGTATTCTTGGCCCATAGAGCAAGCGTCAGGACAAGGGGCAGGAAAAAGAAGAGAAACTCCGGTGAGTTGAAGAGCATTGTTTTGTCGTTTTGCTAAGGGGCAGCCGCTGGCCAGGAATGAAAGGCCTGTTGGGGAAGCGGCTCCGATGTTGCGGTTGTCCTACGGGGGCTACCTCTCGGTGATGAAGGGAGTGCTTGCCAAGACGGACGCAGTCGGAGTTTATCCTGCGAATTTCTCAGGTAACGTTCTAGGCTGTAGTGATGATTTAATTATTTTATCCACATCATTGTCGCTGCGAGCTTCACGAATCCCAGGAAATTGGCAGCGAGTTTGTCATAACGGGTGGCAATGCGCCGCCATTGCTTGAGTTTTGCGAAGAAGCCCTC
>Ga0209066_10001837_pt1 | contig 27243 bp, 26 predicted proteins | sample All_14_2_FD_187198 | JGI IMG/M metagenome (GOLD analysis project Ga0209066, IMG submission 187198) | Freshwater microbial communities in response to fracking from Pennsylvania, USA - Allegheny Zone_MetaG_DW_15 (SPAdes) (version 2) ...
GCGCATGGCCGGACCATGGGCTGTTTCTACATCGAGAGTCCGGCCATGCGCCTGCTGGAGCAGAAGGCCGGCAGCGGTGACTTCGAGCAGCTGGTGATCCAGTCGTCGATCATCCGCCCGGCCGCCAACGAGTTCGTTCGTGAATACGTCAGGCGCCTGCATGGCGGCAGCTGGCAGCCGCTGCATCCGGCGGTCGGCGACATCCTCGACGAAACCTACGGCCTGATGGTCTACCAGGAGGACGTGTCGCGGGTGGCGGTGGCCCTGGCCGGTTTCAGCCATGCCGCTGCCGACGGCCTGCGCAAGGTCATGGCGAAGAAAGACAAGGCGCTGCAACTGAGGGACTACAAACAGCGTTTCTGGGACGGCTGTCGGCGGCGGGGCGTCGATGAGGCCGATATCGACCGGGTCTGGCGAATGATGCTGAGTTTCGACGGCTATTCCTTCTGCAAGCCCCACTCCGCCTCCTACGCCCGGGTCTCGTTCCAGGCGGCCTATCTCAAACGCCACCACCCGGCCGAGTTCATGGCGGCGGTGATCTCCAACCAGGGCGGCTACTATTCGACCTTTGCCTATGTCTCCGAGGCGAAACGGCTGGGGCTGGCGATCCTGCCGCCCGACGTCAACGCCAGCGATTGCCGGTGGCAGGGGCGGCCGGGGTGGGTGCGGGTCGGCCTGCAGTCGGTCGCCGGGCTCTCCGCCGCCTGTCTCGACCGGCTGCTGGCGGCCCGGCGGCAGGGGCTGTTCACCACTGCCGTCGACTGCTGGCACCGGACCCGACCGGCCGACGACGAGGCCCGGGCCCTGATCCATGCCGGGGCGCTGGACAGTCTCAACGCCGGCGGCAACCGCACCACCCTGCTGTGGCAATGGGCGGTCTTCGTGCGGCGGCGGGAGATGGCGGCGGCCGCCTCGCTCTTTCCGCCGGTCCTGGCCGAACCGCCACTCCTGCCGCCGCCGGACCGATTGACGCTGCTGCGCCGCGAGTTCGCGGTGCTCGGCTTTCTCTGCAGCGCTCACCCGGTGACCCTGATCGGCAGGTTGCCGTCAGGACTTTTCAAAGTCGCCCGGCTCGGTGATCATGTCGGCCGGCGGGTGCGCTGCGCCGTCTGGCTGCTGACCGGCAAACTGGTCTCGACCAGGAGCGGCGAGGCCATGGAGTTCCTGACCTTCGAGGATGAAACCGGGATCGTCGAGGCCACCTTCTTTCCGCCGGTCTACCGCCGCTACGCCCACCTGCTGCAGAGCGGCCGGGCCTATGTCCTGACCGGCACCGTCGATCAGGATTACGGGGCGCTCACCCTGACGGTGGAGCAGGCGGCGGCGCTTGGGATGGCCGGGTGACGGCGCCAGGCCCGGGTCAGTGTTGGTCGGCTGAATTTTCAGGGACCGGGGGTCCTTCGCCGGCAGGCGGGGTAGTCGCGAGCACCTCGCAGCTCAGGCCGCCCCGGGCGAGCAGGACATCGACCCGGTCGCCCCGAGCCACCTCGCCGCTGTCGGCGACCACCGTCCACTGCCCGGTCGGTACCTCCTTTTTCCTGACAATCGCATAGCCGCGGGCCAGGGTCGCCAGCGGGCTGACGGAATGGAGCAGGGCCGCCGCCGTGGCAAGACGGGACTCCATGGTGTGCAGGATGGCGGTGATGTTACGCACCAGCCGTTGCTGCAGATGCTCGAGGCGCAGGCCCTTGAGCTGGAGGTGGTGCAGCGGCGACTGGGTCTCGAGGCAGGCGAGGAGCGTTGCCAGTCGCTGTTCCCTGGTCCGGAGAAACCTGTCGGCGGCCCGGGTGAACCGATGGACGGAGAGATCGAGACCAAGGGCCATGTGTTCGAGGTTGTCCGGAAAAGCTTCCAGCGTCTTGCGGCAGGCGGCCAGTCGCCGTTCCTCGACGGCGAGATGGCGGACCAGCAAGTGCCGCAGCCGGTGCCGCAGGGCGGCGATGTTTTCTTTCAGCAGAGTGCAGTCGGGAAGGATATGTTCGGCGGCGCCGGTCGGGGTCGGGGCGCGCAGGTCGGCACAGAAATCGGCAATGGTGAAATCGATTTCGTGCCCGATCCCGGTGACCACCGGGAGCGCGGAGCGGATGATGGCGCGGGCGACGCATTCTTCGTTGAAGGCCCACAGGTCCTCGATCGATCCGCCGCCCCGGCAGAGAACGATGAGGTCGGCGACGCCGAGACGGTTCGCCGTATCGATGGCCCGGGCGATCTCCTCGCCGGCGCCATTGCCCTGGACCCGGACCGGCAGCAGACGGATCGCCGCGACCGAACGGCGCCGGCGCCAGACCGTCAGAAAATCATGGATTGCCGCCCCGGTCGGCGACGAGATCATCACGATCGATTCCGGGAAGGCCGGAATGGCTCGTTTGCGGCCCGGATCGAAGAGTCCTTCGGCGGCGAGCCGGTTTTTCAGCTCTTCAAAGGCGATCTGCAGTTTGCCTAAACCGTCCTGTTCGATGCTGTCGACGATCAGCTGGTACTCGCCGCGCTGCTCGTAGACCGAGATCCGGCCGTGGCAGATGACCTGTTGTCCATCCTTGATCGGCCGGTCGAGGTAGCGCTCCTGCTGCTTGAACAGCACCGCCCTGAGCTGGGCGGTGCTGTCCTTGAGGACAAAATAGCGGTGGCCGGAATAGGGGATGCGGAGGTTCGAGATCTCTCCCCGGATATGGACAAACCGGTAATTGCCCTCCAGCAGTTCCCTGATCGATTGGGTAATCTGGGTGACGGTCAGGACTTCATCGGGATGGGGAATGGGCATGGGGTGATCGCCGATCAGCGGTTGGACGCTGAGAAAGGGGGATTGTCGATGGACAGCAGCCTTGGCATATATTATACTTTGTGGCTTCATTTGGAAAGTTTACCGCAGCGGGAAATGAAAAGAGCAAGGAGATCGTGAATGGGCGGAGAAAGCGTTTTCGAAAAAAAACATGTGGAACCCAACGCCATGGGTGATGTGGAAGGGTTGCTGGAACATTTCAATCTGCCGCCGGCCGTCATCAGCTATATCCGCAGAAACAAAAGGATGCTCCAGGTCGTCATCGTCGTTGTCCTGACCACCGTCGTCACCCTGGCCCTCTATGATTCCTATCGCCAGAAACGGATCGAAAAAGCGACCTCAGCCCTCACCACAGCCTTGCAGCAGGCCGGCGACGACAAGGAGAAGGCCCTCGGGACGGTAACGACGGAATTTGCCGGAACGGCCTCGGCCCGCTGGGCGGAAGTCGAACTGGCCCATCTCGCCATGGGCAGTTCCAAGTTCAAGGAGGCGGCTGAACAGTACCACCGCATTCGCAGCGATCTCGACAGGTCCGATCCACTGTATGCCCTGACGATCTTCGGCCTGGCCCAGGCCAAAGAGGCTGGCCACGAGTATGACGAGGCCTCGGCCGCCTATCAGGAGTTGAAGGACATCGACGGCTATCAGGCCATCGGCTACACCGGGATCGCGAGGATTCTCGAGTCTCAGGGAAAAACCGACAAGGCCATCGAAACCCTCACGACCTATCTCTCGACCCTGGCCGACAAGACCTCGGCCGATCCGGGAAAAAAGGTTATCGAAGATAAAATCGCCCGTCTGAAGGTCAGGCAGTGAAACTGATTGAACAAAGCGAAGAGGTCGTCCGGGTAACCGGCGGCTGGAGAGAAGAGGGGCAGCGCATCGTTCTCGTTCCGACCATGGGATGGTTCCATGAGGGCCATCTGTCGCTGATGCGGATGGCGCGATCGCTCGGCACGAAAATCATTGTCAGCCTCTTTGTCAATCCGATCCAGTTCGGGCCGCGCGAGGACCTCGCCGCTTATCCGCGCGACCTTGATCGGGATCGCCGACTGGCTGAACTGGAAGGGGTCGATGCCCTGTTCGCCCCGGCGGTGGAGGAGATGTTCGAACCGGAATTCCAGACCAGGGTGACGCTGAGCAGGATTTCGCAGGGACTGTGCGGCGCCGATCGGCCCGGGCATTTCGATGGGGTGGCGACGATCGTCACCAAGCTGTTTCATCTGATGACTCCCCATGTCGCCGTTTTCGGCGAGAAGGACCTGCAGCAGCTGGCGCTGATACGGCGGATGGTCCGCGACCTCAATTTCCAGGTCAAGATCGTCGGCCACCCGATTGTCCGGGAGCAGGACGGCCTGGCCCTGAGTTCCAGAAACAGCTACCTGACGGCGGCGGAGCGGCGGACCGCCCTGTGCCTGTCGCAGGCGATCGGCCAGGCCCGCGACATCGTCCGGCGCTCAGGCAAGTCGGCCTCCGTCGCCGACCTGATTGCCGGCGCCACTGCATATATCAACGCCCACGAAGGCTGCCAGGTCGACTACGTCAGCATCGTCGACCGGTGGACCCTTCTCCCCAGCACAGAAATTGACCAGGACAGCGTCATGGCGCTGGCGGTGAAGATCAACGGCAGGGTGCGCCTGATCGACAACGGCCTGCTGCTGAAGCCCATCGCCGACGTTCTTGTCCCCTAAGTCGGGATCAGGATATTTTTTCAGTTACAGCCATTTTTGAGAGGATGCTATGCCAGGATTCGAGGTCTTCGGTGAAGAGGAAAAACGAGAGATACAGGATGTGCTCGATACCGGCGTCCTGTTTCGCTATGAGTTCGCCGAGCAGCGCCAGGGTGTCTACAAGGTCAGGGAGTTCGAGGAAAAGTTTGCCGAATATTGCGGCACCGGCTATGCCCAGGCGGTGACCTCGGGGACCTCGGCCCTGAAGGTCGCTCTCGCCGCTCTCGGCGTCGGCCCCGGCGATGAGGTCATCACCCAGGGATTCACCTTCGTCGCCACCTGGGAGGCCATTCTTGAAATCGGGGCGATCCCGGTGTTCACGGAGGTCGATGATACGATGAACATGGATCCGGCGGATCTGAAGAAAAAAATCGGCCCGAAGACCCGTTGCATCGTCCCGGTCCACATGCTCGGGGCCCAGGCGCGTATCGCCGAGATCGTCGCGATCGCCGCCGACCATGGAATCCCTGTTCTCGAAGATACGGCCCAGGCGGCGGGCGGACGGATCAAGGGCCGCCATCTCGGCACCTTCGGCCAATGCGGCACCTTTTCGTTCGATCCGGTGAAGACCCTGACGACCGGCGAGGGCGGCATGATCATCACCGCCGACGAGGGGCTGTGGCGAACGATGTCGGAGTACCATGACCATGGCCATGACCATGTCGTCAACCCCGGAGGCAGGGGCGGCGAGGGGCGCCGATTCATCGGCACGAACTACCGGATGATGGAGATTCAGGGGGCGATCGGTATCGCCCAGTTGGCCAAGCTCGATATGATGCTGGCCGCCCAGCGGAAGAACAAGGCCCGTCTCAGAGAGGCGGCCGCAGCAATTCCCGGGGTCAGCTTCCGGCAGCTGGTCGATCCGGACGGCGATACGGCGACCCACTTCAGTTTCTACCTCCAGGATCAGGAGCACTGCCGGCGGGTCAATGCCCGGCTGAAGGACAGTGGCTGCGGGGCGATCTGTTTTGCCGACAACACCTGGCATTACTATCCGCAATGGGAGCATCTGCTGAACGGCAAGTCGGTGGCGAATGGTGGGTGGCCTTTCGCCGGGCCCGACGGCCGGCGACGGGTCGTCTACGATCCTGCGGCCTTGCCATCATCAGCGGCCCTGATGAACCGCAATCTCGTCTATCCCGTCTCGGTCAGAATGCCGGAAGAGCGGTTGGCGGCGATGTGCGACGCCTTGACCGGGGCGGCCGCGGTCTGAGCGGCCGCCGATACCCCGCAACAGCCGCTGGCTGAGGCGGGGTTTTTGCTGCAATGGCAGGATTTTCCGGTGCCGAACTGGTTGACGGTCGATGGCGATGGCGGAAGGGATGCGAATACAGTCGGAGTCACGATGAAAAGCTACCGCAAGGAGTTGTGGTTCGAGATCCCCGCCCGCCGCGGGTTCAGGAATATCACCGGCCAGGTGGAAGAGTGTCTGCGGGAAAGCGGGATACAGGAAGGTCTGCTGCTGTGCAACGCCATGCACATCACCGCCTCGGTGTTCATCAATGACGATGAATCCGGGCTGCATCACGATTACGAGGTGTGGCTGGAAAAACTCGCCCCCCATGCCCCGGTCGCTCAGTACCGCCACAACGGCTATGAAGACAATGCCGACGCCCATTTGAAAAGGCAGATCATGGGCCGCGAGGTCGTCGTGGCGGTGACCGCGGGTAAACTGGATTTCGGCACCTGGGAGCAGATCTTCTACGGTGAGTTCGATGGCCGGAGGAAGAAACGGGTCCTGATCAAGATTATCGGCGAATAGCCGGCAACCGTCCGGGTGCAGACAGTCTCCGTCGCTCGCCCCCATCTCATTTCAAAGCGACCGATGCTCCTCGCGGGCAGGGGCGATCCCCGATCTCCAAGGTCCTCCGGAGATAATCGGGAAAGCGGTCATCGGTCTCGAAACGGGTTTTCAGCGTCACCAGTGGCAGCGCAACCTGCAGCCGTTCGAGCTTGACCAGATCCTTTTCGGTCGTGATCAGTCCCCGGGCTCCGGATGCCGTCGCCCGCCGGCAGACGGCATCGACATCGTTCTGGCTGTAGCGATGATGATCCCTGAACCAGGTCTTGCCGGTGACATGCATTTTCATGGCATACAGGTAGTTGAAAAACCGATCCGGATGGGCGATGGCGCAGAAGGCGAAGAGGGGCGGCATCGAATCGGCCGATGATTCCGGGGGTGGTGGGACCGGGAGTTCCGCCGCGATGGTGGAGTATAATACCGGTTTGTCAGGAAAACGGTTGGTCAGCAGCGCGGCAAATCGTTCCGCCCGGCCCCTGTTGCCGTCGTCGACGCCGGTGAGCAGGAAGGCGGTGCAGCGACCCAGGGCGGAGACCGGTTCCCGCAACTCACCGCCTGGAAACACACGGCTGTTGCCGGCCAGGGTGGTGGCGTTGAACAGGACCAGGTTGATATCGCGGGCGATGGCGAGATGCTGAAAGCCGTCATCGAGGATCAGGATCGTGCTGTGCAGGCGTTCGATCGCATGGCGGCATGGATGTATGCGGATTTTGCCTGTCAGGACCGGTATTCCCGGGAGCTGGCGGGCGAGCATGGCCGGTTCGTCACCGGCCTGTTCGGCGTTCAGCAGCACCTGGTTGCCGTCGGACACGAGATTGACGACACCTCTGGCCGTCCCGCCGTAGCCCCGACTGATGATGGCCGGGCGATGCCCTGCTGAGTGGAGGAACCTGGCGATCCAGGCGACGGCCGGGGTTTTGCCGGTTCCACCCAGGGTCAGGTTGCCGACCGAGATCACCGGAACGGTGAGGCGATGGACGGTGAGGATATTTTTGCGATACAGATTCTGCCGTATCGACATCACCAGGCTGTACAGCGGGCTGAATGGTCGGCCGATGGCAAAGAGGGTGGAGGGCGATGGTGTCATCGAATGTCGGAATGATTGACGATAAGCGTGATGAGAAAGATTTTTCACTTCCAATTTTACGCAATGCTGCGTAATAAAAGACTACTATCATTTTCAACTGGTTTCAGCCCGTTTTTTCGCGTTTTCAGGAGAGGATGCCGTGCGGGCGGAGGCACCAATTCAATCTTTCCGATGGAGGAAAAATGAAACTGATGACAAGCAAAAAAATTTTTGCAGCAGCGGCGGTTATGATGCTGGCGTTGTCGGCCCCTGTAGCCGGCATGGCAGCTGACACCATCAAATTCGGGGTCGCCGGAGCGCACAGCGGTGACCTGGCCTCCTATGGCCTGCCAACGGTCAACGCCGCCAAACTTGTTATCGACCAGGTCAACGCCAAGGGCGGCATCAACGGCAAGAAGATCGAACTGCTGGTCGAAGACGACGTCTGCAAGCCCGAGGTTGCCACCAACTCCGCGACCAAACTGGTGTCCGAAGGCGCTCAGGTGGTTCTCGGTCATATCTGTTCGGGTGCCACAGTGGCCGCCATGCCAATTTATCGCGATGCAAAAGTCTTGGTTATGTCCCCTTCAGCCACTACTGATGCCTTGACGTACAGCGGTGATTATCCGAATTTCTTCAGGACTATCCCTCCCAATGCCGCACAGTCGCCGACAATGGCAGATTTCGCACTGAACAAATTGGGGCTTACCAAGATCGCCGTCATCCATGACAAAGGTGATTATGGCAAACCGCTTGCCGAAGGCGCAAAAAAAGCTATCGATGAGTCTGGAAAGGGCAAGGTCGTCCTGTTTGAAGGGATTACCCCAGGGGCCGTAGATTATTCGGCAATTGTCCAAAAAATCAAACAATCGGGTGCTGAAGCCGTTATATTCGGTGGATATCATCCCGAAGCTTCAAAAATTGTCGGCATGATGAAAAAGAAACGTCTAAAGGCTGAATTTATATCCGATGATGGTGTTAAAGATGATACCTTTATCAAGGTCGCTGGCAAAGATGCGGAAGGCGTCTATGCCGTAGGCCCTGAAGATGTTACTTCAAATGCGAGTTCTATTGCCGCGAGAGAAGAACATAAGGCAGTTTTCAAAACCGACCCCGGAGCATTTTTTGACGGAGCCTATTCGGCAGCGAAAGCCATGGTGAATGCCATTGAAAAAGCAGGATCAACCGATCTGGAGGCATTGAAGAAGGTGCTGCAGACGGAGAAAGTTGAAACCCCGGTCGGCAATATCAGTTTCGATCAAAAGGGTGATGCGGTCGGTATTGGATATTCCATGTATCAGGTTCAAAACGGTAAGTATGTTGTTGTAAAATAATCCATCAATTATATAACCCTAATATCTGAAGCAAGTTCTCAATCTCACGAGTGGCTTGCTTCAGTTTTTTTTTATAAAAATGGACTACTTTGTAGAGCTTTTCTTCGGAGGCATAACACGAGGGGCAATCTATGCCCTTATCGCCCTGGGCTATACGATGGTCTACGGCATCATCGGGCTGATCAATTTCGCCCACGGCGAGATCTACATGATCGGGGCCTTCACGGCGTTCATTGTCGCCACGGTGTTGTCGATTTATGGCTTCCCCCTGCTGGCGATCGTCATACTGGCGGGGTTTGCCGCCGTCATCTGGTCGAGTGCCTATGGCTATACAGTCGAGAGAATCGCCTATAAGCCCCTGCGACATGCCCCCCGGCTTTCTCCCCTGATCAGCGCCATCGGCATGTCAATCTTTCTCCAGAATTATGTGCTCCTGGCTCAGACCTCCGACTTTCTGCCGTTTCCCGAGCTCATCCCCGAATTCCCCTTTATGGAACCTGTCGCCCATGTCGTCGGTTCCTCCGATCTGATGATTCTTATAACCACCGCGATTATCATGCTGATCCTCACGGTAGTCATAAAATTCACCCGGGTCGGCAAGGCGATGCGGGCCACTGCTCAGGATCGGACGATGGCCATGCTGGTCGGCATCAACGTCAACCGAATCATCTCCGCCACTTTTATTATCGGTTCCGCCCTGGCTGCAGTCGGCGGACTGCTGATCGCTTCTCATATCGGCCAGATCAATTTCTATATCGGCTTTCTGGCCGGGATCAAGGCCTTTACCGCAGCGGTTCTCGGCGGCATCGGCTCGATTCCCGGAGCGGTCCTCGGCAGCCTGATTCTCGGATTGACTGAAAGTTTTGCCACCGGCTATGTCTCCAGCGATTATGAAGATGTGTTCGCCTTTTCTCTCCTCGTTCTTATTCTGATCTTCAAACCATCCGGTCTGCTCGGGAAGGCTGAAACCAAGAAAGTGTGAGTTCGGAGTACTGTCATGTTCTACCTCAATGAAATCAAAAGAGCATTTCTGACCTCACTCTGGTTTGTTTTTCTGACATTTCCAATCGTCGTCATCAAGGTTGACCCCATCGAGCGTATTGTCCGCTGGCGCTGGGAAAATTCTCTGTATATGGCGGGCGGAATCTTTGTGGTTTATCTCCTGGTGAAATTTTTCATACATCGAAAGAGCCAGGCCGTCGAACCAGAGGTCGACAGGGACAATGAGGTAAAAGGATCCTTTATCCATCGTATTCTCGCAAACCCCAAACAACGAAACGTGCTGATCGTTGTGTTACTGTTTGCAGCCCTGGCCTTTCCACAATTCTCATCTTCATATCAGACCAATGTCATGTCCACAGCCCTGATGTATGTCGTGCTTGGCCTTGGTTTGAATATCGTGGTCGGCATGGCCGGCCTGCTTGATCTGGGCTATGTCGCCTTCTATGCTGTCGGCGCCTATTCCTACGCCCTGCTGAACCATCACTTCGATCTCGGCTTCTGGGCGGTGCTGCCGATCGGCGGAGGATTGGCCGCTCTTTTTGGTATTCTCCTCGGTTTTCCGGTGCTGCGCCTGCGCGGCGATTACCTGGCCATCGTCACGTTGGGTTTTGGTGAGATTATCCGCCTGATCCTGGAAAACTGGAGTGAATTCTCCAAAGGCCCAAGCGGCATCTCCAATATCCCGCGGCCTGGCCTGTTTGGTATCGAACTCAGTCTCAAGGGAGAGATCATCTATCTCTATTACCTGATGATCCTATTCGTGATCGTGACGATCTTCATCGTCAACCGCCTCCAGGATTCACGGCTGGGCCGGGCCTGGATTGCCCTGCGGGAAGATGAGATCGCCTGTCAGGCGATGGGGATCGACAAGCGCAAGACCAAACTGGTCGCCTTCGCCCTGGGCGCCTTCTGGGCCGGGATCATCGGCGTGGTCTTCGCCGCCAAGACGACCTTTATCAACCCCGCCAGTTTCACCTTTCTCGAATCCGCCATCATCCTGGCCATCGTCGTTCTCGGCGGCATGGGCTCGATCGTCGGGGTCATCCTCGGCGCCCTGATCCTGATTCTCCTGCCGGAATACCTGCGCGCCCTGTCCGAATACCGGATGCTCGCCTTCGGTGCCATCCTCGTGGCGATGATGGTCTTCCGGCCGCAGGGACTGATCTCGAATATCCGCCGAACCTATCATTCCGACAAAAAGTTCCATCCTCCGACACAACAATGATGGCTACTCCAATTCTCCAGATCAGCGGTTTAACGATGGATTTCGGCGGGATTCGCGCCCTCAACCGGCTTGATCTCGATGTCCATGCCGGCGAGATCGTCGCCCTCATCGGCCCGAACGGGGCGGGAAAAACGACCTTTTTCAATTGTCTGACCGGAATTTATACGCCGACGGCGGGAGAAATCCTCCTCACCCCCCCGGGAAACTCGAAGAGTATCAGTCTGAAAGGGCTGAAGCCGAACCATGTGACGGAAAAGGGACTGGCCAGGACGTTTCAGAATATCCGTCTCTTTTCCCAGATGACGGTGCTGGAAAATGTCATGATCGGCCAACATTGCCGCACCAAGGCCTTCATTCTCGGGGCGATACTCCGCAATGCGGCGACCCGACGGGAAGAACGGCAGATTGTCGAGAAAAGTTATGCCATTCTCGACAAGGTCGGCCTCGCCCATCTGGCCAACGAATTTGCCAGGAACCTGCCGTACGGGGCCCAGCGGCGACTCGAAATCGCCCGCGCCCTGGCGACCGAGCCGTTCCTCCTCCTCCTCGACGAGCCGGCAGCCGGCATGAACCCGCAGGAGACCCAGGAACTGGATCGGTTGATCAAGGAGATCTCCACCGACGGCCACTCCATTCTCCTCATCGAACATGATATGAAGCTGGTGATGAGCCTGTCCGACCGGATCTTCGTGATGGACTATGGCAAGAAGATCGCCCAGGGAAAACCTGCTGAAATTCGTTCAAATCCCGCCGTTATAAAGGCGTATTTAGGTGAAGATGTCGATGCTTAAACTCGAAAACATCCAGGCCGGGTATGGAAACATCCTGGCCATCAAGGATATCGATCTCGAGATCAACGCAGGGGAGATCATCACCCTGATCGGCGCCAATGGGGCGGGAAAGAGCACGACCCTGATGACCATCTCCGGGATCGTGCCGAGCCGCTCCGGTAAAATTTTCTTCGAGAATCAGGAGATCCAGCAGAAAGAACCGGATGAGATCGTGCGCATGGGCATCTGCCAGGTCCCCGAGGGACGCCACATCTTTCCGCAACTGACGGTGCAGGAAAACCTCGACATGGGGGCCTTTCTGCGCCGCGACAAAAAAGAGATCAAGCGCGACATCGACTACGTTTTTTCGCTTTTCCCGATCCTTGCCGAGCGGCGGGGGCAGGATGGGGGAACGTTGAGCGGCGGCGAACAGCAGATGCTGGCGATGTCGCGGGCGTTGATGGCGCGGCCGCGACTCCTCCTCCTCGACGAGCCCTCGATGGGGCTGGCCCCGCTCGTGATCAGGCAGATCTTCGAGATCATCAAACAGATCAATGCCGAAAACCGGACCACCATCTTCCTGGTCGAACAGAATGCCAACCAGGCGCTGCATATCGCCCACCGGGGCTATGTCATCGAAAACGGCCGGATCGTATTTTCCGGCAAGGCTGAAGAACTCCTGAAAAACACTGATATCCAGAAGGCCTATCTCGGCATCTGATTCCCTTGGCAGTATTTCCTGAATGATCCGGACAACGGCCGAATCCCCCTGACCGGCGACGTGACGTTGCCGGTCGAAAATTGAGATGATGGAACAATGAACAACGCAATGAAGAAGATCAGAGCAGGTGTGATCGGGGTCGGCTATCTGGGCCGATTCCATGCCCAGAAATATGCCTCCATGGAAGGGGTGGAACTTGTCGGCGTCGCGGATATCGATCCCCGGCAGGGGCAGCGGGTCGCCGAGGAATGCAACTGTGCATGCTACGACGACCATCGGGCCCTGTTGCAGGAAGTCGATGCGGTATCGATTGTCGTTCCGACCAGTCTCCACCACCAGATCTCCTCGGACTGCATCGCCGCCGGGGTCGACATCCTGCTCGAAAAACCGATGACCGTGACCCTCGCCGAGGCCGACGATCTGATTGCCCGCTGTGCCGACAAAAAGCTGGTCCTCCAGGTCGGCCATCTCGAGCGCTTCAATCCGGCGATTGTGGCGATGGAGCCGTTTCTGACGCTGCCGGTCTTCATCGAGAGCAACCGCATCTCCACCTTCAAGAACCGCGGGGTCGATGTCGACGTCGTCCTCGACCTGATGATCCATGATATCGACATCATCCTCAATATCATCCAGTCGCCGTTGAAGTTCATCCATACCGCCGGGGCGCCGGTTGTCACCGCCACCACCGATATCGCCAACGCCAGGCTTATCTTTGAAAACGGGGCGACCGCAAACGTCACCGCCAGCCGGATTTCGCGGACCAATGTCCGCAAGATGCGGATCTTCCAGCCGGGGTCCTATATCAACGTCGATTTCGCCAAGAGAAAATTCATGACCATCACCCTGACCGATGAAATCCTCGAGTCGGGGATGCCGCGACAGGACATCCAGGTCCATTCGTTTGCAGCCGGCGATGCGTTGCGCAGCGAGATCGAGCACTTCATCGGCCACGTCCGCAACCGCACCCGGCCCAAGGTGTCGGGACACGAAGGGCGCCGGGCCCTCGATGTCGCCCTGCAGGTCATGGCGCAGATCCGGGATCACCAGAATCTCGAGGTCTTCCGCAAGGTCTCTGAAGTCTCTCGCAAACAATGACGACAGAGGTAATGATCGTCGCCGGCGAGGCCTCCGGCGATCTTCATGCCGCCAATCTGCTGCGGGCCATGCGGCGGCAGGATTCCAGCCTCGCCTTCTGTGGCATGGGTGGCGATGAACTGGCGGCGGCCGGCATGGAGATCCTCTTCGACGCCTCGAAGGTCGCCGTCGTCGGCCTCACCGAGGTCTTTTCCCATCTCGGCGATATCCTCGCCGCCCAGAGAACCCTGCGCCGCCGGTTGCAACGGCGGCCACCGGCCCTGCTGATCATCGTCGACCTGCCCGATTTCAACCTGTGGCTGGCAAAAAAAGCCAAAGGTCTCGGCATCCCGGTCTTTTACTACATCACCCCGCAGGTCTGGGCCTGGCGCAGCGGCCGGGTCAAGACCATCGGCGACCGGGTTGACAAGGTCGGGGTCATCCTGCCGTTTGAGGAGCAGTTTTTCCGCCAGCGCGGGGTTGATGCCCATTATGTCGGCCACCCCCTGCTCGATTCCGTCAGCGTGACGATGACGCCCGAGGACTTCTGCGCCAGGCACGGCATTGCCCTGTCGAGCCGACGTATCTGTCTTCTCCCCGGCAGCAGGAGACGGGAGATCGCCTGTCTCCTCCCCCATTTTCTTGGAGCGGCACGGCTGCTGCAACAAACCGTGGCCGACGATCTGGTGTTTCTGTTGCCGCTCGCCTCGACCGTCAGCGCCCGGGATCTGTACGCCAACGGTCTGGCAGCGACCGGCGATCTCGATGTCAGGATCATTACCGATGAGCGCTACGAGGTCATGGCCGCCAGTGAGATGGCGATCGCCGCCTCCGGCACCGTGACGCTCGAACTGGGTCTGCTCGGTGTGCCGATGGTCGTTGCCTACCGTTTTTCGCCGCTGACCTATCGCCTCGGCCGCATGCTGGTCAAGCTCCGTCATTTTTCGCTCGTCAATCTCATCGCCGGTCGCGAGGTCGTGCCGGAACTGCTGCAGGATCAGGTCGACCCGGAACACATTGCCGCCCTGCTGCAGCGATTGCTCGACGATGACGGCTACCGGCAGGGTATGGTGCGCGGTCTGGCGGACGTCAGAAGGAGTCTCGGCCAGCCGGGGGCCTCGGAGCGGGCCGCCCGGCTGGCCCTGACCATGCTGGAGGAAGGGGAGCAAAATGGATGATGAGGTGTTCGACGACGGCGAGCCCGTCGAGATCGAAATCAACGGGGTCCTCGATCTGCACGCCTTTTCCCCCAAGGATATCAAGCACCTGGTGCCCGATTATCTTGAGCTGTGCCATGCGGCAGGGATAAACGAGGTGCGGATCATCCATGGCAAGGGGATCGGCAACCTCAGACGGACAGTACATGCCATCCTCGCTGCCCACCCACTGGTCAAAAGCTACCGGGTGGCAGGGGCCGAGGCCGGTGCCTGGGGAGCGACCCTGGTCGACCTGCTCGATCACGGCCTGAGCCCGGCCGCTGACCCGTCCTCGTCGAGGGAGTAACGTCGCTGTCTGCCGGTGAAAGGGCAGATGAAGGCCAGTGAGAAGGCGACCAGCTGCAGGCCGGCGCCGTCGTTGCCGGCGCCATAGCGGCGGTCGCCGACCAGCGGATGACCGAGCAGGTTCAGATGGCGGCGGATCTGGTGATAGCGGCCGGTCTCCAGGAGGATGTCGACCCTGGTTGTCCCCGTTTCTTTCAAGATCTCCCGCACCGTCACCATTGTCCGTGCCGCCTTGCCGTCGAGCGGGGCGTCGCAGATCACGACAGCTCCGGGAGGACCGAGGCTGCCGTGGATCTCGGCCCGGTATCGCTTTTCGATCGCCCGCGTCTGAAACATGTGCGACAGGGCGGCTGCTGCCTGCCGGCCATGGGCCAGGAGCACCAGGCCACGCGCCTCCCGATCGAGGCGGTGGACAAGGCGTGCCGCCGCCCCAACCTCTTTAAGTTTTTCCGCATGGCGGAGCAGGGAACAGTGGTCACCGCAGCGGCTGCCCTGGCTGAGAAGACCTGCCGGCTTGTACCAGACACTGTAGTGCCGTTCGGTGGCCAGCAGGAGCGGTGGCGGCGGAATCAGGGCGAGAACCGCCGGATCGTAGTACAGGGCGAGATTATCACCGGCACTCAGGACAAAACCGGCCTTGCGGATCCGCCGTTCCTTGCTGCCGGGGCGCTTCAGCCACACCGCCCCCTTGGCCATCGCCTCCTTGACGGCGGTCTTCGTCAGTCCGGTCGCCCTCGACAACAGATCGGGAGCAGTGCCGGTCGTCTCGGCGACCGTCAGCCGTGCAATAATGGGCGCCGGGCTATTTGCCAAAGCTGCAGGCGGGGTAGTGGCAGGTCGGACAGTTGCGGCACAAACCGCCGTGGCCGAGCGCAGCCAGTTCCCGGCGCCCAACCGCTTCGCCGGTCAGGATCCGCGGCAGCACGAGATCAAGGACGGTGATCTTGTGGTACATGCCGCAGGCGGGAACGCCGAGGACCGGCACCTCGCCGATCCGGCCGGTGAAGAACATCGCCCCCGGCAGCACCGGGCTGCCGTAGGCGGTGTCGACCGCGCCGGCTGCCATGATCCCGGCCCGGGTGACATCATCGGGATCGACCGACATGCCGCCGCTGGTGACGATGAGATCGGCGCCGCCTGCCAGCGCCCGGTTGATCGCCGCGGTAATGGCGGCCGGATCGTCGGGGGCGAACTCCACCGACTGGACAGTTGATCCGAATTGATCCAGTTTCCGGCGCAGCACCTCCTCGAAGCGGTCCTTGATCCGCCCGTAGTAGATCTCGCTGCCGGTGATTACCAGGCCGCATCGTGCCTGCCGCAGTGGCAGGACCTGGAGCACATGGCCGTCCCGGCCGGCGATCGCCGCCGCCTGGTCGACGATCGCGCGCAGACCGACGAGCGGAATGAGGCGGGTTCCGGCAATGATCTCCCCCTCCTTGACCGGGGTGTTGTCATGCAGGGTCGCACACATGACCTCACCGAGGAGGTTGAACTGGAACAGGGTTTCGATATTGACCCGCAGCAGGCCGTCGTGGGCGGCGGCCAGGGTGATTTTACCCTCGTCGGGGCCGGCATTCAACCGTACCCCCCGGCCGGCCAGGGCCTGGGCGAGGATGGCTGCCGCCTCGTTCTCGTGGATCTCATCCCCTTCGAGCGAGAGGATAAAGATACGGTCCTTGCCCAACCTCTTGAGATGAGGGATGTCCTCGGCGCGGATGATATGGCCTTTCTTGAAGGCGCTTTTCTTGTGGCTGTCCCGGACTATTTCAGTGATGTCGTGGGGCAGGACCATGCCGACCGAATCCTCAACGGGGATCGTTTTCATCATTTCAGCAACCGCCTGATCTGAATCGATCAGAGACAGCCGTCGGCCAGGCCGGCGGGCAGGATGTTCTTGACATCGTAGATGACGGCATTGTCGCGGCAGAGTCGGCGGAAATCGGCGGCCTGCATGGTCACGAACTGCTGATGGGCGACGGCGATGACGATGCCGTCATAGCTCTGCCCGGGCAGCGTGTCGACCAGCCGGATCCCATATTCCCGCAGCGCCTCCGCACCATTGACCCACGGGTCATGGACGTCGACGGCGATGCCGTACTCCTCCAGTTCGCCGATGATGTCGATCACCCGGGTGTTGCGCAGGTCCGGGCAGTTTTCCTTGAAGGTCAGGCCGAGCACGAGCACCCTGGCCTTCGAGGTGTCGATCCCCTTGCGCGACATCAGCTTGATTATCGACGCCGCGATATGGTGCCCCATATTGTCGTTGACCCGTCTGCCGGCGAGGATCATATCCGGGTGGAAGCCGACCTCCTGGGCCTTGTGGGTGAGGTAGTAGGGGTCGACGCCGATGCAGTGGCCGCCGACCAGTCCCGGCTGGAACGGCAGGAAATTCCATTTGGTACCGGCGGCCTGCAGCACTTCGCGGGTATTGATGCCGAGACGATCGAAGATCAGGGCAAGTTCGTTGACCAGGGCGATATTGACGTCGCGCTGGGTATTTTCGATGACCTTGGCCGCTTCGGCGACCTTGATCGAACTGGCCGGGAAGGTGCCGGCGGTGACAATCGTCCCGTACAACCGGTCTACGAAATCGGCGATTGCCGGCGTCGATCCTGAGGTGATCTTGACGATATTGGGGAGCCGGTGTTTTTTGTCCCCCGGGTTGATCCGCTCCGGACTGTAGCCGCAGTAAAAATCGGTGTTGAAGACCAGTCCGGAGACCTGTTCCAGCACCGGCACGCAGACCTCCTCCGTCGCCCCCGGATAGACGGTCGATTCGTAGATGACGGTATCGCCTTTTTTCAGCACCGAGCCGACGGTCTTCGAGGCACCGATCAGCGGCTGGAGATTGGGGCGTTTCGAGGCATCGATCGGTGTCGGCACCGCGACGATAAAGACGTTGCAGGCGGCGATCGCCGCCGGATCGGTCGTGTAGCGCAGGTTCGGACAGGCGCGAAGCTCGTCCTCGCCGACCTCGAGGGTCGAGTCCCGTCCCGCCGCCAGTTCGGCGATGCGGGCGGTGTTGAGATCGAAACCCATTGTTTGGAAATGTTTTCCAAATTCAACGGCCAGCGGCAGCCCGACATAACCGAGGCCGATGACGGCAATCCGTGTCTGTTCGCGTGAAAGCATGGTATTTTCCGGTAAAGGGATGGCGGTAACGGCAAAATCTTCGCAAGATGCCGATATGATGTTCAATGGTCTAGCCGGTACTTCGGGAAAAGTCAAACCCCTCGTGTCTGCTCGGGCCAGATCAGGGTATGCAGCTGCAGCTGCAGCCGTACCGGCAGCCGGTCTTCGAGAATGGCGGCGGCCAGGGCGGCCGGCGATATCCGGTTGCGGACCGGGGAAAAAAGCACGGGGACATGGGTCGCCAGGTCATGCTCGCGCACGAAATCCCTCGCAAACCGATAATCGCAAAGACTGCTGATCACAAACTTCACCTCTGTGCCATTCGGTCGCTGGGCGGCCCGACGGCGGATCGCGGTCAGATTGTCCGGCAGCCAGGAGGCGGCCATGCCGCTGTCCGGACACTTGACATCGAGGATGACGCGAACACCGGCGTGGAGATCGGCGATCGGCAGGGACCCGTTGGTCTCGAGGAGAACGGTGCGGTTTCTGCCCACCAGCCTGTCCAGCAACTGCAGACTGGCGGCCTGCAATAATGGTTCGCCGCCGGTCAGTTCGACAAGGGTGTCCGGGTATTCATCGACAAAGTCAAGGAGACTGTCGATGGACACCTTGCGCCCGGCTTCCTCGTAGCTGTAGGCGGCGTCACAGTAGCTGCAGCGCAGGTTGCAGCCGGCAAGGCGGATAAAAACGCAGGGCATCCCGGCGAAGGTCGATTCTCCCTGGATCGAGTAGAACAACTCCGACACCAGGAGCTGTCCATCACGGACCATAGTAGGTCAGGCCCGAGGTATCCGTTTCGAGGACGGTGACGCTGTAGAGTGAGTAGCGGTCATGGGTGAGCGGCCCCTTGAGCTCACTGAACAGAAATTTGGCGATATTCTCGGACGAGGGGTTGATGTCCTTGAAGATCGCCATGTTGTTGAGATCCCGGTGATCGAGCTTGTCGATTGCCACTTTAACGATATTTTTCAATATCTTGAAGTCAATTCCCATGCCGAGCTCGTCGAGTTCGGTGGCGCGGACCGCAACTTCGACCTTCCAGTTATGGCCGTGGGGATTTTCGCATTCTCCGGGATAATCGCGCAGGTGATGGGCTCCGGCAAAATGGGTCTTGACGAATATGTCGAACATGATGAACTCCTGGGGATTCGATAGAGATTTATGAAGGGGGTGGTGATCAGTAGAATATTATAGACAGATATACGATTGAGCACTATTTCATAGATTGATTGCGGCACACCGATTGCTTTGCAGCCATCGTCGCAGTGTAGCGCGTTTCGGATAGAATATAGGTATGTGATTTGCTTTAGTCTAGCAGGAAAGGAGTAAAAGAGCATGGCTTTTATTGCACCGTTGAGAGGGGTCCGTTTCAACCCCGACAAGGCCGGGAGGCTGGATGACATCGTCACTCCGCCCTATGACGTGATCAGAGAACAGTCGGCCGAGGCGTTTCTGGCGAAAAACCCCTACAGCATGATTCGTCTCGATCTCACCAAATCCCCAGGGGGCGGGGCTGCCGACCGGGAAAGATACGTTGCGGCTGCCAACCTGTTCAGGCAGTGGCGGGAGGAGGGGATTCTGATCCGTGACCAGGAGGAGGCCCTCTACCTCTATGAAACCAGGTACACCCTGCATTCCGGGAAAACACTGGTGCGGCGGGGGCTGCTGTGCCTGGTCGGCCTGGCCGAATTTTCAGAAGGGGTAGTCAAACCTCACGAACACACGTTCGACACGGTCATTGCCGACCGCCTGCAACTGCTCCAGCACTGCAGCGCCCAGTTCAGCCAGATATTCTCGCTCTACTCCGACCGCGACAACACGGTCATCACCCTGCTCGAGAGCGCCGACTCGGAGCCGGCAGGATCGGTCACCGATGCCGACGGCTGTGTGCACAGCATCCGCCGGGTCGTCGATCCGACGATCATCCGCCAGGTCCAGCTCTTTTTCAGGGATCAATCGCTGTATATCGCCGACGGTCATCATCGCTATGCCACCGCCCTCGGGTATCGCCGCTACCTGCGAGAGCAGAAGGGGGAATTGCCGGAAACCCACCCGGCCAACCATATCATGATGTATCTCTGTCCGATGGAGGACCCGGGACTCTCGGTGCTGCCGACCCACCGCCTGCTGTACTGGCCCGGCGCGTTGAACGTCGACGACTTGACTCGGCGGCTGCAGCCGGGCTTTGACCTTCATGAGATCCATGCCGGCAGCCGCGAGAGCCTGATCGAGGAGGCCCTGTCGCGGATGGATGAGATAGAGCGGCGGACGCAGGAAAAGTCGTCAACGAGCTTCGGCGTGTATCATCCCGGGGAAGATCGCTGTTTCGTGATGACGATGAAAGAAGAGGGGTACGACCAATTCGAGATCGACGACCCGTGCCTGAAAGATCTCGATGTCGTCGTTTTGTCAGAACTCATCATTAAGAAGTATTTTGGTCTCGACCACAAACGATGCGAAAATGACAATCTCATCCACTTTTACAGCGATCCGGATGAAGCCCTCGACGCAGCCGTCAAGGACAGTGCCGACCACGATGACATCACGCCCCTGCTGTTTCTGATGAATCCGACCCGAGTCGAACAGGTCAAAAAGGTGGCCGACGCCAATCACGTCATGCCGCATAAGTCTACATATTTTTACCCAAAAATAATGACGGGGCTGCTCTTTTACCAGCTTGTCGACAACGAGGTGATCAACCGTCTTGATTGACCAGAAACGCCGGCAGGCAACCGATGAAGTCAGCCATGACAGCCTCTTCGACGGTCGCCTGTCATGTCTCCAGCACCGGCAGGGGTACCGGTTTTCGGTCGATGCCGTCCTTGTCGCCCATTTCCTCCCGCCGGCCCGAGGAGCCGTCGTCCTCGATCTCGGCACCGGTTGCGGCATTATCAGCCTCATCATGATGTATCGCTGGGGTGAGCGGATCAAGGCGTTGACGGCCCTCGAAATCCAACCGGGCCTGGCTGAACTTGCCCGGCGCAACTTTGAGGCCAACGCCTTCCAGGACCAATGCCGCGTCGTCGAAGGCGATCTGCGGCAGATCGCCGCCATCCTGACGCCGGAATCCTTCTCCCAGGTGGTCTGCAACCCGCCCTTTTACCGACACGTGGCGGGGAGGAAAAGCGTCAACCAGGAGGCCCTCGCCGCCAGGCACCAGCTCCTGTGCGGACTCGACGAGATCGCCGCCGCCGCCGCTTTCGCCCTGAAGACCGGAGGAAACCTGGCGATGATCTATCCAGCGGAGGGCCTGGCCGAACTGACGGTCGCTCTTGCCGCAAGTGAGCTTGAGATCAAGCGGCTGCAATGCGTCTACAGTTATCCCGATCCAGAAGCGCCGGCGCGGCTGGTCCTGGTGCAGGCGGTCAAAAGGGCCGGCACGGGAGCGAAGATCCTGCCACCGTGGTATATCTATACGCAACGACACGGCGCCTACAGTGACGAGATGCAACGGCTTTACCAGGATCGTGACAACGAGCTGAGCCCGAACCCTCGCTATGCGGAGGGGGGAAAATAGCCATGCTCTCCTCCATCACAAGCTGTACGGTCTTCGGCATCGACGGCATGCTGGTCGAGGTGGAGGTCGACGTGGTCCACGGCCTGCCGATATTTTCTACTGTCGGTCTTCCCGACGGGGCAGTCCGGGAGAGCCGGGAGCGGGTCCGGGCGGCGATCAAGAACTGCGGTTATGAGTTTCCCCAGGAGAAGATCACCGTCAACCTGGCACCGGCCGACATCAGGAAAGAGGGCACCGGCTTCGATCTGCCGATCGCCATCGGTATCCTCGCTGCGGCAGGGCTGTTTAAAAGATCCGATCTGTCATCGTTCTGCGTGGTGGGGGAGTTGTCGCTGGATGGCCGGATCCGCAGGGTCAACGGGGTGCTGCCGATGGCCCTCGCCGCCGCCGAGGCCGGGATCAAGGCCATCATCATTCCCGCTGACAATGCCGCCGAGGCCTCGATCGCCGCCGCCGGAATCAAGGTCTTTCCCGCCGCCTATCTGCCCCAGGTCGTCGAATTCCTGCTGGGGATGGCGGAGATTGCCCCGCTCCAGCCCTATTGCCTGGATGACCTGCGCCAGTCCCGGCAATGCGAGGTCGATTTCTCCGATGTCCGGGGCCAGGCCCATGTCAAGAGGGCGCTGGAAATCGCTGCCTGCGGCGGCCATAATATCCTGATGAAAGGGCCGCCGGGATCTGGAAAGACCATGCTGGCGCGGCGGCTGGCCACGATCCTGCCGGCGATGAGTTTCGACGAGATCATCGAATCGACGAAGATCTACAGCATCTCCGGTCAGCACCATGGCGTCCAGATCTTTCGGCCGTTCCGCGCCCCGCACCACACCATCTCCGATGCCGGCCTGATCGGCGGCGGGAACACCCCGCGTCCGGGCGAGGTGTCGATGGCCCACAACGGTGTCCTTTTTCTCGACGAACTCCCTGAATTCAAGAAACATGTGCTTGAGGTCCTCCGCCAGCCGCTCGAAGACGAGACCGTGACCATCGCCCGAGCCAATCTAACCCTGACCTTCCCGGCCCGCTTCGTGCTGGTGGTGGCGATGAATCCCTGCCCCTGCGGTTTTCTCGGCGACACCCGCAACAGCTGCAGCTGCAACCCGGCCCAGATCCAGCGCTACGAAAGCAGGATTTCCGGCCCCCTCCTCGACAGGATCGACATGCATCTCGAGGTCCCGGTCGTCCCCATCGAGGACATGCGCGGGACCCAAACCGGGGAACCATCGATCGTCATCAAGGATCGGGTCGACCGGGCCAGGGAGATCCAGAAAAGCCGCTTCACGACCAACAACCGGATCTATTTCAACAGCCAGATGGGGCCGAAGGAGATTGAACGCCATTGCATCCTTGATCCCCACAGTCTGTCGCTGCTGGAAAGAGGCGTGAAGAAGCTCGGCCTCTCGGCCCGGGCCTATCACCGCATTCTCAAGATCGCCAGGACGATAGCGGACATGGACGGAGCGGAGAAGATTACAAGCGCCAACATCGCCGAGGCCATCCAGTACCGGCGCTTCGACCGGAAACAACCCGCCTCCTGATCTTTCACTTGCCCAGCGAGACTGGCTCCGAGGGCGATTTCCAGGCCGCCGCTCGGCCCCGGGGCAGGGGAGAATTCCTTGCCGCTCGCAATCGTTCATGATAAACATGCATGTTCGCCACCTCCACTTCCGCCTGATATCTTTGCGAAGGACGCACCTATGAAAATAAAATATCTCGCCGGCATCATCGGCTGCCTGCTCCTCGTTGTCCTCTGGTACATCTGGGCCGGCGGGCTCTTCGAGAAACGAGCCGACCCCGCGGCGCTCGTTGCCGACAATGCCCTGCTCTACGTCGAGCAGCACAATGTCGGCAGGCTGATCGATTCCGTCAAGGCCTCGCATTTCGGCAAGACCGTGGCGGCGATGGATATCGGGAAGATTGCGGCCGGTCTGGAATTGAATGCGGATCAGACCCGGACCGTTGCACAGGCGGTCGCATCCATCGCCGAACTCGGTAATGATCCGGTCTTCAGGGAGTTAGGCGGCAGATCGTTGTCGATGGCACTCCTGCCAGGAGAGAGCAAGATCGTCGTCGCCGGCGAGAAACGGATCCTGCCGGTGCAGCTGCTGCTGATCGCCAGTCCCGAACACAAGGCCGAACTGCTGGAAACGATGTCACAGGCCTTTGCCGGGGAGGTCACAGAACGGGTGATCCCCTATGGAAAAAAGGAAATCGTCCAATTTGCCATCGACGGGACAACATTTTTCGCGGCAGTGACCGACGGCCTGTTCGTTTTCAGCCTGAACCAACAGACCGTCGAGACCGCGCTCGATCTCCGGGCCAAATCCCAGGGGGCCCTGGCGGCATTGGCGGCGTTTGCCGAACTGAAACAGCAGTTGCCGGTGGTCGATTTTTTTGCCTTTTCCGCTCCGGAAAAACTCGGTATGGCAATGGCGGCACTAGCAGGGGGGGAAGGAACCACTGAAAAACTCGCGGGAGTGCGGTACAGCATCTATGGCATCTGGCACGAGGGCACGGGATTCAAGGACCGGACGACCACCCTGATCGATCGCAGCCGACTCCATCCGGTCATCGCCGGGATCCTGGCGACACCGCCTCAGGACAATGATACCCTCGCCTTTGTTCCCCCGGGGGTTCAGATCTATACCTGGTCGAATGCATTGGCCCTCGATGCCATCTGGGAAAGCATCACCAAGGAAGGCGGTGCCGAGGCGACTCCACCCGAGCCGTTCACCAGTAAATTCAAAGAGGTGACCGGCAGCGATATCGACCAGGTCCTCGCCCTGTTCGAACCGGGGATCAGTCTGCAGGTCCAGAAGGGCAGCGCCAATGGCCTCATTCCGCTGCCGCACATCACGCTGATGCTCAAGGTGAAAGACAGGGCGTCTCTGGAGAAGGTTGTCGAACAGGGGATGGCCGGTCTCGGTATCCGGATGGCGGATCAGCAGTACCGGAACCTGGGCTACAGATCCTACAACCCGGGCCTGCCGGGCGATATCGAGGTTCTCTACGGTTTTTACGGCCACTATCTTCTGGTCGGCAACAACAAGCAGATGCTGGAACACATCGTCGATGCCGCCGAAGACCGCAGCGGATTCAGGCAGAGCGAGGACTATGCCGGCCTCGGCATGGACCTGGAACATGGCAGCAATTCGGTACGTTACATCAAGGTCGCGGATATCGCCGACGGGGTCACCGAGCTGGTGACCTGGAGCGGGGCGATACTGGCGCTTCAGGACCGCAATCTGGCGCGGCGATCACAGGTGGTGATCGAAGAGGTCGTCAAACCACTGCTCAACGGTATGACCACGATCTCGTCGGTCGCGACCAGGACCTTCTTTGCAAAGGACAGGGTCACGGTGGAATCAACGATTCAGGTTAGACCGGACCAGCCGGCAGCAGCGGTACGGTGAAAATATGGAAGAACTCGTCAACGAACTGAAAAAACTGGTGGATTTCAAGGATACGACCGACATCGGCGATATCATCCTGATTGCAGCACAAGATCCGCAATTCGTCGTTTTTGCCCTGGTGACCGATATCGAGAGAGACCCGAGCCGCAAGGACGAATGGTGGCACCTTCATTTTTCGGTATTGTCGATCCCGATCCAGAAAATGACCTGGACCCTGCGGACGCCGCAGATGTGCGGCATGGAGATCTTCACCATGGACGGCAAGGAACGCTTTGTCAAGGCCGTCAACATGGGCGGCCCGCAGCTCAGGCCGGTTGAAACGATATCGGCACCGCGGCCCGGAGGTCTGAAGCGGATTAAATAGCGCTATTCCACGTCGGGCGGGGCAAAATGGATGGTCAGGAATTCACGCGAGGTCTGCATCTGCCGGTAGGTGATGTTCGGTGATTTGTCGAGCATGATTCTGGCGGCCCTGACCTGATCGGTCTCCCGGTACTTGTCGGAGAGGTAGATGATCTCCGAGATCCCCGACTGGAGAATGACCTTCGTGCATTCGTTGCAGGGGAAAAGGCCGACATAGATCCGGCAGCGGCGCAGATCGGTGGTGATGGCGTTCAGGACCGCATTGAGTTCGGCGTGACAGACGTAGGGATACTTGGTGTCAAGATAGGCCCCCTCGCGCTCCCAGGGCAGTTCATCGTCCGAACAGCCCCAGGGGAAACCGTTGTAGCCGACCCCGACGATCTTGTTCTGGTCGTTGGCGACGCAGGCCCCGACCTGGGTGTTCGGGTCTTTGCTGCGCTGGGCCGAAAGCAGGGCCACGGCCATGAAGTACTCATCCCAGGAAAGATAGTTTTGTCGCTTCATCAGTCTCGGTTATTTTCGTTGTCCTTGAATTTCCTGCGCCGCTGTCTCCAGGTGTTGAGGCCGCAGATGTCGTCTATGAATTTCCTGATGCATTGAAAATACTGGACACCGGCCATGGCGATGAGGGAATTGTGATCGGCACCGGGGACCAGCAGGAACTGCTTGTTTTTCGCCCCGCTCTGCATCTGCAGTTTTTCGGCCTGGTAGGGCGGAATCAGTTGATCCCGTGCCCCGTGAAGGATCAGGGTCGGCAGTTTGATATCGGCGATCTTGCCGCCGTTGTTGAAACAATCTTCCTCCCGGATGTCGGTGTCGTCGAAACGGATACCCAGCGCTGCGGCGAGGGGAAGGGTATCGGCGAAACCACTCTCAAGAATCATCCCCTTGTAATGTTGCCCATGGTGGAGGGCGATTTCGATGGCACTGGCCGAACCGAGGGAACGTCCCATGACGACAAGCGGCCCGCCATACTTCTGCTCCGCCAGCCACCCCGTGACAAAGCTGCTGATGGCAAGGGCATCGCTGTACATCGTCGTCACGGTTGGTGAACCATCGCTCCAGCCATAGCCCCGGTAGGTGGCGACGAACAGGTTGAGCCCCTGGCGGCGATAGTCGTCGGCTATCTCGTCATAATCGCAGACAATCTCACCGTTGCCGTGAAAATAGAGAATGGTCGGACTGTCCGGCGCAACCGCATACAACCGGCAGCCGAGCCTGACCCCTGCGGCCACCGTGATGAACACGTCCTCGGCGTTGTCCGGCAGGGGAGATCTGGCGGCTGGAACCGGGCAAAAAATATGCGCAAGGTATTCGGGACGGTCAAGGATGCGGTGTTCTTTCATGATGATCGATACAGTAGCGGTGAGTGTTGATTGTGATCAAAACAGGCAGTGTCATTGCTGTGCAGGCAAAAAGCCGGCGCCGGGAAAGCATGGGGAGGATGGGCGAGGAAAGGTTGTAACGGACCTCGACCGTGAGGGGGGAGGACATGGCAGGCAATAAAAAAGGTTGCAGACGAACGCCCGCAACCTTGCAATGAATGGGGTGGACAATGGGACTCGAACCCACGGCCTCCTGGGCCACAACCAGGTGCTCTAACCAACTGAGCTATGTCCACCACCTGTATCACCTTGAAAAAACGCCCTCCTTATAACCACTCGCCTCCGGTTTTGCAAGTGCAAAGTTACTTCAGGGTCTCACCGCAGTGCAGGCATTTCACCGCCTGGGCCTTGATGATCTCGAAGCAGGAAGGGCATTCCTTTTTGTAGTTCGCCTTGAGGATATTCCTTATTGCGAGATTGCACTCATTTTCG
>Ga0209066_10001838_pt1 | contig 27240 bp, 24 predicted proteins | sample All_14_2_FD_187198 | JGI IMG/M metagenome (GOLD analysis project Ga0209066, IMG submission 187198) | Freshwater microbial communities in response to fracking from Pennsylvania, USA - Allegheny Zone_MetaG_DW_15 (SPAdes) (version 2) ...
GCGCTGCCCTGCCCTTGTGTGCGTCTTGGCGCGGCACGATGTGTATGTGCGCTACCACCATCTTGTGATTGAAGAAGTGGCGCGGCACACGCCCGTTGGTAAAATCTGGTCGATTGACGAGATGGCCAGCAAATTGCTGCCCACCAAAAATACGGTGCCGGAAGCCATGGCACTGGCCCAACGCATTAAAGACGGTTTGCGCCGGAATGTGGGCGAATGCATCCGCGCGTCCATCGGCCTTGCGCCCAATTCGTATTTGGGCAAGGTCGCCAGCGACATGCAAAAGCCCGATGGCCTGACCGTGCTTGAAGGGCATAATTTACAGGAACGGATGATAGCATTGCGGCTGCGCGACCTGCCCGGCATCGGCCACAACATGGAAGTGCGCCTCAACCGCGCGGGCATCTGGACCATGAAGCAGCTATGGGATGTAACCGCAAAACAAATGCGCGGGCTATGGCGCGGCGTGGAGGGTGAGCGTTTCTGGTATCGCCTGCACGGCTATGACGTGCCTGATTTGCCGACATCAAAAAGTGTCATCGGCCATAGCCGCGTACTCGACCCGGACTCGCGCAGGCCCGATGTGGCGATGACCGTATGCCGCCGCCTGATTGTCAAAGCATGCCAGCGCCTGCGGAAATACAACATGTTCGCCACGCATTTTTACCTCTCGGTCAGTTTAAGCGACGGGCGGCGCTGGGGGCGTGACATCAAACTCGCGCCGGCATGCGACACGCTGACGTTTCTGCGTTTGACACACGAGCTGTGGGCCGCGATGGCGACCGAGATGCGGCCCGTGGCGGTTAAAAAAATTAGCGTGTGCGTTTCAGGTTTACAGGAAGTGGCCGAGACCACGGGCGATTTGTTCGCGCCCATCGTGCCGCGCAAACCAAAAAGCGATGCACTGTCAAAAGCGATGGACGAGATTGCGCGCGATTACGGGCCGGACATTCTGCATTTCGGTGTGCACCCGCGCACGCAGGCAGGTTATGTGGGCACGAAAATCGCGTTCTCGCGCGTGCCGGAGATGGATGAGTTTACCGAGTAAAGTACCCCGCGCGTTTTACCCGCACTGGGCCTTGTTGCGCATATAATGGTCGGCCAGTACGCAGGCCATCATCGCTTCAGCCACGGGCACGGCGCGTATGCCCACGCAGGGGTCGTGACGGCCCTTGGTCAGGATGGTGGTTTCATCGCCACCCTTGGTGATCGTATCTTTCGGCGTCAAAATCGAACTGGTCGGTTTAATGGCCATACGCACCACCACATCCTGCCCCGTCGAGATACCGCCGAGTATGCCGCCTGCGTGGTTCGACATGAATTTGGGTGTGCCATCGGCATTCATGCGGATGTCATCGCCGTTCTGCTCGCCGCCCCAAGACACACATTCAAAGCCTGCGCCAATTTCAACACCCTTCACGGCATTGATGCTCATCATTGCCTTGGCCAAGTCGGCATCGAGTTTGTCGTACACGGGTGCGCCCCAGCCAGCGGGCACGCCCGATGCATGGACTTCGACAATCGCACCAGCGGATGAACCGTTTTTGCGTACGCCGTCAAGGTAGTCGGCCCAAAGCGATGCCGCCTGTTTATCGACAGTGAAAAAGTCGTTTTCATCGACCTGTGCCCAGTCCCAGTTATCGCGGTTGATTTTGTGGGGGCCGATTTGTACGACAGCACCGCGAATGGTGACGCCCGATAAAATTTTGCGCGCAATGGCACCGGCCGCTACACGGCTTGCGGTTTCACGCGCCGAGCTACGGCCACCGCCGCGGTAATCACGGATGCCATATTTGGCCTGATAGGTGAAATCGGCATGGCCGGGGCGGAATTTGTCTTTCACGTCATCATAGTCTTTCGACTTGGCATCGACGTTTTCAATCATCAGCGAGATCGGCGTGCCGGTCGTCTGGCCCTCGAATGTGCCGGAGAGGATTTTCACTTCATCCGGTTCGCGGCGCTGGGTTGTGTGGCGTGACTGGCCGGGCTTGCGTTTATCGAGATACTGTTGGATATCGGCTTCCGTGAGGGCCATGCGCGGCGGTACGCCGTCAACCACAACGCCTATGGCAGGGCCGTGGCTTTCGCCCCATGTCTGATACTGGAATAATGTGCCGAAACGGTTACCACTCATGCCCGCCAGTATTCCTTGAAATTTGACATAGGTACAGCCTCTTTCTAAGGTTGAGCATGGCAAAAAAACAAAAATCGGATGGCTTCAAAAAGCGCTTTATGACGGTTTTTGCCCAAATGTCCGATGATTTCCCCCATCTGGCGCGTGATGCGGTGGTTGAAGTCGCCATCAAGGCAGTACTGGCATCCCCCGAAGACGACGCCCTGATCAACACCATGCGTGCGCGGCACCCGCTTGCCACAGAAAAATACGCAGAAGCCCTGCCCTTTTTACAAAAAGCATACGCGGCAGACCCAAAGAACAGCGATGTAAGGGCTGATCTGGCACACTGCCTCTTTGAAACATCTCATTACGCCGAGGCCGTACCGCATCTTGCACGGCTTTTAAAAAAATGGCCCAACGATCGCACTTTGGTTTTTATGCACGCCTATGCGCTATTCAAAACAGGCGACAATAGGTCTATCAAGTTGCTCGAAAAATCGCTGACATCTTATGATGATCTTATCGATATGTATCCGGCCCAATTAAAAGACGTGATGCAAATGGGCCTGCAGGCTATGCGCGCAAAAGGGCTGCCTTATACGCCCAAATGAACTTCAGTTTTCTGGTTTGAAAGCGTGCCGTGTTCGATAATCGCTACCGTCAAACGGCTGATGGCGACACGCTTGCCTGTGGCTTCTTCCGTGATGTCGATATTCCACACCTGCGTGCGGCGGCCCACATGCAGCGGCGTACATGTGCCGACAACATAACCTTGGGTGACAGCGCGAATATGGTTTGCATTAATCTCGACGCCGACCGCACGGTAATTGTCGGGATCGATTGTCATCCAGCTGGCGATAGAACCCAAACTCTCGGCCAGCACGCAGGATGCACCGCCGTGCAAAATACCGAAAGGCTGCGTGGTGCGATGATCGACCGGCAGGCGGGCTTTCAAAAAGTCGGGGCCGACTTCCGTGAACTCAAAGCCCAGATGCGCCGTCATGTTGGCGTTACGGACATTTTTTAAATGATCGAGTGTGTAGTCTTTAAACCAGATCATTACAGCCTGTTTACGCCGCGTCTTTGGCGCTGCTTGCCATAGAATCCGCCATCTGGTTCAGCAGGTCTGCCGTGGCGCCTGCCGCCTCGGGCTGGACCATGCCAACCGTGTGGTAGCCGCTATCGACATGCAGGATTTCGCCCGTCACGCCGGAGCCGAGATCGGATAGCAGATAGAGGCCTGATTTGCCGACATCTTCAATCGAGACGTTGCGCTTAAGCGGCGCATTCAGTTCATTCCATTTCAGGATGAAGCGGAAATCGCCGATGCCGGACGCAGCTAGCGTTTTGATGGGGCCAGCCGAGATGGCGTTGACGCGAATGCCGCGGCCGCCCAAGTCAGTTGCCAGATAACGCACTGATGCTTCAAGGCCGGCTTTGGCCACGCCCATGACGTTGTAATGCGGCATCACGCGTTCAGCGCCGTAATAGGTGAGCGTGAGAAGCGAACCGCCCTCGCCCATCAGTTTGGTTGCGCGCTGGGCCACAGCTGTGAACGAGAAGATGGAAATATCCATCGTGCGTTTGAAGTTTTCGCGCGTGGTATCGAGGTACAGACCATCGAGTTCCTTTTTGTCGGAAAACGCAATCGCATGAACCACGAAATCAATTTTGCCCCAGACCTTTTCAATTTCGGCAAAGGCGGCATCAAGCGATGCATCGTCAGTGACATCGCATGGCATCACGAGTTTGGAGTTCACGGAATCCGCCAATGGGCGGACGCGTTTTTCAAGGGCCTCGCCCTGATAGGTGAAAGCGAGTTCTGCGCCTTCGGCGGCACAGGCGCTAGCAATGCCCCAAGCGATGGAACGGTCGTTGGCGACCCCCATGATGAGACCTTTTTTACCGTCCATCCAGCCTTTACGATTCGTCATGCTATTTTCCTTCAAAAAATGTTCTGATGGCTTGTTTTAGCCGCATCAGAGGAATTTTGAAAGCTGAAATGCCACGAACCCCACAGAAAGCATATAGTCTAAAGACTATAACCCTGATTTTAATGTATATATCCCCCTTCAAAATCCACGCACAGTAGATTAAGTTCAACCGAATTAATCTGAATACTAACCGTAGGATTTTAAAATGCTTAATAAACGTATTGGCCGTTTTTCTTTGGTTTTATTATTAGGGTTTAGCTCTTTTTTAACAGCGTGTGCTTTCAATTACATTGAAGGTGGCCTTGAAGAACTAAAAGGCAAACCCGTAAAAACAGCGTTTAATTATTTGGGTTTCCCCGATACCAAAAATTCTTTTGAAGGCAGCGACGTTTATGTTTGGGGCAGATCATTCCAGACAACTTCATTTACGCCTATTACAAGCAATTCCTATGGAACAGCCTATGGCTCATACGGCAACTGGGCAAGCTACCAGGGCACAACTACAACTTACGTGCCACAGGTGAACACCTATTCGTGCGTTATTAAAATCGCTGCAGAAAAAGGTGTCATCATCCAATCATCATATGAAGGTAGTCTAGGCGGATGCGAGGCCTATGGCACCGCGCTAAAGCCTCTTTACGATGAGCGTGAGAACAGAGAGAAAGCCCAGCAAATCGCTGTTCAACAGAAAGAAAAGCCTCCAACAAAATCTAAAAAATAGAATTAAAGGGGCCAGAAGGCCCCTTTAACAATCTTATATCTTCAAAAAATCAGTTGATGATCTTCCATGTGCCATCGGCCTGTTGGCAGGCTTGGCCCGTGGCTGTCTGCTGCTGGCCGCCGACATAAATCGTCTGCTGGTATTCGCGGCAGTAGGAGCCTGTGGATGAACGGCCATCGCGAACCGGGGTGATGGTACCGCTGTTGCCCGATTGCGGGTTGTTCCAGGCGATGCTTTGGCCAACAGGGGCTGCATAAGCGCGGCTTTGAGCCTGATTCAGGTAAGCCATGTCGGCTTTATCGAGGCTTTTACCGATTTCGGAACCGGCCAATGCGCCAACAAGCACGCCTAAGCCTGTGCCAACCAGTTGGCCTTTGCCTTTGCCGAACTGGGCACCTGCAAGGCCGCCGACGACTGCGCCAAGAACAGTGCCGCCGGTTTGTTTGTTCATTGTAGGGCCGGTGCTGCCATACGGGTCGCTGCCGTTAGAAGCGCAACCGGCAACGGTCATGCCAGCCAAAAGCGCGGTGGTCAAAGCGAGTTTACGAAGCGACATTGTGACAATCCTTCTCATTGTTTTGTTTTACCCTACCCTTATATATAAATTCTGTTTAGGGCAAAAGGATGGCCATTGCATGACTAATTTCAATTTACCCCCCACGGGCATCAACCCATACGATCTGTTCGGCCAATGGTTCCATGACGCCAAAGAAGCCGAAATAAACGACCCTGAAGCGATGAGCCTTGCAACCGTGGCCGCCAATGGCCGCCCAAGCATCCGCACCGTGCTTATGAAAGCCTATGACGAGCAAGGCTTCGTATTTTTTACCAACAGCCAGAGCCGTAAGGGCCAGCAGTTAATGGCGACACAAGTTGCTGCCTTGCTGTTTCACTGGAAAAGCCTTGGGCGGCAGGTGCATATCGAAGGTATTGTTGAAAAGGTCAGCGAAGCGGAATCGGATACCTATTTTGAAACCCGCCCGCGCGGCAGCCAGATAGGCGCATGGGCATCCCAGCAATCGCAACCACTGGAAGACCGCGATGCTATTTTAGCGCGCGTGGCCGTGTTTGAAGACCTGTACAAAGACAAACCGGTGCCACGCCCTCGGCACTGGCATGGTTTCCGCGTGGTGCCAGACCGGATTGAATTCTGGCAGGCGGGCGAATTCCGTATCCATGACCGCTTTGCATTCACCCAGCAGGGTGGGGGCTGGGCATCTGCCCGATTAAACCCCTAAGCCGCAACGATATTGTCGTTGATCGGCACGCCGGGTTCGAGCTTGGCGGTGCGGATGGCGATGGACGAGCGAACAGCAGCCACATTTTCTGTTGCCAGCAATTCGGACGTTAAAAACAGCTGATACGATTCCCAGTCTTTTGCGACAACTTTCAAAAGCACATCGGTTTCACCGGACAGCAAATGTGCTTCACGTACCTGCGGCCATGCCCTGATTTTTTCTTCAAATTTCTTGAGGTCGGCATCGTTGTGGGATGCGAGCGACACATGCGCGAAAATGGTCACGCCGTAACCCAGTTTATTGGGGTCGAGGAAAGCATGATAGCTGCGGATGAAGCCCGATTCTTCCAGCGCGCGGACGCGGCGCAGGCAGGGCGGTGCCGAAATACCGGCTTTTTTAGCCAGATCCACGTTGGTGATACGGCCTTCATCCTGAAGCGTTGTCAGGATCTTACGGTCGATTTTATCAAGTTTCGTACGTTTCATTGGCGGCGACTTCTTTCCCTGAAGGACAATATTATGTCCGGCTTTTTAGCGAGCTTTGGTATAATCTTGCTGGTTACAGGTTGCAAGATATTAAAAAGCGGTTCTTTTTATTAGCCATTCCAGCGCAATGCCAACATAGCCCGGCGGCTTATCAGGCTATTATTGGCAGGGTCAGGCAGAGGCTTCACAATCGGCCCTGCCATGCCAACAGCCGTAAAGCTGCGGCGCAGCCCTGCTCTTGCAACAATACCAATTTGCGTGGCCAGTGAATGGGCGCGTTTGGGTGCCAACCTGTCATGCACAATGATGGTGGGGCCTGTCACCGCTTTGGGAGCACGAATTTCGTGCAAGGAATCCAGCGTGATTGTATCGGCCATGCCTTCCAAAATCTGTTTATCAACTGTTGTGTTCATAAACACATCTTTGAAAATTTTGGCATGAATGATGCCGCGCGTTTCGACATCATCTGAAAAGCCGCGCTGAATATCCATCCGCGCCAGCATCGCGCGTTTAATGCCCACCAGATACGGCTTGGCTATGCCCCATTCATACCCTGTTACCGCATCAACCAGGGCCGTGACAGGCGACTGGCCGCGTGCGGCTGCGTTGAATATGAACCCCAGCAGACGGCCCAGCGCACGTTTTTGCGTAGAGGTCGGTGCATCAATAACGGCATTGGCGGTGCTGTACGGAATACCGCCAACATCAAACATGCCAACAGCATTTTGGCCTTCGACAATTTTTTGCTGGCCGCCATGCCTGTCTTCATCAATGGCGCGGCCTTGCAACATGTGGTGAATTTCGGCCGCTTCAATGCCCATGCATAACAGCGGTTTATCGCCATGCGAGGCGGCTTCCATATCATTGATATGCACGCCTTCGACCAGCCCCGTACGTATATATTCAAGCCCTGACGACACAACGGGTGCCACGGCAAAACCAATCGTACGGCCATCAACCTCGATGCGCAGATCGTCATAAATTTTCCCCGCATACTCAACCTGAAGGGCTGCTATATGGCCGTTGGTTGATACCTTGATATGCTCGCGCGCATGGTCAACCATGCCGGGCAGCGGGCGGTACATGCTGTGCATAGTGGCCAGCTTTTTGAAAGCATCGTGATAGCGTTCGAATTGTAGGTCGGCAATTGGTGCCACTTCCTTGCGCATCATTTTGATAGCACTGCGCGCACCAGCGCTATGCGCTTCGACCACATAGGCGGTTGAACCGCAGCCCAGAACCTTGCCTATACGGTCAATCGCGGCGCGCTCGGCATCGGTTACAGTTTCATCCAGCCGTTCAAATATTTCCCAACGATAGGGCGGCGCGAAATCGACCTTGCTTGATTTGAGATCATCACGGAAAAGCGCGAGGTCGGGGCTATCGATTGCAACACCGCTTAAATAGCTGTGCCCTGCCTGTAATATCTGCCCGCCAGCGGCACCAGTGCGGGTCAACACTTGTGAGAGCACCTGCCCCGGACGCAAAACTTCGCCCTGCCCGTGATCGACCGTTGCCAACAAGGCCGAGAAAGTCACGCGGCGCAATTCGGGCGGGCAGCAATCGAGATAAACCATCAACGCCTCGCGCGCTTCGGGAGCGAACGGCCTATCAACAGGCAAAACCTTATCAAGCACATACTGGATGGCTATATCGAACTGGTCGGCATTTTCGGCGTTGGTCGGAAACAGGACGCGGTCAAGATGCACGGTGCGCAACTCAAACGGCAGTGCCCAAAAGTTACGATGCAGACCGTCCATCACCATGTTTTCCTGCATGGGTGACATGACGATGCGTTTGTTTTCATCTTTTATATTGCGCATCAATTCGGATTCGGATGCGTAGCGTTTCAGCATTTTGACGAAATGCGTTGTGCCAGCTTCCGTTAACGGTTCGGTTACATAGGTTAAAAACGCCTCGCGCATTTTAGGGTGGCCGGCGCATGCCTTGATTCCGCTTTCGACCACGCGCATTAGCCCGTCTTTAAGCAGAAAGTTTTTGCCAAAACTGTCTTTCAGCTTTTCGCGTACCGCGAAGGATGCTTCACGCTGCGCTTCAACGGCGTCCAGCAAGCGGGTTACACTTGCCATTGCCTGTGTGCCCTGCATGATGCGCAACGCATCATCAACCATATGCATCAAAGGATCTGTGTAAGCGGGCGAAGCATCGTCTGGCCCTAGTATGGCCGCTGCCGATTCAACCCAGCTATCGATAGCCCATTTACGGTATTCGGGGTCATCCAGCGGCATCTGCATCAGGCGGGTCAAATGGACGTAACGCTCGCTTGCATCCAGCGCATCAATGCGGGTGCGAATACCGCCCAGATAAGCCACCTTGATTTCCGGACGCGTTTCAAAAATATTGTGGCCGCGCGGCTCGTCATACCTGTAGCGGCGTGCGGCGTGCTCATCTTTGAATACCTCTTTGTATGAATATTCGTCGATGCTGTGGTCTTTACAAAAACGATCAAGCAACGTTTCAAGACCAACATTGCTTGCCAGATCAAGCGTCATGTTGACGCGCACTTGCGCATCAACGGCATTTTTGAGGCGTTGGCTTATAGCTTCAGCTACCGAAGCGTTTTCAAAAAACGTAAAGCCCGATGTAATGTTCATAAAATCCAGCGAGGCTACCGCCTGACGTTTTGGGGCCTTAGCTGCCAGATTTTTCTCAAGTAACGGTAGTAGCGTCATTTCCGTGATTTCATCGGCCATGGTCTGATACTGCTCGTTATCAAAAGCAGATAGGCGCACTTTGGTCTGGGCCAGCGCATCTATACTGCGCGGGCGGGGCAAGCCCAGAAAGCCATATGGTTCGATATGATAAAAACTATCAAGCGTTTCGGCTTGCGGGTTTTTATAATCAAAGCGGTGCAGCAGGCTATAGCGTGTTTTGAGCTGGCGCTGGATATTCTTCTTTGTCGTTTCCTTGAACTGCGCCATGCCGTTTATGTAAGGATGATGCATACCCGTGGTTAGGCTTGCATGAATATATTCATCCTCAGGCGGCACGACCTGCGGCGGGCGCTTGACCTTGTCGTATATTTCAGTTTCGTCGTTATAAATATAGTCGTTACTGGCTTCGCGCATATCAGGATACGCAGCCAGCAAGGGTTCAAGCGGGTGGCCTTCGGGCAGCTTGCCACGATGGCTATGCTTTAACGCATCGTATTTACGATGGATGCCGTAGCTGCGGTCTGAAATCGATGCCAACGCACGCATGGTATATGGATTGCGCGGGAAGTATTCGTTGCTGTGATATTCGTCACGGCTTTCGGTATTCTCGCCTTTGAACGTCTCACCATAGACATCATTGAAAAATTCGTGGGCGTAAGTACCCCATTTTTGGGGGTTGGCTTCACACAGTGCCAGCAGCTTTTCAGTAAAGGCTTCTGCAAACGGATATTCGGTTGGCACAATTGAACGTTCAGGCACCAGATATGCCTTATGCTCAGCTATGAAGCCCCAGAAATCAGCTTCAAGGGCAGACCAATCGGTTTTCACCTGCGCCTCTTTTTCAGCCGTAACGCGCGCTTCCTGCCGTGTATATTCGCGCTCCATAAGCGCGGCTACATTGTCGGCGTGAAAGCGTTCGAGCAATTCAGCGTCGATTTCTTTTTGCGTGCGGGCAAGCCCAATAATACGGCCTTCGGCATCGAAGGTAATTTCAGAATAGATGTAACCGTGACTATCACGGTTCATCCATGGCACGTCCTCCCTCGTCAGGCGCGGGTCGTTGCAGCCCAGATTCATTGCAGTTTTTTTGATGAGGATGCTATCGGCGTCATCGCCTTGCGCCCATTGCAGATGGGCGGACCATGGCAGCAATGCAAAACCCTGCGCGGTAATATCGTTCAAAACCGTCCTACGGTGAGGCCATGATGCACGTTCGATCTGGTATTCAAAGGCAATCATGCCACGCTTGTAGCGGGCCAAAATACGGCTGGCATTATTAAAGCGCCTTGCTGCCTCAACGGCCTCTTGGCGGGTAGTCGATGCCCAGAAGGCTTTGCTGTCCGCATTGATGCGCTTGAAAACAGGAGGTAGCACCTGATGTGCAAAGACACCGGATTCAACTTCCAGCTTGTTTTCATCACGCTCAAAAAGCCATGAGCGCTTTTCATCTTCCTCAATTTCAGGCGGCGGTGTTGCCAATTCCGTGAGGCGGTTAAGAACGTATTTATAAGCCTTGTCATGCATATAGTGGTTATGCCCGGGGTAGCGGTGCCAACGTCGGCTACGCTTGTCGTGTGGACGCGCCATGTAAGACATAAGCGCTGTGAGCGCAGGCTGCATAACCGTGCCTGTTGCACGCAGCGCCTTCATAGCTGGCCTGCTTTGCGCCAGATGCAGCATCAGCATATGTGAATCCCACTGCGGCAGAACGCGGTCATAAAATCCGACAAGTATAGCCAACTGCTTTGCAGGCGTTTGCGTATCGTAACGGGTTTGCGCGGCGTGCGTTTCAAAGAAATTGCTGAAGCAGGTGCGCGATGCCGCTTCCATGATTTCGGGCGGCAGCGGCGTCATTGTTTCGGTCAGGCGCTTGCGCAGCTGCAAGGCCGCCATGGCGACATCGCTGTTGCGGATACGGTCATCGAGCATGGGATGTTCATCAAGCATCGCGCCCAATGTGGCAAAGCCCATCTGGCTGCCTTTTTCTTCATCCCACAGGGCACGGAAAAAGGCGCCCATGGCCTGCGGGTTATAACCCGCCTTCTCAGCTTCCATGATGCCGTAAATATCGGCCACGGTTTCTTCAGGGCGGGAATTCAGAAGCTGCTGCCATGTCTGGTGGCGGCGTACGTGGAAACGTTCATGCCCTAAAATGGCGGCCAGATGGTCTTCGCCCATGCCTTTGGCCTGCAACTCTTCCAGCAGGCCCAGCCCCACAATCAAAACAGGCTTGGGGCCCTTGGTGATGACGCCGGCTTTGGCGCCTTCCATGTCGGACAGGTAAATATCGTAAGGGGGGCAGGGCTGGCCGGTCGATGCTACCGACAACTTGTCCATCACGTGTCTGATATAGGCGATAACTTTATCGCCATCTGGGCCGTCGCCTTCGGCGATCAGACGCTCGGATTCTCTTATTAAGTTAGGAATTTCGCCTTTTTCTAAAGCCGGCTCCAGCACGTCGCGCAGATATTCGCGGCCATCATCGCCGTGAAGAGGCGCAGATATGGGTTTCGGGCGGGTTCCGGTCATGGCATTTTTATTAACATAATACTGGATTACTGTCTATTTTTTAGGCCAGCCTGCCGCGCGCAGCCTGCGCCAGCGTGGACATAGCGCGTTTGAGCGCATAAGCCAGCCTGCGCGGCCCTGCCCGCCATGATTTTGAAGCCCCGCGCCGCTTCAAAATATCCTGCGCTTCGGTGATACCGAAATAGACATGGTAGGGCGTGGTGGCTGGCATGTAATCAACCGCCGGTGTCAGGTCGCGATTCAGCCATTCGGTCCAGAAGCCGCGTTCATCCATATATTTATCGCGGAACAGACAGGTCATGGCGGCCATATGGTCTTTGGCCGCGTCACGGTCGGGCACGAGGCCCAGCATCAGCGCGTTGGCTTTCAGCCCCTCGGTAAAAGGCCAGAGGCGTTTGGTTTCAACAACCACGCGGCCCTGCGCGTCCAGTTCATCGTAAATACCGCCGTAGGCATCATCCCAGCCATGGCGGTTGGCCCAATCAAGAAGGTTCAGGCAGGCCGCGTCATAGCGCGCAGGGTCGCCTTTGGCTGCCGCATACTTTTTCAGAAGCCAGATCCATTCATAATAATGGCCAGCTTCACACGTAATGCAGCCGCGGGCTGGGTCGGGTGCCGGTTTCAGGTCATTTGTGAAATATTCGCTCAGGGTATTGGTGTTCGCGTTGTAAAAATCGCTGAAGAACAGGGCCACGATTTCATCAGCCAGTTGCATGAAAATCGTGTCTTCCCAAACGCTGGCCGCAAACAGGCAGCCTTCCAGCAAATGCATGTGCGATTCGTGGCGGCGGATCATGTTAGGTACGGGGTTGCCCGTATTATCCAGCGCTTCAGTAAAGCCTTTGGAAACACCGACCCTGAAGGCTGCATCAATATAACGGGCAGTGGCTGCTGCGTGGCTGTGCGCGGCCGCATCGCCAGTGGCGCGACCGTAAAGACCGAAAGCAAACAGCACGAAGGCATGGGTATATAAATCGCGCGTGGTATCGATGACGGCCCCGCCTTCATCGAGCGCAAAAACCCATGAACCCGATTCGCCGCCTGCGTACATTGCAGCAATCGCCGCGAAGTGGCGTTTCAAATCGGGCTGAAACATAAAGCGTTCGGGCCGCGTGGCTGCGTGGCTATACATGGCCAGCTGGCGCAGCTGGCTCAAAAGGCGATGCCTGCCGGTCGAGACGGGTTTGAAGCCGCGGCCCAGTCTTTCATAAAACAGCGGACTGCCTTTGGAAGCAAAGGCGCCATACCATTTGGGCACCCAGCGGCGCAAAAGCCTTTGCGACAAATCATCGACTGTTGAGTGCGGCCCGGAGACGGGTCTGAAGAGCGTCATGGAAGGTGATTATGCACAAATCCATGCTTTTCGGAATTTGGGATTTGTACTTTAGGGTCGCCTTTCGGTATAATGATGGAACAGCGGGGTACAGGGATAAAAAGAATGCATCGCTACAGGCGCGTGGGCCTCTTCGGAGGGTTAATTAAGAAAATCATCAGCACGGCCCTGTTTATGGCCTGTTTCTCGGTGTCCGCCGCCTATGCCGACTTGGCATCCTGCGATGCCAGTATGCGTGAGGGCGTAAAAGCCCAGCTTGAGCGCTCAGGCGCTATCATGAGCGACTTCAAAACGACCAATTCGACCATGCCACGCCCGTTGTCCGAAGTGGCCAACACGCCCTGCATGTCGAACGAATTGCAGCGCATTTCAAACCAGTTTGCCTATGCCCCTTCCATGTATGCCGCCAATATTCTGGGCCAGTTGAACGGTTTGGCCGGTCCCGTCTCCGGCCTCATGAACAATATGCTGGGTTCGCTGTTCACGTCATTCACCAATGCCGCCAACATGAACCCGCTGGCCCAGCAATTCACCAATTTCGCACAAACCCAGATCAGCAGCATCTTTACATCGCTCGGCCTTGGCGGTGCGTTTTCATCGGCCCTGTGTGGCATGATGGTCGATATGGTGCTCAAATACGTGCAGTGCGTGGCGCCTATCAAACTGCCTAGCCTTGGCCAGCTTACAGGTTCACTCAACGACCTGTTGCCTAAAGGCTGCGCTGGCGCCGCCCTTACTTCAGCCCTTTATGCCGCGGGTAACAGTTCGGCCTTAAAATCCCTGACCCAGCCTATCACCGTGCCTTCGGGTGGGTTATATACCCCCGGCGGTGCCACACTTGGCACGGCGAAATAGGCCGGATGGAGATGGGGATGAAACTCTTTTTTAAGGAAAACCCGGTTAGAATGGCAAACAAAAACCTAATAGCGGGCATTCTTATGAAGTTATCAAAGGCTTTTCGTCTGGCGGCTGTACTCGGTTTTGTAGCAGTGAGCGCACCCTCGCCTATTTCCACGGCCTTTTCGGCGCAGGACGGGCCACAAAGCACGCCCACCCAAAGCATCATTTCCCTGAGCCGCAACAACACCGACCCCAAAGCAGCCGATATTGCACGTGTGCTTTATGCCAAACAAATCGAACTGATGAAAAGTATGCTGCCGGAAGAACCATCTGTTTACGCCAGATTCGTATCGTTAGGCCCAGGCCTGCCAGCCACAAGTGTTGCCGCCATGTTTATGCACCCTGCCGTTTGCGGCGGCCAGTCATGTGAGACCGTTCTTTTTGAAAACACGGGCAAGAACAATTACCGCGTTGTCATGGATAATAACTTCGGTGACTTCCGCCTGGCGCCCGCACAGGGCCAACGTTATTACGATTTAAGAATCCCCACCGCAACCAGCGTCAACGTTGTAGATACCGTCTGGAAAATGGATGAGGGTAGAAAAATATACACGATCAGACAGGGACCACACGTTGGACAATAAAAGCAATTTGCCGGTCGCAATAAAATCAGGCATGGCTTCAAAGCCACGCTGGTTTTCGCTGCTGCTTGTAGGGCTGTGCTTTGCGCTTTCATTTTACGCGACTGCCAATTCGGCCATGGCCGATAACTGCGACCGCGCCGTATTCAACGCCGGTATCGCCCAGCTTGAAAGCTCGGGCGGGTGCGCCTCCGGCAGCGCTGGTTATACTTGCGTCAACACACTTGGTTATTTGGGTAAATACCAGATGTCTCAGGCCCAAGTGGCGCAATGGGGCTCAACCCCCAGCGAATATCTGAACAACCCTGCCCAGCAGGAAGCGTTCATGAACCGCCTAACCAACCAGAACCTGACGCTGATCAACAATTCAACAATCGGCAGTTCCAGTACAGGTGAGCGTTATCCGGGCCTGAGCAGCTTTATCGGCCAAACCTATAACGGCGTAACCATTACACAAGAAGGCCTTATGGCCGCCTGCCACCTGAAAGGCTGTCTGGGTGTTGCCCGCTGCCTTAATCATGCGGGCAGTTGCACCGACGGTTATGGCACCGACGTTGCCAAATACTTCAACGCCTTTGCGGGCAGCGCCTGTACTGCTGGCTCAGGCACGCCTACAGCTGAAACGAATTCATCACCGATGTGCGACCCGACCATTCGTGCCCGCGTGGCCGAACAGGTGCAGGCCGGCGTGCAGATGATGGCCGACTTCAAAGTCACCAACTCGACCATGCCGCGCCCACTCTCGGAAGTGGCCAACACGCCCTGCATGTCGAACGAACTGCAGCGCATTTCAAACCAGTTCGCCTATGCCCCTTCCATGTATGCCGCCAATATTCTGGGCCAGCTCAATGGCCTTGCCGGTCCCGTCTCCGGCCTCATGAACAAAATGCTGGATTCGCTGTTCACGTCATTCACCAATGCCGCCAACATGAACCCGCTGGCCAACCAGTTTACCAGCTTCGCGCAGACGCAAATCAGCAGTATCTTTACATCGCTTGGCCTTGGCGGCGCGTTCTCGTCAGCCCTGTGCGGCATGATGGTCGATATGGTGCTCAAATACGTACAGTGCGTGGCACCTATCAAACTGCCAAGCCTTGGCCAGTTAACAGGCTCACTCAATGACCTGTTGCCTAAAGGTTGCGCTGGCGCCGCCCTTACTTCGGCACTTTATGCCGTATCCAACAACTCGGCTGTTCAGTCCCTCGCGCAGCCAATCACTATCCCGTCTGGCGGGCTATTCAGTACAACTGCTCCTACACTGGGCACAGCGTCCGGCCGGCATTAATTAGGAAAGCGTCATGCCTCGTCAAAACACTCCACGTCAAAATAAATTAGGACGCTGTTTTCGTGCATTTGCGCTGGCGGCTGCCTGCTGCCTGAGCCTGTCCGGCTCGGCCAGCGCGGCGCAGAAGGTCGTTTTCAATCCCTTCCCGTCCGGCCTTGGCGCACAGCTTGTCAACAAGGCATGGCGCGCAGAACCAGCTTATAAAGACTATGTGCAGTCCTTCGATATGGTGCCGGATTATATGCTGGGTCTTGCCGATTTGAACGGCGATGGCACAGCCGAGATTTTTGCACGCCATGCGGATGGTGAGCTTGGCTTTTGCGACCCCAAGGGCGTTGCCTGCCAAATGCATATTTACGTCTATGCCAATAAAAAGACGGTCGAAATCGGCAAATTCATGGCATCCGAACCCGTCATTATTCTGGATTCAAAAACCAAGGGCATCAGCGACCTGTTGATCATCGATTCCACCCAGACCAAAAAAACCTATGTCTGGAACGGCAAGAGGTACCAACCGAAATGAGGATGACCCCCTTACAGGGCAGTCTTGTTTTCGGCGCCTTTCTGGCGGGGTTTCTGTTTGTGGGTGATGTATATGCCGCATGCGTGGCCGCCAATGCGGTTGGCGGCACGTTTCAGGGCCGCCAGATTACAGATGGTTTCGGTACGCGCGGCGATTACGGCGTCGGCAACTCGACCTTCCACAAGGGTTATGATTTAAGCGTATCAGGCAACCCCACCGTGGGGGCTTTTTTTGGTGGCACCGTGGAAGTACGTCAACAAACCAGCGGTGGCCAGCTTGCTGGTTACGGCAATTATGCGATTGTAACCAACGGCAACATGCGGGCTGTTTACGCCCACGCCGGCAACCTTAGCGTGACCAACGGCCAGACCATATCGTCCGGCGATACATTGGGTAACTGGAGCAGTTGTACAGGCTCGTGCACAGGCCCTCACCTTCACTTTGAATATCAGGTTCAGGATAGCAGCGGTAACTGGGTCAAGGTCGATCCCGGCATTGCCCAAGGGCTTCTCAATAGCGGTGTAGACCCTCAAAGTGCGGATTTTGCGGCGCAGGCCATTCAGCAGACGGCCGATGGCTGTAACGTGGACCCGAGCGTGCTCAATTCAGGCTCGAACGGCGCGGGCACCGGCACAAGCGTAATGTGCGACCCTAACATTCGCGCCCGCGTGACCGAACAGGTACAGGTAGGCACCCAGATGATGGCCGATTTCAAGGCCACGGTCTCGACCATGCCGCGCCCACTCTCGGAAGTGGCCAACACGCCCTGCATGTCGAACGAACTGCAGCGCATTTCAAACCAGTTCGCCTATGCCCCTTCCATGTATGCCGCCAATATTCTGGGCCAGCTCAATGGCCTTGCCGGTCCCGTCTCCGGCCTCATGAACAAAATGCTGGATTCGCTGTTCACGTCATTCACCAATGCCGCCAACATGAACCCGCTGGCCAACCAGTTTACCAGCTTCGCGCAGACGCAAATCAGCAGTATCTTTACATCGCTTGGCCTTGGCGGCGCGTTCTCGTCAGCCCTGTGCGGCATGATGGTCGATATGGTGCTCAAATACGTACAGTGCGTAGCGCCTATCAAACTGCCAAGCCTTGGCCAGTTAACAGGCTCACTCAATGACCTGTTGCCTAAAGGTTGCGCTGGTGCCGCCCTTACTTCGGCACTTTATGCCGCCGGCAATAGCTCGGCCCTGCAGTCGCTGGCACAGCCGATTACAGTGCCGTCTGGCGGGTTGTTCAGTACATCCGCGCCCACGCTGGGTGTGGCCCCCGGGGTCGCCGACAATAAGGCTCCTGCGACCACAGTAGAAGGCGAGTAAAAGTCTTTTGACTTTAGCCAGATTCCGCCGTTTATAGGGCGGGCATGATCCTGATCTTTTACCGCATCCTTTTCCGTTTGATCGCCCCTGTTTTAGGTGGGCTTGTGTGGCTTCGTGGCCTGCGCGGGCACGAGGAAACGGGCCACCACCATGAACGCCGCGGCGTATCATCACTGCCGCGCCCGGCGGGCAAAATTATCTGGGTCCATGCGGCCAGCGTTGGCGAGATGCGCTCGGTCCTGCCTGTTGTACAGACGCTGCTTTCAAAAAACCCAGACCTGCATTGCCTGATCACGACCGTCACGGTCACGGCGGCCCGCCTTGTGCGCCAGACCAACCACCCGCGCATCTGCCACCAATATGCGCCGTTCGATCACCCGTCATGGATTGCCACATTCTTAACCCACTGGCAGCCCGATGCCGTTTTATGGGTTGAATCGGAATTGTGGCCGACGACCCTCATGGCCATCAAAGAACGCGGTGTGCCGCTGGTCATGATCAATGGCCGGTTGTCGGAGCGCAGTGCGAAACGCTGGAGGTATGTACCGCAAACCATCGGGTATATTCTCGGCCTGTTCGATTTATGCCTCGCACAAAGCGCTGATGACGCTGCACGCTTGAAAGGCCTTGGTGCACGCAACCTTGTTGTGGCCGGCAACATGAAATACGCCTGCGCGCAGCTGGCTTACGACCCCGCCATGCTGGATTCCTTACGCGCGCAAATCGGCAACCGCTCCACCGTGCTGTTCGCCAGCACGCATGAGGGCGAGGAAGAAATTGCAGCTCGCGCCTTCAAGGAAATCGCCCCCACGCATCCCGGCCTTTTGTTCATCGTCATGCCGCGCCACCCATCGCGCGGCAAAATGATTGCCAATGTATTTGATACCGAAGGCCTGAGCCTTGCGCGCCGTTCAGTGGGCCAGCCAATCACCCCCGCCACAGCTATTTATCTGGCCGACACGCTGGGTGAGCCAGGCCTGTTTTTCCGCCTCAGCCCGATTGTGTATATGGGCAATTCGCTTATTCCGGTGCCGGGTGGCGGGCATAACCCGATTGAGCCTGCACAGGTGGGCTGTGCCATTGTTTATGGCCATAATATGTGGAACTTCCCCGAAATTGATGCCGATTTGCGCGCGGCGGGCGGCGCCCTCATGGTGCGCGATGAAAAAAATCTGGCCATCACCCTGACCAAGCTTCTGGATGATGCCGCGCTTCGCCAGACCGTTGGCCAAGCTGCCAAAACCTTTGTCGATGCCCAGAACGGCGTATTGGATGCACTGCTTGGCCAGTTGCAACCCTATCTGGAACGCGCCAAAATCGCGGTGTGAGTATGTTCCGTCTGACCCCGCCCCGTTTCTGGTATGACCAGACCAGCCCTGACCAACGTCTGCTGGCCTTTGCGTTGTCGCCACTTTCTGCCTTGTGGCGTGCTGTGACCCGCCTGCGCTGGCGTCTGGCGACACCGTACCAGCCATCGGTGCCGGTTATTTGCATCGGCAATATCACGGGCGGCGGTACGGGTAAAACGCCTACCGCCATCAGCCTTATGCAGGCATTGCAGGCCAGTCAACTCAGCCTGCGGCCATTCTTTTTAACCCGCGGGTTTGGCGGTGCGCTCAAAGGGCCGGTGCGTGTTGATACCACGCGACATGGTTTTAAAGATGTGGGCGATGAAGCTTTGTTGCTGACAGCCTTCGCCCCTACCATCGTGGCCCATGACCGCGTGGCAGGCATTAAATATGCCACACAACACGGGGCCGACTGCATTATTGTCGATGACGGTTTTCAAAACCCGTCCTTCCTTAAAACAGCATCCATTATCGTGATTGATGGCGCGGTTGGTATTGGCAACGGGCGCTGTATGCCAGCAGGGCCATGCCGCGAAACACTGCGCGATGCCATAGCGCGCGCAACCGCCATCATGCTTGTAGGGCCGGACAGCACAGGCTTGCGCCCGCGCCTGCTGGCGCTGCCTGTTTTTGCTGCTCATTTTAAAGCTGCACCTGATGATGGCGCTAAACCCTATGTGGCCTTTGCGGGTATCGGCCGGCCTGACAAGTTTTTCCAGACCCTGAATGACAGCGGGCATAACGTGGTCGATACCGTTACATTCCCCGACCATTACGCCTACACTGCCCGTGATATTGACCGCCTGCAGCAGTTGGCCGCGCGCCAACATGCAAAACTGATTACCACTCAAAAAGACCATGTGCGCCTGCCACCCAATACCGGTGTTGAGAGCCTGCCTGTATCGCTGCGGATAGACGGGATGCCCGAACTGATAACCCTTTTGCGTACAAAGCTGGCGGCCGCATGAAAACCAGCTACCGCATCCAGTACGGTATATTAAAAGGCGCATTATGGATTTTAGGGCGTATGCCGGTCGATGCGGCATCGGCTACGGGCGGCGCTATTTTTAAGACCATTGGGCCGCATATGGGCATCAGCAAAACCGCACGGCGTAATATGGCGATGTGCTACCCGCAATGGGACGCTGCGCGTATTGAAGCCACATTGCGTGGCATGTGGGATAATTTAGGCCGCGTGGTTGCTGAATACCCGCATATGGCCGCAATAGCGCAAAGCCACCGCATCACATTCAGGAATGCGGAACGCTTTGAAGCGGTGCGCGACAGCCATGCCCCCGCCATTTTCATTGGCGGTCACATGGGCAACTGGGAATTGATGCCGCCTGCCTTGCTGCTGGTTCTGAACCTGCCGATGCATTCGGTTTATCGTGCGCCCAATAACCCTCTGGTTGATAAATTACTGGTGCGCCTGCGTAGTGCGGGCGGGCGTTTGCGTAGCTTTGGTAAAAACCGCAAGGGCCTGGCCCAAACCTTGCGCGCGCTGCAGGACGGCGAAAGCGTGGGGATGCTGATTGACCAGAAGATGAACACAGGCGTTGAAGCCCTGTTTTTCGGCCACCCTGCCATGACCAGCACCGCGTTTGTGGAATTGGCGCGCAAGCTGAACTGCCCCGTGGTGCCGGGCCGCATGATCCGCACCCATGGGTGCAATTTTGAATTCGATGCCGATATACCTTTGCAAATTGAAGGCCGCGACACGATGGACGTGATTGCCGATGCCCATGCCGTGCTTGAACGCTGGATTGACGAGCACCCCGAGCAATGGCTGTGGTTACACCGCCGCTGGAAGCGGCCAAATTAATAAGCAGATGGAAAAACGGTCTAGCCGTGTACAACGGCTTCGGGTTCGGCGCGCAGTTTCAGGTAGAACAGCGACGGCGATGACACGAAGTATGATGAGTGCGTGCCGATTAAAATGCCGATAAACAGGGCCGATACGAAGCTCTGGATCACCATGCCGCCAAACAGATACAACGCCAGCAGCGCCAGTAACGTGGAGCCTGATGTCATAATGGTGCGCGGGAAGGTCGAGTTGATCGAGTAGTTGATTACTTCCTGCATTGGCATTTTGCGGTATTTGCGCAAGGTTTCGCGTACGCGGTCAAAAATGATGACAGTCTCGTTGATCGAATAGCCCGCTACCAGCAGAATAGCCGACAGGGTCGAGAGGTCGAAGTGCATCTGCGTGAGCGAAAACAGGCCCAAAATACCGACCACGTCGTGAATAAGCGCGAGTAACGCGCCCACGCCGTACTGCCAGTTAAAGCGCAGCCAGATATACGCCATGATGCCCGATATGGCGATCAGGATGGCCAGCAGGCCGGCCTTCTTCAGTTCCTGCCCAACCTGCGGACCCACAAATTCAACGCGGCGGTAATCAACCTTACCTGCGCCGAAAGTTGCATCAAGCACACCGCGCACTTTATCAATAGCGGCCTTCTGTACTTCGGGCCCGCCTTCCTGCTGGCGCAGGCGGATCATGAGGGATTGCTTGGAGCCGAATTCCTGAATAGGCACCTCGCCCAGTTCAAGCCCTTCGAGCTGTTTGCGCAAAGATGCCAGATCGGGGTCCTGCTGGACCTGAATTTCAATGACCGTACCGCCGGTGAAATCGATACCCAAGTTGAGGCCTTTGACCGATAGGCAGAACAACGAACCACCGATAATAATCAGCGAGGCGATGAACGCATAAAGACGGTGACCGAAGAAATCGATCTTCGTGTCATGCGGAACAAGCGGGAGGAGTTTGATAATCATGCGTCAATCTCTTTTGGTTTCGCCCAGTTTAGCCAGATAAGGATCATCAGGCGCGTCAGCATGATGGCGCAGAAATACGATGTTGCCACGCCAATGCAGGTTGTCACGGCAAAACCCTTGATAGGGCCAGTGCCGAAGGAGAACAGAATGAGCGCCGAAATAAGCGCGGTCAGGTTGGAATCGATAATCGTGATGCGTGCGCGCTGGTAGCCTGTGTCGATGGACGCAATGATGCCGCGGCCGCTTCGCAGCTCTTCTTTAATACGTTCAAAGACCAGCACGTTGGCGTCAACTGCCAAGCCGATGGCCAGCACCATACCCGCAATACCCGGCAGCGTCAGCGTAGCCTGCAGCATCGACATGACTGCCATAATCATGGTCATGTTGACCAGCAAGGCTATGGAGGCAAACATACCGAACAAGCCGTAAACGGTGGTTGCGAAAATGATCACGAACAGCAACGCCATGAGGCAGGCTTTTTTACCCGCCGCCACGGAATCAGACCCCAGCGTGGGGCCGACCGTACGTTCTTCAAGCACCTGAAGCGGCGCGGGTAAGGCCCCTGCACGCAACAGCAATGAAACCTGCGTTGTTTCCTCAACCGTGAAGTTGCCCGAAATCTCGCCCGAGCCGCCGCAAATAGGTTCGCGGATCACGGGGGCTGAAATAATCACATCATCAAGCACAATCGCGAAAGGCTTGCCGACATTGGCGGTCGAAGCCTCGCAAAAGCGGCGTGTACCGATACCGTTAAACTTGAAGGTCACGACCGGCTGGCCGTTCTGGTTAAACGATGACTGCGCGTTTTCAAGCATGTCACCGGTAATCAGCGGGCGCTTATCGACAACCAGTTTGCTGGCGGGGTTTTCTTTCAGGGGAAGTGCCATGCCATTCACACCGGCACGACCTGTCATGCTGGCATCCTGATCGACAATGTGGAAACCAAGCTTGGCGGTTTTACCCAGCAGTTCCTTGATTTTACCAGCATCACTGACGCCGGGCAGCTGCACGACGATACGGTCCTCACCCTGACGGGCAATAACAGGTTCGCGCGTGCCGCTTTCATCAATGCGGCGACGGACGATTTCAATCGATTGCTCGATCGTACGGTCTTTGATTTCCTTGATTTTCTTTTCGCTAAAAGCGGCTTTAATAATCGTCGGGTCGTTCGCGCTGTCATCGAACACGATATCGGGTTCGATTTTACGGATAACCTGACGCGCGGCATCGGACTGCGTCGCATCACGCAGGGTCAGCGAGAAACCTTGCAGGGCCGGACGAAGCGATGAATAGGTGATTTTTTTATCACGCAGGTCGCCACGCAGGCTGGTTGCAAAACTTTCAGCATTATCGCGGATGGTAACATCAACACCGACGCCAAGTTGCAAATGCGATCCGCCTTGCAGATCGAGCCCGAGATTGACGGTTTTGGTAGGCAGCCATGACGGCACTTTCGCCTGCCATGCGGCCAGCTTTTCCTTGGACATCAGGTTCGGGGCGGCATAAGCCGCCGCCAGAACGCAGACCAGCAGAATAAGGATCGTCTTCCAGAGCGACAGGCGAACCATAGCGGATTATGCCGCTTTTGCAGGTTCAACCGGTGTCGAGGCCGTGAGGGTAAAGCGCAAGGCCGTTACCTTCATGTTGTTGCCCAGATCGACCACGACTTCCTGTTCGTTCAGCACTTCGGTAATGTGGCCGACAAAACCACCGCCCGTAATCACGCGGTCACCGACCTTGAGGGTCATGAGCATGGCTTGCTGTGTTTTCAGGCGTTTTTGCTGTGGGCGAATGAGCAGCACATAGAACAGCACGAACATACCAGCGATGAGGCCCATATTGGTCATGAAGGCTTGGCCGGTTGAGGGCGCGGCGGCGATAGCACCTGTGGCATCGGCCACAGCGGGGGCAACAGTTGGGGCTACGGCTTCGGACGCGGCAAAGGCTTGGGATATCAGCATATAAAAAACTCCGGTTTGCTTTAAGATTCGCGGTGGTCACTATAGTGGGCTGCCCGCGAAACTCAAGGGTATAGCCAAAAGGCGCAATCTTCCGTTGAAAAATAATGGCTTTACAGGAACTTCTGGGGGTCGAGCGCGTTGGTGCCTTCGCGGATCTCGAAATGGAGCTGTGGGTTGGTGACCTTACCCGTGGCGCCGACACGGCCGACAATCTCGCCGCGGGTGACATGTGCGCCCGCGGCGGTCTTGGCCTGGCTTAAATGGCTATAGACCGTGAAATACCCGTCATCATGCTTGATCAGCACCATGGTACCGTAACCATCCGGCCCCTCACCCGCGAATACGACTGTGCCATTCTGCGCTGCACCCACGGGCGTGCCCGCCTTGGCAGCAATATTGATGCCATCATTATACAGGCCGCCTGTTTTAGGGCCGTAACCTGAAATAATATCGCCCTTTACCGGCATATCGAATTTGCCTGTGCCTGTTATGCGCGTTGTTGCTTTTGGTTTTACGGCCTCAGTTTCCAGTTTTGGCGGGCGGGGTACACCTGTTTTTTTCGGGGTTAGTCTGGGTTGGCCAGCCAGCTGTTCCGTCTCAATTTTATCTTGCGTCGGCGAAGCATAATGGTCTGTGGGATGCTGTGGCTGGTTATCCTGCTTGCCTGCCATTTGTAACACCTGCCCTTGATACAAAGGCTGGCCCACGCCAATGTTGTTGGCGCGAGCCAAGGCATCTGGCGTGGTATCAAACATGCGTGCCACGCGGTCGAGTGTGTCGCCCTGCATCACCGTGTAAGTGCGCGGCGGCGGCAGGGCAATGCGCTGCCCCTGCTTGAGCGGGTTGCCTGCGTTGGCGCGGATAATATCTTCCAATGTGAGTTGGTAACGGTTGGCGATATTGGCCAGCGTGTCGCCGGGCACCACCACGGCGGCCCCGGTGGACGAGCCTGTCATTTTCAAGTCGTACACGGGAATGATTGGCGCGCGCGGGTTGTTTTCGCAGGCCGCTAAAAACACCAACGGCAGCAGCCATAAGGGTGTTTTTATGCCCATGCCAATAGCTTGTTGATGTCAGGCTCCATATCCATCGATTCTTCGGCCACATCGGGCAGAAGGGGCACGAAGCGGACTGGCAGCAATTCCTGCGAGGTGAATTCGTGTTCGGCCACGCGCACATAACGAATAAGCGTTTGTGCGGTGCCGTCCGGCCCTACGGGCACGACCATGACGCCATTGATGGCCAGTTGGTACAGTAAATCGCGCGGGGCTTCGCCGTGGGCTGCGGCCGTCACGATAATGCGGTCAAACGGGGCTTGAATGGGCCAGCCTTTCATACCGTCACCCACCACGGTGGTGATGTTACGGATATTCATGCGGCGGAAGCGTTCCTCGGCAATATCAAGCAGCGGGCGGTGGCGTTCCATGGAATAGACGCGGCGGCACAAACGGCTGAGAATGGCGGCCTGATAGCCAGAGCCCGTACCGATTTCCAGCACTTTCATGCGGTCATTGAGTTCAAGTGATTGCGACATAGTGGCAACCACCAGCGGCTGCGAAATGGTCTGGCCCAAACCAATTGGTATCGCGCGGTCTTCATAGGCTTGGCCGAAGAACATGTCGGGCACGAATTCCTCACGCGGGACGCGCTCAATCGCGTTCAGCACGGCGTCATCTGTAATGCCATGGCGGCGCAGATGCATGATCAGACGAATCTTGTTTGCTTCTAATGAGTTCATGGAGCTTCTTGAGGTAAGTAATGCGCGAATCAACACGACCATTCTGAACGCATCGCCGCCATCCCGCAAGCGGGGTGACGACACTTACATTAGAAAAAACGAATAAACCATTGTAAATGAATGGTTATATTATGCTTTGATTTCGGTCGCACCGTTCATGTACGGGCGCAGAACATCGGGGACGATGACAGCCTGTTTGGCGTCGTCCCAGTAGTTTTCAAGCACGGCGATCAAGGCACGGCCCACGGCTACGCCAGACCCGTTGAGGGTATGGACGAACACGGTGTCTTTCGACCCGGCAGGCTTGGTGCGCGCTTTCATACGGCGGGCCTGAAAGTCCCCGCAATTGGAACAGCTGGAGATTTCGCGGTACCTGTCCTGCCCCGGCAGCCAGACTTCGATGTCATAGGTTTTGCGGGCGCCGAAACCGGTATCGCCCGTGCAAAGCATGATGGTGCGGAACGGCAGGCCAAGTTTGGTCAAAATGGTTTCGGCGCATTTGGTCATGCGCTCATGCTCGGCTTCCGATTCCTCGGGCTTCGTGATGCTGACCATTTCGACCTTATAGAACTGGTGCTGGCGGATCATGCCCTTGGTGTCTTTACCGGCCGCGCCCGCTTCCTGCCTGAAGCAGGGCGTGAAGGCCGTGTAACGGCGGGGCAATGTCGTTTCATCGACAATGCTGTCGGCCACGATGTTGGTCAGCGGTACTTCTGATGTCGGGATCAGCCAGTCACCACGCGTGGTCTGGAACTGGTCATCCTTGAACTTCGGCAACTGGCCGGTGCCGTACATGGTGGCCGAATTGACCATCAGGGGCACCGATACTTCCGTGTAGCCATGTTCCTGTGTGTGTGTATCGAGAAAAAACTGCGCGAGCGCGCGCTCAAGGCGAGCCAACCCCGAGTGCATCAGCACAAAACGGGAGCCGGAGAGTTTGGCCGCCGTATCAAAATCCATCATGCCCAGAAGCTCGCCAATAGCCACATGGTCAAGCGCCTTGGCATTACGTTTGGCGGGTGTGCCAACTTTACGGATTTCAACGTTTTCTTCTTCCGTTTTGCCGGCGGGCACGTCGCTTGCCAGAATATTTGGCAGGGATGACAGCAGGTCGGTCAGTTGTTCGCCGACAGCTTTCTCTTCAGCTTCTAGAGCCTGAATTTTTAGCTTATTAGCAGCCACTGCTGTACTTAAAAACTCTGCAAATCTTTCAGATGAATTATCATTTTTAGCTTTTTCAATAAGGCTTGCTAATCCACCTGTTTTAATATCTTGGGCAGCACTCGCAATACCGTTGTTTGCCGTTGCAGAGTGCCTAATTAGATCTGCTAATCCACCTGTTTTAATATCTTGGGCAGCACTCGCAATACCGTTGTTTGCCGTTGCAGAGTGCCTAATTAGATCTGCTAATCCCCCAGTTTTAATACCTAAGGCAGCGCTATCAATACCACCATCTTCAGGTGAATAGTTTCCTAAAAACTCAGCTAAGCCAGCAAGACTTGGCTTCTTTTGAAACTGGCTTGCCAGTTCCGCAAAATCACCCTTCTTTATGTAGCCAATCACTCTTGAAACTTCACCTCTATCTGCCAAAAGCTCCTGTATTTCGGTTTGGGCTGCGCGGCGTTTTTCATCGAGCGCCAGAATTTCAGGCGATTGCGGGGTCAGGTTCCGGCGCGCCATGGCGGCGTCAAAGGCTTGCGGGTTTTGGCGGATATCCCTTAAATCGTGCATTGAAATTCCCCTCGGTTTAGGCTGGTGTGAGATAACCA
>Ga0209066_10001839_pt1 | contig 27238 bp, 26 predicted proteins | sample All_14_2_FD_187198 | JGI IMG/M metagenome (GOLD analysis project Ga0209066, IMG submission 187198) | Freshwater microbial communities in response to fracking from Pennsylvania, USA - Allegheny Zone_MetaG_DW_15 (SPAdes) (version 2) ...
CCCCCGCCTCACCTCTCCGCCGGACATGACTCCGGTCCGCAGCAAGGAATAGACCGATGGCCGACCCGGGCCTGCAGAAGCTGGTGATCAAGACCCTGTTGTCTTTGCCGGCGCCTCTGTTGCGGCTGCTCAGCGGCGGTTCGTCGGTCTATCAGGGCGGACGGACCCTGGACCCGCGGTTCCAGTTCATTGCCGCGGGCGCCAGGGGGCAGCCGGCGATGTCCAGCATGAGCGTCCAGGACGCCCGGGCGGCCAGCGTACAGGGCCTTGGCCTGATGACCGGCAAACCGGAGGCCGGGGTTCGCGTCGAGCACCTGACCCTGCCGGGCGCCGACGGGGATCTGCGGGCGCGCGCCTATCGTCCGGAAAATCAGGACAGCGATGCCCCGCTGATGGTGTTCGCCCACTTCGGCGGCGGGGTGATCGGCGATCTCGACACCTGCCACGCCTTCTGCACCATCCTGGCGGATCTGGCGCGTTGCGCGGTGCTGTCGGTCGACTACCGGCTGGCCCCGGAACACAAGTTCCCCGCGGGCCTGGACGACATGCTGGCCGCCTGGCGCTGGGCCGCCGAAAACGGACCCCGGTTCGGCGCCGAACCGGGACGGCTGGCCATCGGCGGCGATTCCATGGGCGGCAACTTTGCCGCCATCCTGGCCCAGGAGATGAAGCGGACGGGCGAGCCCCAGCCGGCGCTGCAACTGCTCATCTATCCGGCTGTCGACGTCGCCAGCGAGACCCAGTCGATGACCACTTTCGGCGACGCCTATCCCCTGTCCCGGGACACGATGAACTGGTTCATGGGCCACTATATGGGACCGGAGGACGACCCCGCGGATATCCGGCTCTCGCCGATCCGCTCGCCCGATCTGTCCGGACTGGCGCCGGCCATTGTCGTCACCGCAGGCTTTGACCCTCTGGTCGATCAGGGAGAAGCCTACGCCCGCAAGCTGAAGGCGGCCGGCGTTCCGACCCTCTATCGTTGCTACGACGCCCTGGCCCACGGGTTCACCGCCTTCACCGGGGCCATCCCAGCGGCGGATATCGCCTGTCGAGAGATCGCCGGGCTGGTCCGTCAGGCCTATGACGGCAGGCTTTGCTGAGGACCGATCCGATGAAGGCGCTGTCGCTCACACCTGACGAGGCGGCGCGAAAGCTGCTCGGGCGGGGGCTGATCGAGCTCTCTGAATCCGAGACCGCGGTCATCAGCCGGATCATCGAACGGCAATCCATCTCGCGCGACCTGTCCTACACAGACCCCGATGACCAGACCTTTGGCCAGCGCCTTGCCGACAGGGTCGCCGCTGTCGGCGGTTCCTGGGGGTTCATCATTGTTTTCGGGCTGATCCTGGCGGCCTGGGTCGGGCTGAACACCATCGGCCTGATGAGGATCGGCGAGAAGCCGTTCGACCCCTACCCGTTCATCTTCCTCAATCTGATCCTGTCGATGCTGGCCGCTATCCAGGCGCCGATCATCATGATGAGCCAGAACCGGCAGTCGGAGAAGGATCGCGAGGCGGCGCGCCATGACTATGAGGTCAACCTCAAGGCCGAGCTTGAGATCATGCGGCTGCACGAGAAACTCGACGCCCTGCGGGACAGAGATCTCGCTGGATTGATGCGGCAGCAGATTGAACTTCTGGAAGAGATCAGGGCCGCGCGCAGGCCCTGACGACGGCGCCAGAATTCCTCTGTTTCCTGACGTCGCGTCGTCCCGCTATCAAGGGCTCAATCAGGAGCCTTGCATGACCGACACCTCGACCCTCTTTCAGCCGCTTACCTTCTCTCACGGACCGGAGATGAAGAACCGGCTGATGCTGGCGCCCCTGACCAATCTGCAGAGCCATGTCGACGGGACCATGTCCGACGATGAGTTCAACTGGCTGGTCAAGCGGGCCGAGGGCGGCTTTGGCCTGACCATGACCTGCGCCTCGCACGTGCAGCGGATCGGCCAGGGCTTTCCAGGGCAGATGGGCATCTGGTCGGATGATCATATTCCCGGCCTGACCCGTCTGGCCAAGGCCATCAAGGCGCAGGGCAGCATCGCCGTTGTCCAGCTTCATCACGCAGGCATGCGGTCGCCCAAGGAGATTATCGGCGAGGCGCCGGTGTGTCCGTCGGACAATGAGGAATTCGGGGCCCGCGCCCTGACCGGCGAGGAGGTCGAGCAGCTGCGGGACGACTTCATCACCGCGGCTGTCCGCGCAAAAACCGCCGGCTTCGACGGCGTCGAGATCCACGGCGCCCACGGCTATGTGCTGTGCCAGTTCCTCAGCGCCGAGATCAATCAGCGGACCGACAGGTGGGGCGGGTCGCTGGACAACCGTGGACGGTTGATCACCGAGATCCTCGCCGCCATTCGCGAACAGTGCGGGCCGGACTTCCAGATCGGGCTTCGCCTGTCGCCCGAGCGGTTCGGCATGCAGCTGGCCGAGGTCCGGGACTATGCCGCCGCCCTGATGGCGGCCGGGGCCATGGACTATCTGGACATGAGCCTGTGGGACATTTCCAAGGAACCCATGGAGGAGGCGTTCCAGGGCCGGACCCTGATGAGCATCTTCACTGAACTGCCCCGCGGCAATGTGCGGCTGGGGGTCGCCGGCAAGATCATGAGCGCCGCTTCGGCCGTCCAGGCCCTGGCCGATGGCGCGGACTTTGTCCTGCTGGGTCGCGCGGCGATCCTGCATCACAACTGGCCCCTGCTGGCGGCGGCGGACAGCGACTTCGAACCGGTCAGCCTTCCGGTGACCCGCGAGCACCTCCGCGCCGAGGGCCTGGGTCCAGCCTTCGTTGACTACATGGCCGGCTGGAAGGGTTTCGTCGTCGAAGACGCCGCCTGATTGACCCCACCTGCCTGCGCGCGCCCTGGCCATGTCGGCCGGCCGGCGCCTGACCACGGATATACGATGACTGCTTTCTCGACCCTGATGAGCCAGCTGGCCGATGCGCCCGATGGCTCCACCCTCACCGTCACCGAAGACTGGGCGCAGGGACGCACCCTGTTCGGCGGCATTTCCGCAGCCCTCTGCGTAACCGTCGGCCAACAGAAGGCCGCCGAAGGCCGCGAGGACGGGGCGCCGCCCCTGCGGTCGGGACAGTTCGCCTTCATCGGACCAGCCTCCGGCCCTCTGCGCCTGTCCGCCGAGGTCTTGAGGCGGGGGAAGTCCACCGTCTTCGTCCAGGCCGACCTGTTCGGTGAGGCGGGTCTGGCGGCCAGAGCCTTGCTGACCTTCGGCGCAGCACGGGCCAGCGCCATCGACGATCTGGAGCTGACGGCGCCGGCCACGGTGGCGCCGGATGACTGCCCGCCGCTGCACGGTCGTTCCGGCGCCGGCCCCAACTTCATCGCCAACTTCGACATCCGCCCGGCGGATGGCGTGGCGATCTTCAGCCGGGAAGCCCGGGAGGCTGACAATCGGCCCGATCTGCTGCTCTGGGCCCGCCACAAGGATCCGACGGCCGGCATCAGCCCCGCCGCCCTGCTGGCGCTGGCCGACACCCCGCCGCCGGCCGCGATCCGGTTGATGAAGACTGCCGCGCCGGTCAGCACCATGACCTGGATGGTCGACATCCTGACGCCCCGCTCCTTGCCCGATCCGGCAACGGACTCCGGCTGGCGTCTGTTGCGAAGCACGGCGGAGGTGACCCGCGAAGGCTACTCAAGTCAGGCCATGACGCTGTGGGACCAGAACGGCCAACCCCTTGTGATAGGGCGGCAAAATGTGGCGGTGTTCGGGTAGTTGTCAGGCCTAAGTCGCGCTCGCACAGGAGCGGACCAATCTCCGGCTGATTGTCGCCGACCAGGGACGGGGCAAGACCTCGGACATCAGCAGCTTCGGTTCCCGCATGATGGCGGCGATGGTCTCCCGGTTTCAGGGTGAACTGGCCCGAACCGCGTACATTTCGGCCTGACAGGCTCTAGCCTGCCTTCGCCAGCCGCCCCCGCCACAGCGAGGTCAGCTGCTCGATCGGCATCGGCTTGGCGAACAGATAGCCCTGGAAGGCGTGAACGCCGGCCAAGGCGAGGAATTTGCGCTGTTCCTCGGTTTCGACGCCTTCGGCGACAATCTTCATGCCCAGCGCCCGACCGACGCTGACCACGGCGTGGACGAGGGTGGCGCTGGTGGTGTCCTCCGGACAGCCGACGATGAAACTGCGGTCGATCTTCAGCTTGTCAAAGGGATAGATCCGGAGCTGGTTGAGGCTGGTGTAGCCCATGCCGAAGTCGTCCAGGGCGACGCTGACGCCCATCGCCTGAAGTCGTTTGATTGCGTCCTTGGCCTCGGCCTCATCGCGCAGGACGGCGGTTTCAGTAACCTCGATCTCGAGGCGATCCGGGGGGAAGCCGGTTTCAGTCAGAAGCGCGCCGACATCATCGACAAAGGCGGGATCGGCGACGTCCAGGGCCGAGGCGTTGACGCTGATCGGCAGACCCTCAAGGGCGCGCCCGTCCTCCATGGCCCGGCGCAGAACCCAGCGGGTGATCGGCCCCATCAGACCGGCCTTCTCGGCCAGAGGGATAAAGCGGTCGGGACCCACGGGGCCCCGCGTGGGATGGGCCCAACGCAGCAGGGCCTCGCAGCCGGTGACGGTCTGTCCGTCGCGGCTGAACTGGGGCTGGTAGGCGAGACTGAACTCGCCGCGCTCAATGGCCTTGCCCAGGGCCAGAGACAGGGAGGCGTCGTCCGTGCTGATTTCGGGGGGCGGTTTGGCGATCGGAGCGCCGCCGCTCAGGACCTCCAGCGTGGCGACCAGCAGCCGTTGCAGGGCTTCGGCGTCCGCAACGCTCGCCAGGCCGGCGTCGCGCGCCTGGGATTCCAGCCGCCCGGCCAGCTCCGCGACGGCCTTCGCTCCGATATTCAGGCTCATGGACTTGAGCGCATGGGCGGCGCGGGCGGCCGCGTCCGCGTCATCGGCGGCGGCGGCGTCGTGATAGGCCTCGACGGCGGAGGGCGCATTGTCCCGATAGAGGCGCCGGACGCGCTCGACGAAGTCGGCCTTGCCCGCCTGGGCCATGGCGGAGAGTTCACTGGCCACTTCCGGATCCAGCAGATCACTGACCGGGGCTGGCGCCGGGACCCGGGCGGTTGGCGCTTCCGGCGCCTGCAGAGGCGCCGGCTCCTCGGAGGCTGGGAGAAACTGACCGAGAACCGCCGCCAGCGCCGACAGGGTGAAGGGTTTGTGCAGCACGCCGTCCATCCCCGCTTCGCGCCAGGCTGCGGCGGCGGCGCCGACGACATGGGCGGTCAGGGCGACAACGGGGGTCCTGACGTCCGGCGTCTCCGCCGTCTGCCGGCGACGGATTTCACGGGTCGCCTCATAGCCGTCCATGTCCGGCATGGAGCCGTCCATCAGCACCAGATCGAACCGGCCGGAGAGGGTCGCCTCGACGCCTTCACGGCCGTCATTGGCGGTTTCGGTCTCGACGCCGAGCCTGGCGAGGGCCTCGCAGGCGACCTCCCGATTGACGGCGCTGTCATCGACAACAAGGATCCGGCGACCGGTGAAGTGAGGGAGCGTCTCGCTGTTGGTCGCTGCCGGGGCGTCCTCCAGGTCGGCTAGGGGCGCGCCGGCGGCAATCTGTTGCAAGGCTCGCATCAGGTCGGTGCGCCGTAGCGGCTGGACCAGGATCAGGTCGGCAAGACCCTGGCGGACAAGTTCGGCCGGGACAGGGTCGCCATAGTCGCCGAGAACCAGAACAGGGCCGGACCGGCGGGGTTGTCCTTGCAGCGACGCCGGATCGGCCAGCACCACAACCGGGGCCGACGTATCCAGAGCCTCTGCGGCCAGACCGGTCGCCGACAGATAGCGCTGCGCGACCGCCAGACTACAGGGACCGGCCAGAGACAGGGCGCAGGCGCCTTCAAGCGCCGGCCAGGGCAGCGCAGGCTCGACGGTTTCACAGGGCAGGGTGAAGCCGAAAACCGACCCGCGCCCCACCTGACTGGAGACGATCATCTGACCGCCCATGGCCTCGACCAGCCGCTTGCAGATCGCCAGACCAAGACCGGTGCCCCCGAACCGCCGAGTAATCGATTGGTCCGCCTGGGTGAAGGCCCCGAACAGCCCGCCGATCTTGTCGGCCGGAATGCCGATGCCGCTGTCGCGGACCAGAAACCGAAGCCCGCCCGGCTCCACCGACACGGTGACCATGACGCCGCCGGTTTCGGTGAATTTGATGGCGTTGTTGACGAGATTTCCGACGACCTGTCTCAGCCGCGTGGGATCGGCAATCACCCCGGCGGGGACCTGCGGATCAACATAGACGGCGATGTCGAGACCCTTGGTCCGGGCCCGCTCCCAGAACAGACTGGCGACGTCCTCGACCGTTTCGGCGGGATCGACGGGCTCGGCTTCGAGATCCATCTTGCCGGCCTCGATCTTAGAGAAGTCGAGAATGTCATTGATGATGGCCAGCAGGCTCGAACCGCTCTTGGCGATGACCTCGGCGAAGCGACGCTGGCGGGAAGGCAGATCGCCCGACGCCAGCATCTCGGCCATGACCATGATGCCGTTCATCGGGGTGCGGATTTCGTGGCTCATCGTCGCCAGGAAATCGCTCTTGGCGGCGTTGGCGCTTTCGGCCGCGTCCTTGGCGGTAACCAGATCGGCCGTGCGCTCGGCGACGGTGTTTTCCAGACCGCTGACGTGGCCGGCGATCTCGAGATCGCGCGTGCTGATCTCGGCCAGCATGGCGTTGAAGCCGTCGACCAAGGCGGCGACCTCGATGTCGGCGTTGTGAGGAGCCGTTTCAGGCTGGGCATAGTCGTGGGTGGAGCGGACAACAGACATCCTCTCCTTGAGGGCGAGGATCGGCCCGGTGATGTCCCGCTGCATACGCCAGGCGACCAGAACGCCAAACAGCGCGGCCATCAGACCGGCCAGCACACTGGTCGTCAGGGCGCCCACCAGCCGCGGGCCAATACCACTGGTCTCGCCGAGCAGAACGACCTGCCCGACCGGCCGACGGCCATAGACAACGGGGGCCTTCACCTGAACGGTGCCGGAATTCAACAGGGACAGCGTCGAGGCCGCATCTTTGGATTTGCCGCCGATCCGGGCGTCTTTCGACAGCCGGGCTCCGGCCCCGGTCTCGGCGAGTGTACGGCCGTCCGGCGTCTCGATCCGGGCATAGACGACGCCGGGAAGCAGGTTGATTGATCTCAGCGACGCATAGGCCCCGGACGCGCTGGATCGGGCTGTGGCTTCGGCGCCGGACGAGGCCAGAACCGCCGCCGCGGCGCGGAACTGATCCATCTGCAGGGCGGCCTCGCGACGGCCCTCGCGCACAGCGGAAACCACGGTCACGACCGCCACCGCGACGCTGACCGACGCAATCACCAGTTGGGCCAGACGTGTCCGGATGGACCGCCTTCCCCGATGCGCCCACTTTGAGGTCAAAAAAGTCAGTCCGGCCAAACGCTTGTCGAGAAATTGACGTTACAGCCTATTAATGACCTTGCGCTTAATGTGGCCCCGATGTCATGCCGCCTCCCGCATGAAATACCTGAGGAAATCGACATGGACGGCCGCGTCCAGCTGCAGCAAGCCTACTATTATTCGGCCCAGCCGGACTTGCGACTGCTGTTCGTCGATGACGATCCAATTCTGCGCGAGTTCGCGGATGTGCATCTGACCACCGAGACCTTGAGCGTTATTACAGCGGGCGACGGGGCGGAGGGATTGAGCCAGATCGCGACCATGAAGCCTGATCTGGTGCTGCTGGATCTCGAGATGCCGAAGCTCGATGGGTTTGAGGTTCTCCGGCGACTTCGGGCCGACCCCGAGACGGCCCGCCTGCCGGTCATCGTGGTGACGGGCCGGGAAGACACCGCCGCCATCGACAGGGCGTTTGACGCCGGCGCCACCTCGTTTGTCGCCAAGCCGCTGAACTGGCGACTGCTGGCCTATCAGATCCGCTACGTGCATCGCAGTTGCGCCAACGAGGCGCACCTTCTCGACGAGAGAGTCCGCATCAGCCGCGCCCGGGCCCATGCCGAAGCAGCGCTGAAATCAGTCGCCCGGGAAGGCTCCCGCTTTGTGCGCGAGGCGGTGCTGTCCAATCCCGATCTCCGGGATGCCGCTGTCGAGTTTGCCGATGCACTGGAGCTGGCCTCCGCCGGATCGGGTGATCCGGGATGAGCACGCCAGGCAGCCTCCCGAGGTCTGTTCTGGACCTGCTCGGCCGGCTGCTCCGCCATGAGGGCGGAAATGTCATCACCACCTTTGCCCTGGCGACGCCGATCATCGCCATTCTGAGCCTTGGCGCCATCGATCTGGCCTCGGTCAGCAGCGACAAGGGCAAGCTGCAGGATGTCGCTGACTCCGCGGCCCTGATGGCCGCAAAGCAGCTGGGCATGGCCGACAATAGCGGACTGGCCGAACGCACCAAGTCGGTCATCGCCGGGCAGTTGTCAGAAATGAGCAGCCGGCTCACCTACGAAACCACCGTAACCCCCGATACCGACGCGGGCACCGTCTCGATCCGGATCGTCGCCAATCGCAACAGCTTCTTCGTCAACATGCTGCCGCCGGGCGGATGGAACTTCGCGGTCAACGCCAACGCCCAGCAGATGGGCACGACGCCGCTCTGTGTTCTCAGCTTCGGCGAAGCGTCAGGCGAAACCATCGACCTGAAGGGCGATTCCCACATCCTCGCGCCGGGCTGCCTGGTGCACGGCAACTCCGACATTGATGTCGCGGGTCTTTCGACCATGAGCGCGGGAACGGTCCAGGCCGCCGGTCTGGCGACGGGAAACATTTCGCCGGCGCCGCAGACCGACGCTCCGGCGATCCCCGACCCCTTCTCGGGCATGACCCTGGCCCCGCCCGGCTCCGCCTGTATTCCGATCAATCTGGTGGTGGATCTGCTGCCCCTGATCCTGCCGCCCGGGATCCATTGCGGCAACATCACCGTCAGGAGGTCGGCAACAATCACCCTTCTGCCCGGAGACCACTATTTCCAGAAGGGGACCCTGATGTTGCAGAACACGGCGTCCCTGAACGGCACCAACGTGGTGATGATCTTCGGCCCCAAGGCCAGGTTCCAGTTTCTTGACGATTCCATTGTCACCCTGAAGGGCCGCCGCCAGGGCAACTACGCCGGTTTCGTCATCGCCACGACGCGGGATAACACCAACACCTTCGACATCTCCTCGACGGCGGCGCGGGAACTGCTGGGAACGGTCTATATTCCCAACGCCACCCTGGCGGTATCCGGGAAAGCCAAGGTGGCTGACCAGTCTGCGTGGACGGTTATAGTGGCCAGATCAGTGACCCTGAACCAGAACCCTAGTCTGGTGATCAACAAGAACTATTCCGGGACCAATGTGCCTGTGCCCGACGGCGTGGGGCCGGTCAGTTCCGCCAATGTGCGGCTGACGAACTAACGATCCATCCCGTTTGCGTCTTCCGGTCCAGCGAACAGGTAGAGAGGCGTCAATCGCCTGACCTTCCCCGGCGTGAATCTTGCCACGCCAGCGCCGCCCCCCTACCCAGATCAGCGCACAGAGGAAAAATTCCCGTGAGCGCCATGACCCGACCAGACATCCGCCGCCCCGAAGCCGTCGACGCCCCGTGGCTAACGGCCGTATTGCAGGCGGGCGGCGTCGACGCCGTCGTGCGGGCCTTCACGGCCAAGGCCGTCGGCACCGGACAGATCGGCGACAGCGTGCGCTTCACCCTAGACTATGAGCGCCACGTCGACGGGGCTCCGGCCTCCCTGGTCGGCAAGTTTCCGGCCGCCGGCGACGAGAGCCGCGGCACCGGGGTGGCGCTGGGCAACTACCTGCGCGAGGTGCGCTTCTATCAACAGCTGGCGCCGACCGCCCTGGTCCACACCCCGCGCTGCTGGTTCACCGACGTCGAGGAGGCGACCAGCGAGTTCGTGCTGATGATGGAAGATCTGGCGCCGGCCGAGCAGGGCGACCAGCTGGAGGGCGTCACCCTGGAGCAGGCGCGGCTGGTGACGGTGCAGGCGGGCCTACTGCACGCCTCTCATTGGGGCGACGAGGGACTGGACGACCTGCCCTGGGTGTCCGGATCGAAGACGGCGCCGGCCAGCCCGGTCACCGACGAACTGGTCGCCATGATGTGGCAGGGGTTCAAGGCCCGCTATGCCGACCGGCTGGACCCTGAATGGGTGGCGACCGGCGAGTGGCTGTCATCCCATTTCACGCAGTTCGGCGCCGATCACGACGGGCCGCGCTGCCTGACCCACAACGACTTTCGCCCCGACAACATGATGTTCGGCACGCCGGCCGGCGGCCATCCGGTGACGGTGCTGGACTGGCAGTCCTTCGCCTACGGGGCTGGACCGACCGACCTGGCCTATTTCCTGGCCGGCGCCCTGCCGCGCGACGTTCGCCAGGCCCACGAGGCCGAGCTTCTGACCCTCTACCACGACACCCTGACCGCCAACGGGGTCAGCGGCTACAGCCGCGCTGACCTTGAGCGCCACTATGGCCGGGGCGCCTATCTGCTGTTCGGAACGGCCTTCTTCGCTGCGATGGTGGTCAATCAGACCGAACGCGGCGACCGCATGTTCCTGCAGATGCTGAGCAGCGCCAGCAATCACATGCGCGATCACGGGGTGGTGGGTTGACCTTGCCGGGCCACTGACGCGCCGGGACCTCGCCGGCGGTCAGGCCCGTGCCTGATCCGCCGCCTCGAACCCGGCGATCTGATCCACCTCCGCCTTGATGAAGGCTGGTCGGCCGGTGATCCGGGCGATGTAGGCTTCGGTCGCCGGACGGTCGCCGAAAGCCCGGACCTCGGGCACCCGCAGCACGTCAGCCATCAACAGGTCGGCGACCGTGAACCGCCCGGCGGCCAGCCAGTCCTGACCGCCCAGCACCCGCTCCATGTGATCCAGACGTCCGGCCATCCAACCGGTGAGGCCGTTGTCTGCGTCACCGCTCATCCTCAGAAACCACCAGGGCACGGTGACCATCTCGATCGAGTTGAGCGCCGCGATCAGCCATTGTTCGGTTTCCGCCGCCCCGGCCGCATCGCCTGGCATCAGAACCTCGCTCTTTCGGGCAAGATGCAGCAGGCCCGCGCCGCTCTCGAAGATTTCCACCCCGTCCTCTTTCAGAAAGGGGACCTGACCGAACGGCTGGTCGGCCAGATGGTTGAATTCCCGGCCGTCGAAAGGAACCGTTCGCACGGCATAGGGAATGCCGGCTTCCTCGCAGGCCCATCGCAGCCTCAGATCGCGGACAAAGCCGCGCGGGCCAGGCGGAACCCAGTCATATGTCCAGATCGTCAGGTCGCTCATGGCTGCGTGTCCTTCAGGCTCCACTGGCGGGCGTCTTCAGCCGATCCGCCGCAGGCCATGATGTCATCCCTGCCGACGACGTCGCCGCGATTGAAACAGGATATCATGCCGGATCGGCAAACTCGCCGTCCTGGAACATGGTTTCGCCCAGCCAGGGATGGACAAACTCAAGGGAAAAGCGGAACCGGCCGTCGCCGATGTCGCGATGGATTACGTGCGCCGCGCCCGGCGTCAGCAGAGACGGTATGGCCAGGCGCAGGGCCCCCAAAGTCAGGAAATAAAAACGGCTGCGAAAATGCAGGGCGCCGGCCTCCTCGGTCACGGTCAGGGCCATCCCGAGGCCGCCCCGCACCACCTCCAGCAGCCCCCCATCAGCACCGGCGATCTTGCGGGAGCTGACCATCACCGGCGGGCGTCCGGCAAAGCGGTAGGTGCGGTCCCAGACCAGAGCCCCACGGTCGGGATAGACGGCGACCTCGACCGGCACGTCATCGCCGGTCCAGGGCGCCAGCGGCGTGCCGATCAGCCGGCAGGCCTGGGCGAGCAACCGACCCGCCAGACTGGCGCGAACCAACATGGCGCCGGCATAGATCGTGACGTCCGCGCTGCTGTGAACCGCGAAGCGGGACTGGACGGCGGCCGGCAAACGGGCCCAGGCAGCGGGGCCGAGCAGGGCTGCAAAATCGATCTGGCGCGGGGGCCGCAGCGTGCGCCGGCCCTGTTGAAGTTCCGTCGCCAACATGCCCGTCGCCATGTCGTCCCCCTATCTGCCGATAAGCCCGGCGATCCGCCCGCCCATGCCGATGAGCCGGATCAGGATCGGGCGTGGAATCTGACGCATCTGGCCGTACCAGCGGTCGAGCCGGCCGACGAAGCCCTGCATGGTCTTGAGCCGCTCGCGCACGTGGTCCGGGGTATCGCGATCGGCCTCAGCCTCGGCGACGCAGGCGGCGAGCATTTCCAGGGTCGGATCGATCTCCCGGCGCTTTCGCCCGTCGGCGATCAGTTCGAGCATGTCCCAAGGATCCAGCCGGGCCTCGAAGTGATCGCGGCGATCCCCTTCCAGATGGGTAAGGCGGATCAGCCCCCAGCTCATTAGTTCACGCAGGCTGTTGGAGACGTTGGACCTGGCGACGCCGAGGCTTTCGACGATCTCCTCGGCGTTCAGCGGCCGGTCCGCCAGATACAGAAGGGCGTGGATCTGGGCGACCGTGCGGTTGACGCCCCAGCGTTGGCCCATCTCCCCCCAGTGCAGAACGTAGCGGCGCATGGCGGGGGTCAGGTTCATCGGGCTTCGTTTCTTTCTGTCTATACAGAAATAACAGAAGCCCGGCCGTCGGGCAAGTTTTCAAGGTCGGGCCGGGACGCCGGGCCCGAAACCGGCGCCCCGGCCCTTCACCTGGAGCAGGGCTCGATTTGATGGACTCAAATCGCCCCGCTCCAGGCTTTGGTTGGTCGCGCGTTTGATCCGATTGCCGGGTCCCACCAATCGGAACGTGCTTTAGCGGGCGTCAGCGGCGGAGGAGCCGGAGGACTGAAGACCCAGGGTGAAAACCACGCTGCGGCCGGCGAGCTCGGCCGGCGGACGCGACAGGCGCGCCTTGCGGGCGGCTGCCTTGGCGGCGGCGTCAAAGTCGGCGGAGCCGCTGCTTTCGGCGATCTGCACGGCGTTGGGGCCGCCGGAACCCAGCTTGAAGCGAAGCTTCACGGACTTGCCGTCATCAGACAGACCGGCGCCGTCGACGGCGGTCTGCAGGGTGGCGCCGGTCTCGGCGATCCAGGCATCGGCGGCGGGGCCGGCGTGAGCGGCTGTGGCGCCGGAGAACAGGGCGATAGCGGCGAAGGCGACGAGGCGTTTCATCTCATTTTTCCTTTTTGAAGAGTCCCGGGGAGGACGTGCGACCGATGGTCCACACAGGAAGAGAGGCCGGCGCCGGGGCCTGTGGATGCGCCAACGGACATGAAATCTTGGTAACCCCCACAGCGGCAAGCTATTGGAAGCCAAAGGCTTTCGCTGCATTGCAGCATAACCCCTTGGCTTCCCGCCCTCCCCCTGTGCTAGAAGGATCGTCCCTATTTTGACGGTCGCCGTGTTGGCCCTGTGGAAGGCTTGTCATCAATGTCGCAAATCAGGTCGGTCGGCGTGATCGGTGCGGGCCAGATGGGCTCGGGTATCGCGCACGTCTGTGCATTGGCGGGCTATGACGTCCTGCTGCATGACCTTGACCGGGCCACCGCCGACGCGGCGATCGGTCTGATCGAGACCAATCTGAGCCGCCAGGCCAGCCGCGGGATCATCTCCGCCGACGACGTCGCGCCGGCCCTGGCGAGGATCAAGGTTGCTGACGGCGTTGAAGCCATCGCCGCCAGCGACCTGGCCATCGAAGCCGCCACCGAGAATGAAGACGTCAAGAAGGCGATCTTCAAGAGCATGGCTCCGCACCTGGGCGAGCACACCCTGCTGGCCTCCAACACCTCCTCGATCTCGATCACCCGTCTGGCCTCGACGACCGATCGCCCGGAACGGTTTATCGGCCTGCACTTCATGAACCCGGTGCCGTTGATGAAGCTGGTCGAGGTGATCCGCGGCATCGCCACCGACGTCGACACCTATGAGACGGCCGTGACCTTCGCCCGGAGCCTCGGCAAGACCACCACCAACGCCGAGGATTTCCCCGCCTTCATCGTCAACCGCGTTCTGGTGCCGATGATCAACGAGGCCATCTACACCCTCTATGAGGGGGTCGGCACGGTCGACGCCATCGACACCGCCATGAAGCTGGGAGCCAACCATCCGATGGGCCCGCTGGAACTGGGCGACTTCATCGGCCTGGACACCGTGCTGAGCATCATGAACGTGCTCTACGAGGGCCTGGCGGACAGCAAGTATCGCCCCTGCCCGCTGCTGGTGAAGTATGTCGAAGCCGGCTGGCTGGGCCGCAAGGCCGGTCGCGGCTTCTACGATTATCGCGGCGAAACCCCGATCCCGACCCGCTGATCGGGCCGGAACGGCCCAAGCTACTTCGGGAACGGCGTCAGAGGCGCGACGCCGCAGCGGCCTTCAAAGGTTTCGCCGGCGATCGAGGCGGCAAGACGCGGAATGCGGTCCGGCCCCAGCAGGAAGCTGCGCTCGCCATCGCTGAGCGCCACGCCCGCCTCAGACTCCACAACCGGTGTTCCGCTAACGGTCGCCGGCGCCTTGGCCAGGCGCCATTGGTCGCCCCTGAAGCTCCAGCGGGTCTCCCAGGGCTCGGACTGCAAGGCTCCCGGAAGCCGCAGTTCACCGACGCAGAACAGGTCATAGGCCTTGTCGGTCGTCAGGGGCCTGCCCGCCGCTTTCGAGGTGACGGCGATGGCGTATTCGGCCCAGTCCAGCGTTCCGGCCTCGACCGGCTCGCCATTGGCGACAAAGGCGGGCGTGCCGCCGCGATAACCAGGATACTCGGCCATCGCCCTTTGCATCCGCTCGTCCAGGGCCGCGCCCTGGCCCGCCGTGTCGCAGGCCTTGATCCGCGCCTCGCTGACGCCCGCGGCTTTCAGGGCTTCGCGGGTCCAGGCGTCGGTGTCGGCCAGAGGCTGACCGTAGGCGTCGGTCGCACCGGGCTCGCCCATCGCCTTTGGCGGCGTTGAATAGAGGGCGGCGGCGGCGGCGAAGTATTTGTCGGGTCCGGCGCAGCGGGCCGCGATGGCGCCGGCGCGGGCCAGACCGTGGTGCCCGGCGGTAAACTCCACCACGACCAGACGCACCTTGCCGGTGTCGATGTAGCGCTGCTTGAGGACTGGAAACACCTGATTGTACCAGTCCCGGCAATGGGGGCAGCCGAAGGACAGATAGACCTGCAGGGTGACCGGCGCGTCGGCGCGGCCAAGCGAGACGCCATCGGTGAGGACAGGTATCGGCGTCTGGGCCTGGGCCGGGGCCATCGACGGAACAGAAAGGCCGCCGACGACCAGGGCGAGGGACAACAAGGCAGCCCGCAGGCGCCGCGAAACAACCGACATCAACACCGCATCGCTCCAGACCAGGCGCTTAGCCCCAGCCGAGCGCTTTGGCCGACTGGAATGTCACAAACGAGGCAAGATAGGCCAGGGCGATCATGTAGCTGAACATCACCGTCGGCCACAGCCAGCTGCCGGTCTCGCGCTTCACCACGCCCAGGGTCGCGACACACTGCGGCGCGAAGATGTACCAGGCCAGGAAGGACAGACCCGTCGCCAGGCTCCACTGGGTGGCCAGGATGCCCTGCAGGATGTGAGCCCCGGCGCCCTCGGCGTCGCCGACCGCATAGATGGTGCCCAGCGTTCCGACGGCGACCTCGCGGGCCGCCATGCCGGGGATCAGGGCGACCGACATTTCCCAGTTAAAGCCGATCGGCGCAAGGAAGGGCTGGATGGCGTGGCCGATGATGCCGGCGAAACTGTAGTCGATGGCCGGACCCGTCGCCCCTTCCGGCGGATAGGGGAAGGTCGACAGCAGCCAGACGATGACCATCAGCGGCAGGATGATGCGGCCGGCGCGGTTGATGAAGATCATCGCCCGTTGCCACAGCTGGCGCGCCACCAGACCGGCGTCGGGCAGCTTGTAGGCCGGAAGCTCCATCATGAAGGGCTCGCTGCCCGTCCGCCAGAAGACGCGCTGGATCACCGCCGAGACGATCAGGGTCGAGAGGATGCCGACGGCATAGAGGCCGAACATCACCAGCCCCTGCAGATTGATCCAGCCCCAGACGTTTCTTTGCGGGATCAGGGCGCCGATGATCAGGGTGTAGACCGGGATGCGGGCCGAGCAGGTCATCAGCGGCGCGACCATGATGGTCGTCAGCCGGTCGCGTTTCTGGTCGATGACCCGCGTGGCCATGATGCCGGGGATGGCGCAGGCGAAGCTGGAGAGCAGCGGCAGGAAGGCGCGGCCGTGCAGGCCCGCCTTGCCCATTACCTTGTCCATCAGGAAGGCCGCCCGGGCCATGTAGCCGGTGTCTTCCAGCAGGATGATGAAGAAGAAGAGGATCAGGATCTGGGGCAGGAAGACCAGCACCCCGCCGACCCCGGCGATGATGCCGTCGTTGATGAAGCTGCGCAGCAGCCCCTCGGGAACGACCAGGGCGATCAGTCTGCCGATCTGGCCAAAGCCCTCGCCGATCAGGTCGGCGACGGGGGTCGCCCAGCTGAACACCGCCTGGAACATGACAAACAGCAGGGTCAAGAGGATGACCAGCCCGGCCACAGGGTGCAGCAGCACGCTGTCGAACTTGCCGGTCAGGGTGTCGGGGCGCTCGGCGGGTTTCACATAGGTCCGCATGATCCGCTGGGCCTCGCCGTGGGCGGCGCGGATCTGGGCGGCGGTCGGCTCCTGCCAGGTGTTGGCGTGGTTCTCGTGATCCAGGACCAGGGCGTCGGCGGCGGCGACCAGATCCTCGATGCCGCGCTTGCGGGTGGCGACGGTGGTGACGACCGGGGCGCCCAGTTCGCGGGACAGGCCTTCGATATCGATCCGCAGGCCCTGCCGCTGGGCGATGTCGTACATGTTGAGGGCGAGAACGAAGGGTCGTCCGACCTGCTTCAGCTCCAGCACCAGCCGCAGCATCAGTCGCATGTTGGTGGCGTCGGCCACGGCGATCAGCACATCCGGCTCGTGCTCGCCGGCGAGACGGCCGAGTACGGCGTCGCGGGTCACCGCCTCGTCGGGGCTGCGGGCGCGCAGGGAATAGGTGCCGGGCAGGTCGAGGATGCTGAGCGTACGGCCGGCGGGCGTGGTCAGATGCCCTTCCTTCCGCTCGACAGTGACGCCGGCGTAGTTGGCGACCTTCTGCCGGGCGCCGGTCAGGGCGTTGAACAGGGCGGTCTTGCCGGAGTTGGGATTGCCGACCAGCGCGATACGGGCCGGAGCAAGCGCGGGGCTGGTCAAACCTTGGAATCCTCGAAACACACTTCAATCGCCTGCGCCTCGCGGCGCCGCAGGGCGACTCTCATATCGTCAACCCGCACAGCGATCGGGTCATGGCCAAACAGTCCCTCATGCAGGATCTCGACCCGGGCGCCCTCGACAAAGCCGAGTTCGAGGAGCCGCCGCTCCAGCTCGTCGGCCGACAGCACGCCGGCGCCGGCGAGCGCGCCGTCGACGCGCACGATCTGCCCCGCGCGTCCCGGCGTCAGAAGGCCGAGCGCGAGGGATTGTTGCGTTGTCATTGAGGGGGGAATGTCCCGGGCCATGTGCCTACCGCTGATACTTGCGAACGATTATCAGCCTCAGGGACGGATGTCGATTCCCACCTTCTTGCGAATGGGCCGTTAAGACATTCGACACCATGATCATCTGCGGTCGATAATCGGCCATGCGATTCGCGCCGGCGGGATAATGCGCAAGCTCAACCTCATACTGTTCACCTGTTGGTATCTGGCCATGTCTCTGGGGGTCGCGATCCTCGTCGGGCGCGGTCTGGCCAATGGACTGCCGATCGGACTGGCGACCTTCATCGGAACCCTGGGCCTGTGCTTCGCCTTCCACGGCCTGATCACCATGGCGATCAACAACGCCCGCTTCAGTCTCGAGATCGACGCGGTGCGCGAGGCCAACCAGATTCTCGCCGACCAACTGGAGCGGGTCGATGGCCGGCTGGGCGAGGTGGTCGAGACCTTCACCCGCGACGCCGCCCAGCGTTCCGAGGCACTGACCAGCGAAGTCCACATGCTGGAAGAGGCCTTCGAGAAGATGAGCGAGCGGCTGGAAAGCCAGCTGTCGCATCAGGTCAACGTCGCCCGCAGCCCCGGACGCGGCCGCTCGCCCCAGTCGACGGCCCTGCTGGACACCGTGCGCGACGCCCTGGCCGACAATCGCGTCGACCTCTATCTGCAGCCGATTGTTTCCCTGCCCCAGCGCCGCACCGTCTTCTACGAAAGCTTCAGCCGCCTGCGTGACGAGACCGGCCGGGTGATGATGCCGGCCGAATATCTGTCGGTGGCCGAGCCGGAAGGTCTGGTCGCGGCCATTGATAACCTGCTGCTGTTCCGTTGCGTGCAGATCGTCCGCCGTCTGGCGCGTCAGGACCGCAAGGTCGGCATCTTCTGCAACATCAGCCTCAACAGCCTGTCGGACGAGAGCTTCTTCCCGCAGTTCCTCGACTTCCTGTCGGCCAACAAGGATCTGGCCGGCGCCCTGATCTTCGAACTGGGCCAGTCGGCCTTCGAGAACCGCGGCCCCGTCGAGGCCCGGCACATGGCCCGCCTGGCAAGCCTTGGCTTCCGCTTCAGCCTCGACAAGGTCGTCGACCTGGATCTCGACTTCCAGGACCTGGCCCGCGCCGACGTAAAGTTCATCAAGGTCGGCGCCCAGATGCTGCTCGATCAGCTGGAAGAGACCGAGGGCCGGCTGATCATCCGCTCCCTGCCTGACCTCCACGCCAGCGACTTCGCCCGGCTGACCCGCCGCTACGGTGTCGAGACCATCGTCGAGAAGGTCGAGAGCGAGCGTCAGATCGTCGACATCCTTGATCTCGACATGGCCTTTGGTCAGGGCCATCTGTTCGGCGAACCGCGCGCCATCCGCGACGCGGTGCTGGCCGAGACCGATCCGCCGGTGGACTTCGTCCAGCAGTCGATCCTGCGGCGGGCCGGGGCGCGGTAGACCAAAATCCGCTCATCCTCCGCTCATCCCGGCGAATGCCGGGACCCATTTCCTAGAGCGCGTTGCCTCGTGACTAGCCCGTGGCCTCGGTCGGCAAGGTCGCGAGGAAGGCCTCCACATGGCCCGACCGCCCCACGCCGCAGGCCTCCCAGTACAGGTCGCGCCAATTGGGATTTCCTTCCTGAATCGTCAGGATTTTCCAGGAGCGCCGCCACTCTTTCATCTGCCGCTCACAGCGGAAGGCCGCTTCCCGGCTGTCGAAAACCCGAAACCACACGAGCTGGTCGCAGCCGTACTTCGCGGTGAAGCCCTGAAAGGTCTTGTTCTTGTGCTGGCCGATACGCGTGGTCAGGCAATCGGTGCTGCCGATGTAAAGCGTCCCCAGCTGTCCGCTCGCTACGATGTAGCAGTAGAAGGCCATGCTGAAGCATGGACCTTTCAGAACAAACCCGCAACATAGAGCCCTACGAAATGGGTCCCGGCATTCGCCGGGATGAGCGGAATCAGGCGCGTGGGCGGACCCGAGCCCCCCCGCATCATGACCAACAAGTAACTTCCGAAACATCCCGCCGGCTGTATAGCCCTTCAGATGTTCGCAGGGCGCACCGCCCTGCCTCGGGGATTACGCCAGGTGAATTCGTTCCGGTCCGCTCTGTTCGCCGGGGTCGCCCTTGCGGCCGCCTCCGGTTCCGCCTTCGCGCAGGCGCCAGCGCCTCCGGCCAAGCCGTCCGCCGTCGATGACAAACCAGCGCCGAAGGACGACTCCACGGTCGAGGAAGTCGTCGTCAGCGTCGCCCCGGCCGAGGTCCGCACCTCGATCGATTCCACCAGCTACAGCCTGGCCAATGATCTGCAGGCCAAATCCGGCACCCTCGCCGACGCCCTGCGCGGCATACCGTCTGTCGATGTCGACCCGGACGGCAATGTCTCACTGCGCGGCGATTCCAACGTCACCATCCTGATCGATGGCCGCCCGTCGGGCATGCTCAGCGGCGATGGCCGGGGCCAGGCCATCCTGTCGCTGCCCGCCGACCAGTACAGCCGCGTCGAGGTAATGACCAACCCCTCGGCCGCTTACAGCCCGGAAGGCTCCGGCGGGGTGATCAACCTGATCACCAAGCCGACCACGGTTAAGCCCGGCCAGACGGCCACCGGCTCCCTGCGCGCCAACATCGGCGACAATGAACGCTGGAACCTCGGCGTCAGCGGCAGCTTCCAGAAGGACAAGCTGACCCTCTCGGGCGACCTCAGCGCCCGCCATGACCGCGGCGTGCAGTCGTCCGACCGGGTCCGCCAGGGCCTTGACCCGCTGACCGGCGCGGTGCTTTCCACCACCCGCCAGACCCAGGACGCCGAAGGTCCCGCCGATGTCCTGATCGGCCGCTTTTCGGCCGATTATCGCCTGACCGACAAGCTGACCCTGACCGGCGAGCTGCGCGGCAACCTCATCGACAGCGGCGGCGGCGGTCTGCAGACCTATGAGACGACTGACGCCGCTGGCGTCACAACCAGCCGCTACACCCGCGACGGCGACTTCAACTTCTCCGGCGACAATCTGGGGACCACGCTTCGCGCCATCCGCGCCTTCGACGGGACCGGCCACGAGTGGACCAACGAGCTGCGCTACGACCGCAACAAGGGCCACGTCTCCCTGGGCTCGCAAGCCCGGTTCGACCTGCCCGTCGCCCCCGACCTGTTCGAGCAGGTTGACACCCGCTTCCTGATCAATGTGCTGGGCTTTACCAGCAGCTATGTCCGGCCGATGCCGGACGACGGCAAGCTGCGCGCCGGCTATGAGCTGGAATACCGCGACGTCGGCTTCAACAATGGCGCCAGCCGCGGCCCGGCCCCCGGCGCCTTGGTTCCCGATCCTTTCGTCACCAACCGGCTGGACTTCAACCAGACGGTCCACGCCCTCTACACCACCTATGAGCGACCGTTCGGCAAGCTGTCGGTCCAGGGCGGCCTGCGCCTCGAATATGCCGAGCTGAAGATCAACCCGGTCGGAACCGGCGCCGCGCAGGACCAGACCTATTTCCGAGCCTACCCGACCCTGCACGTCGCCTACGACCTGACCGACAAACAGCAGATCAAGGCCAGCTACAGCCGCCGCATCCAGCGCCCGCAGCCCTTCCTGCTCAACCCCTTCGTCAGCTATCAGGACCCCCTGAACCTGCGTTCCGGCAACCCGGACCTGGAGCCGCAGGAGACCGACGCCTACGAGCTGATGTGGCAACTGCGCTCGGGCCAGACCTTCTATCAGGCCACCGCCTATTTCCGGGACACCGACAAGGCCTTCACCGAGGTGTCGACCGACCTCGGCGGCGGGGTGGTGCTGACCCGGCCGGAGAACCTGGGCTCACGCCGCGATCTGGGCGTCGAGCTGGTCGCCACCGGCCCCCTGGTCCCGACCCTGAAGTACAACGCCAGCCTCAACCTCTACCGCCAGGAGATCGATGCGGTGGGCATCGCCGGCGTCAGCGATCGCTCCGGCACGGTGATCAGCGGCCGCGCCAGCCTCAACTGGCAGCCGACCCCGGAGGACTTCCTGCAGATCTCGGGCTTCTATCAGGGCCAGTCCCTGACCGCCCAGGGCAAGCGCGAGGCCGGCGGCATGCTGAACCTCGGCTACCGCCGCAAGCTGACCGACAAACTGGCCCTGCAGGTCACCGCCCGCGACCTCCTCGACAACTTCGGCGACACCACCACCACCCGCGCCGCCACCTTCACCGACCGCAACGAACGCACCTTCGTCGGCCGGGCGGTGTTCGTGGGCCTGACCTGGACGTTCGGCGCCAAGCCGAAACGCGAGCGGGAGCCGACGTTCGATTTTTCGGGGCCGCCTACGGGGGGGTGAGGTCCCGCGTTCACTTCAATCCAAGCCTCCCTCATCCCGGCGACCCGAAAGGCGGCGCGAACGGCGAAAGCCGGGAACAGGATCGTGGAGCGCCTGGACGATGTCGCGGGTCGCGACAAGGCCTTATGGTTTTTGGTGCGGGGTCGGCGGCTCCGCCAGCTCGAAATCGATATAGCGTCCCCAGGTCTCTCCCCCCAAGGTTCCTCCTTCGGACGAAACGATCTCAAAAATCCGAAGATCGGCTGCCTTTGCCGAGGGGAAGACCCTCGCCGCCTGAACACGACCCCCCTGCTCGGGCAGCGCCACGGCGATGCTGGATCAGCGCCGCTGGCGTCCGACGGTCATCCTTCCACGCCCCGCAGATAGCCGTACTGCTCCATGCCGGCTGATTGCGATTGCTCGATCCGCGCCGCCTGCAGCGGGGTGAGGTCGTCGCGCCAGCCTCCGGCGACGCCCCGTCTGAAGAAGGATCTGGCAGCGCCCCTGGGAGCGGCTTCCCGGAAGCCCTGCGTCTGTTCCTGACCCTTCAGGGCTTCGAACCTGGCGAAACCGACCGCTTTTTCCGCCTCGGCCCGCGAGGTCTGCAGGCCGGCGAAATCGAGAGCGCTGATCAGGGTTTCGACCGGATCGCGTTGCAGGTCCTCATAACGGATCACCTGGACCGCAAAATCCTGCTGATCGCGCCAACTGGCGTTGAAGCCCGCCCAGGAGGACAGCCTTTGGCGAAGTTGCTGGGGCTGGAAATCCCGCCTGCCGCACAGGGCCGAGGTTTCGGCCGTCATGAAGTCGATGGCCGTGTCGAGATCGACGCCCATGTGATGGGACAGGGACGCCGCAACATCGCGGGGATCGCGCACGATAAGGATGGCGCCGTCAGCGGCCTTGCGTCCGCCAAGGACAGGGACGTCGTCGCAGGTCCGCAGATAGGCGTCATGGGTCTTGATGAAGGCGGTGTCGCCAATGCGGGGAGGCGGCATGATCGAGGGATCAACATAGCCCTGCCCCCGACCGACGGCTTGATGAACAAGCGGGCGCAGTCGGTCGCATTCCTCGTGCGTCAGTAGCCCCGACGGGAACAGCATCAGGTCATCGAAGGGCGCGCGGGCGCTGGCGATGCCGCGATCCTCGGGCAGTCTGTTGATGTCGACCGGCTGGCTCTGGCCCAGATTGGCCAGCAGGATGCGAAACCAGGTGCTGCCAGATTTGGGATAGGAGGCGAGCCAGAGGGTGCGCATCAGACTGCGTCCGACAGCAATCCGCTGTCGCGCCAGTGCGCTTCCAGGGCGCTCAGGGATGTGTGGGCCGCGGCAAAATCCATGGGCCGGGTGAATTTCCGGATGCGGCCGCCCGCCATCAGGGCCGCCGCCATATCGAAATACAGCTGACGTTGACCGAAGTGGTGAACGAGCGCGCGGCGGTAGGCGTTGCGCAGCACCAGATGCGCGCCATCGATGCTCCTGGGCCGTTCAATGCCCGGGGCCCGCGCCGGCGTCGCCGCATGCAGCTCATAGATCATCCCGACAGGCATCGGCGCCTCAACGGCGTTCAGGGAGCTGACGAAATACTTCTGAAGCGAAGCGCGGATCGGATCTCCCTGCCGCCCGCCGACCTCCAGTGCATTGATCGCCTGTCCCCACAGCTTGTGCTGACGGCCGTCCGGCTCGACCCAGGGCACGGCCCCGTCCATGGTCAGGCAACAGAAGTCGTCCGCGACAAAGGGGTAGCCAAGCTGGCCAAGGGCGACCGCCAGGGTCGATTTTCCCGCACCCGACGGCCCGCAGAACAAGACCGCGCAATCACCGACCTTGATGGCGCTGGCGTGCAGCACCACCCGGCCGCGTTGCTGCATCAGGATGCCGATGCCCGATCCGCTGAGAAAGATCGCCGCGTCATCGATGGCGGCGCCGGGCGCCGGTTCGAACAGGATCTCCCGGCCGCCGATCAGCAGCATGCGCATGACATCGGGGATCTTCAGAAGGAAGCGATCGCCCGCGAGCTGCCAGCTCGGTCCTGAATGGGTGAAGCCCTCCAGAGCATCGGGAACAGGGCCGCGCCGGATGTGGATATCAGGGTCGCCCGCCTTCGCGTCGGACTCGATCAGCCCCGGCAGCGCCGCCTCACTCGCGACCCTCAGGCCGGACACTCGGTAGTGAAACATGACAGAGCCTTCCTGGCCGGGCGTGCTCGAATCGAAGGGGCCCACCCAGGCCCGACGACATGAAATCAGCCGTTTCGCCGTTCGAACCAAGTGATGAAATGCGCCGCATTATAGGCACGCAAGGCATACTGCGCGTCCTGCCGGATACGGCGGGTGGAGCTGGCGCTTGAGTAGCCGGTGATCAGCGCCCGCAGTTTCGGGAAATCAACCCGACGACTGACGCTAGGGTCGCGCTCCAGCGCATCAAGTTCCGCGATCATGCCCGGCGCCGCCGCCGTCATCCTTTCGAGAAAGTCGGGCATGACCGAGTCGCTGCCATCAGCCCGGGACAGGGTCTCGGGCGGGAGTAGCCCGACTCCGGCCTGGCGCATGATATGCCGCCGCCGGCCATGACGGACATGCTGTTCCGGCGGCAGCGACAGGCCAAATTCAATCAGGTCCCGGTCAAACATCGGGTGCCGCAGCCGCACGCCTCTGGCCAGGGCAAGTCGGTCCATTGGCGTGATGCTCCCGCTACGCATGATGTAGCGAAGGCCGAATCGGGACTGCTCCCGGATGGATGATTTCGGTCGCCAGGAGGCGAGCGGGTTTTCCTCAAGCCGACCCATCGCACCGGCCTCAAGGGCGTAGTCCTCACGGCATGTGCCGAGCGCAAGGGGCAGAGGCCCGCCCAGCCGGAAGGCCTTGTAGCGCCGCCACAGCGGTTCGGGGATCAGCGGAACGACCGCCTCGTTGAGGAAGACCCGCAGGGGCGAGCTTCGCTGCTCCCGGCCGCGAGCGACGCATTCAACAACGAGATTGCGCCACTGGCCTCGCCGCAGCATGTCGGCGCAATAGCCCGCGCCACGCGCCGTGGCGGATTGATCACCTCCAAAACCGGTCAGCAGAACGTCGACGCCCAAGGTCCCGGCGTGGGCCGCGACGGAGGCGAACCGGCGCTCGAACCCGCCTGAGGGCCGATGCAGGACGTCAAACTCGCCCTGCGGCCGGGCGACCACATCCTCCTCGTCCAGAGTGATGACGTGGAGATCCATATTGGGCAGGAAGCGGGCGACATTCTCGACGTGACGCCGGGAATCATGGGCTTGCCCGGCGCGATCAGCCGGCAGGGCCGCGGTGATGCCGATCAGCCGCCGCCCCTGTTTCGCCAGCCGCTGTGCGGCGATGCAGGCGACCGCCGTCGAGTCAAAGCCGCCGCTCAACATCACGCCAAAGCGTCGCCCCGTCGCCATGTGACGGTCCACGGCCTGGATCAGCCGTCGCCGGTATTCCGCCGTGCAGGCCTGATCATCCAGCATCGTTTCGGGAACGCCTTCCGGGGACCAGTATTCGGTTGTCCTGGCCCCGTCCCGGTCGAGGGTGAGCGACGCGCCGCCGGGCAGTTGATCGATACCCTGATAGAAGGTGGTTGTGCCCTGATCGATGGAATAGACGCTGGCGGCCAGAAACTCGGCCATGGCCAGCTCGTTCAGCGTCCGGTCCACCCAGGGAAAGGCCAGCAGGGCCTGGGGGGAGGAGGCGAAGGTCAACCGGTCCCCATTGATGTGGCGATATAGGACCCTGCGACGCATCGGATCCGTCGCGCAGAACAACCGGTTCAGCCTTGAATCCCAGATGGCGAAGGCGAATTCGCCGATCAGGTGGCGCGGACAGTCCTCTCCCCAGACGCGATAGGCCGCCAGCAGCCATTCCGCGTCGGGAGCGTCGAGACCGGCCGGTGCATGATCCTGAAGCGCGGCCCGAAGGGCATCCCGGTCGTGCAGTTCGCAATCGCAGACGATCATCAGACCATCCCGGACCAGCAACGCCGAGCCGCCGGGACGGTCCGGCCTCGAAGCAAGAACGCCGAAACTCGCCGGGCCGATCGTGCGAACAGACCGTTTCCAGGTTCCGTCCGGCGCCATCCCGTTCAGAGCCCGCTCCACACCGCTGCTCTCATCGCCCTCAATGGCTGGCAGGCATACGGTTCCGCAAAGCAAGATTGGCCTCCCGGTCGGAGAAGTTGGGCGGGGAAGCGGTAGCCACTACATGGGAGGGCCCTTGGTTCGCCAGCCAAAACGTCGGCGGGCCTGGCCGACCCTTCCGGTCATGGCGGCCTTGACCGTTGCGGCCCGGCCATCGAAACGGCATATGGCTGCTCCGCGACCACCGATCCCATTCGACAGCCAGAGGCAGGCGTGACACTCAACCGACCGCTTTCAGACGGGGCGATCATCGCCAGGGTCGAAGGTCATGCCTCGGCGCTGATCGACGGCGAGACGGTCATCATGTCCGGCGATACCGGCCGGTTCCATGTTGTCGCCGCAACCGGCGCCAGTATCTGGGAACGGCTCGCCACCCCCAAAACAGTCGAGCAGCTGATCACCGAACTGGCTGCCGACTTCGACGTCAGTCTGGTCAAATGCCGGGAAGAGGTCGAAGTCTTTCTGGCGTCGCTGGCTGAACGCAATCTGGTGACCATCAACGACTGACAAGCCGTCTGTCGCCTGCCGAGCGGCGATGGTCGCAGGGGGTGGTGATGCGGCTTCCGGCCGCCTTGACCGGTTGACCTTCGTCGGGCAAGGGACAGTTGCAAGTTTGCGCTGGAGAACCGTGTCCATGACCGAGTCGTCGAATGCCGCCATCACTATGGCCACGGACGCTGAATCCAGCGAGAAAATCGCCTGGACGACGCCGGTGATCGAAGACTTCAATAGCCAGATCGAAGGTGGTTCGATCGGCGGCGCCTCAGACGTTTCCGTCTTTCACAGCTAGGCCTTCAAGGCTGGTCGTCATCAGGCGAAAGCTCCGCGCTGCGGGCAGTTGGCCGCTGTTCGTCTGGCTCTGGCTGGCGCCGGCGACCATCGCTATGGCCCTGGCCGCATTAGCGATCAACTGGATGTCGTTCCGGCGACTGGCGCCGTGGTTCGGGGAAGCCATCGAGGCTGGGACCTTGGACCAGCCGACCCGTCCAGCGATGGAAAGACGCGCCCTCCAGATCCGGCAGTTGATCACTACGATCGGCGGAAATGCGCCGTTCCGGTCCGACTGCTTTCCACAGGCGCTGGTGTCGGTTTGGCTGTGCCGCCTCTACGGCCTGCCCTACGCCCTGTTTTTCGGCGTCGCCCTGACCGGGGACCGCGATGAAAACACACGGGACCTGAAGGCCCACGCCTGGGTCATGAGCGGTGATGTCGCGCTCAGCGGCGGCACGAGCAGTTTTCAGAAGTTCAGAACCCTGGCCTGCTACGTCGGGAACGGAATTGCGGCGGCGAAGGGCCGACGATACTCGCCCCCGGGCTCCGCACCATTTGCTGATTGAGGGCCGCCCCCTAGCGCTCCCCC
>Ga0209066_10001840_pt1 | contig 27238 bp, 21 predicted proteins | sample All_14_2_FD_187198 | JGI IMG/M metagenome (GOLD analysis project Ga0209066, IMG submission 187198) | Freshwater microbial communities in response to fracking from Pennsylvania, USA - Allegheny Zone_MetaG_DW_15 (SPAdes) (version 2) ...
GGCCAGCACACCCCCAGCGCCACCGGCCTCCGCCTCGGCCTCGGCCTCCAACGCCGACCCGCTGGGCGACCTGATCGCCCAACGTGTGCCCAGCCCAGCGCCAAAATCCACAGAAAAGATAGCTGTCACCGCAGGACCATCAAGCGTTTCAGGCCAAAAAGCCTCAAAACCCAGAACGGAGCCCGACACCGACCGCCTGATCATCGTGGCGCTGGACCCGGGCCATGGGGGTGAAGACCCCGGCGCCATCGGCCCCGGCGGCACCCAGGAAAAAGACGTGGTGCTGAAAATGGCCCACCTGCTGCGCGACCGCATCAATGCCACACAGGTCAAGGGCAGCCCCATGCGGGCCTACCTCACCCGCGATGCCGATTTCTTTGTCCCCCTGCACGTGCGGGTGGACAAAGCCCGCCGGGTGCAGGCAGACCTGATGATCAGCATCCACGCCGACGCTTTTTTCACCCCCAATCCCCAGGGGGCCAGCGTGTTTGCCCTGAGCCACAAGGGGGCCAGCAGCGCCGCGGCCCGCTGGATGGCCCAGAAAGAGAACGCCGCCGACGTGGTGGGCGGCCTGAACATGAAGGCCGCCGACGCGGCCGTGCAACGCGCCCTGCTCGACATGAGCACCACCGCCCAGATCAACGACAGCCTGAAACTGGGCAGCGCCATGCTGGGCGAGATGGGCCGCGTGGGCAAACTGCACAAGCCCAAGGTCGAACAAGCCGGCTTTGCGGTGCTGCGGGCCCCCGAGATTCCCAGTGTGCTGGTGGAAACCGCCTTCATCAGCAACCCCAGCGAAGAAGCCAAACTCAACGACCCGGCCTACCAGAACCAGTTGGCCGATGCGCTGATGCGCGGCATCCTGCGGTATTTCCAGCAAAACCCGCCCCTGGCGCGCAGCCGCTCCACCTGAGCCCCCCATGACCCACACCGACCCCACGCCCACACGGCAAGGCCAGACGGCCACAGACCTGGACTGGGCTGCGATCCGCGGCCACGCGCACCTGCCATCGGGCATCCTGAGCGGCATGGCATGAAGCCCGCCGACATTGCGCTGGCCCTGCTGGTGGTGGTGGCCTGGGGGGTGAACTTTGTCGTGGTCAAGGTGGGGGTGACACACATCCCGCCCCTGCTGCTGGGCGCGCTGCGCTTCATGCTGGCGGCGTTTCCCGCACTGCTGCTGGTGCCCAGGCCCAAGCTGCCGCTGAAGCTGTACCTGGCCTATGGCTTCACGGCCTCGGTGGGGCAGTTTGCGTTCCTGTTCACGGCGGTGCACCTGGGCATGCCCACGGGCCTGGCTTCGCTGGTGCTGCAATCCCAGGCCTTCTTCACCCTGGTGCTGGCAGCGTTTTTCCTGAAAGAACACTGGGGGATGCACCAGCTGGGCGGTCTGGCCCTGGCAGGGGGCGGGCTGGTGCTCATCGGCTCGGCCCATGGGGCGCACATGCCCTTGCTGGGCTTCGGGCTCACACTGGCGGCCGCGCTGAGCTGGGCCAGCAGCAACATCGTCACCCGGGTCATCAGCGCACGCGGCCCCATCCACCAGGTGGGCCTGGTGGTGTGGGGCAGCCTGGTGCCGCCCATTCCGTTCCTCATCCTGTCGGCGTGGCTGGAAGGGCCCGATGCCATGCTTCAGGCCCTGCAGGCGTTCGACTGGGAAGCCCTGGCCGCGCTGGCCTATCTCTCGGGGGTGGCCACCCTCTTTGGTTACAGCGTGTGGACCCGGCTGCTGACGCGCTACCCGGCCAACCAGGTGGCCCCTTTCAGCCTGCTGGTGCCCGTGGTGGGCCTGACCGCCGGCTGGCTGGTGTACGGCGAGGCCCTGCAGCCCGTGCACCTGGCGGGAGCGGCCCTGCTGATGCTGGGCCTGGCGGTCAACCTCTGGGGGGGTCGGTGGCTGGCCCGCTGGGCACGGGCAGGGAATTCGGATGGTCGTCGGGGGGCAGGGACGCGGCGGCAATGAGGTCGTCCAGCGACCCCGATCCGAACAGCGTCAGAAACGCGGTGGCAATCCGGGGGTCGAAATGGGTGCCGATGCCCTCGCGGATTTCAGCGGCGGCCTGCTCAGGGGTCCAGGACGTTTTGTAGGGCCGGGCGCTGATCAGCGCGTCGAACGCGTCCACCACCGCCACCAGCCGCGCCACCCAAGGAATGGCCTCCCCTGCCAGGCCGTCGGGGTAACCCGTGCCATCCCATTTCTCGTGGTGGCTGCGCGCCACCAGGCGGGCGGCAGACAAGGCCGGGCTGCGCTTGAGCACCGCATCGCCAATCAGCGTGTGGCGCTTGATGACTTCGAACTCTCCCTCGCTCAGGGGCCCGGGTTTGCGCAGGATCTGGTCGGGTATGCCGACCTTGCCCACGTCGTGCAAGCGGCTGGCCTTGCCATGCGCATCGGCCTGGGCCTGCGAGCAGCCCAAGGCCAGTGACAGCCGCTGGGTATAGGCCTGGATGCGGCGGATGTGGGTGCCGGTGGCACTGTCCTTGAACTCGGCCACCTGGGCCAGCATGTCGATGGCCTGGTCGTACGACTCTTCCAGGCTGTGGTGCAGGCGGAAGTTGTCCAGCGCGGCGGCGCACTGGTTGGCCATGATCTGGATCAGTTCGCGGTCGCTGGGCGAAATGTCCTGGCCGGACTCCAGGTACACGAAACCCAGCACCTGGCTTTTGACCTGCAGGGGCACCACCAGCGCGCCGTTGCGCAGGCCAGTGGGCACGCCCTGGTTCAGCACCATCTGGGTGCAGAGGGCGGCAATCTCCTGACGGCGGGCCGAGCACGCGGGTGAGGTGTCAAACTCCCCCGCCCCGGCCTGGATGCGGATGGACTCGCCCTCCAGCGTGGCCAGCAGGCCGTCAATCGAGGCAATCATCCCCGAATGGCCCAGGTTGCAAATGCCGATGAGCTGCATCAGCACGCCCTGGAAATAGTCCTCCAGCTTGTCGCGCTGCAGGTTGTAGAGCTCGGGCGTCACGTCCAGGATGCGCGACAGGCCGAAGCGGTTGAACTCGATGGTCTGCAGGTCGCGGTAACCCTTGATGGAGTTGCGCACCGTGGTGTAAAGGCGCTGGACGGTCAGTTCGGTCTTGTCTTTGTAGTCGTCGATGTCGTAGTGGTCGATGACGTAGCGCTCCGGTGCCACACCGGGCTGGCCAGTCCGGATGACCAGCCGGATCATGTGGTTGCCCAGGGTCTGGCGGATGTGTTCGACCAGTTTCAGACCCGCATCGTCGGTCTCCATGACGACGTCGATCAGGGCCAGGGCGCAGTCCGGGTGTTCGGCCAGCCGCAGGCGGGCCTGTTCGGACGAAGTGGCCTCGATGAGCATCAGCGGCCGCCCGGCAAACACAAAGCCCCGCAGGTTGAGCGCGGTCAGGCGCAACACATCGGGCTCGTCGTCCACCACCAGCACTTTCCACGGCGGCGTGTGCGAGCCAGCCAGCCCTGGCGGGGGCGCGTTGAGTTTTCGGACGATTTTCATGGCGGTGTGGGCAAGGGTGACCCGCCGTGGCGGGGGAACTCGATGTCGAAGCAGGTTCCCTGCCCCGGACTGCTCTGGCAGCGGATGCTGCCATGCAGCCCCTGGGTGACCAAGTTGTGGGCAATGTACAGGCCCAGGCCCGTGCCGCCCTGGCTGCGGGCGGTGGTGTAGAAAGGTTCGAAAATGTGGGCCAGCGTTTCGGCGGTCATGCCCGCGCCGTCGTCGGCGTAGCGGATGTGCACCGTGTCCGCCTCCACACGGGCACCGATGGCAATGCAGCCCCCCTGCGTGCCCCCCGCAAAGGCGTGCAGACGGCTGTTCTGCATCAGGTTGACCAGGAGTTGGGCCAGGATGCCCGCCGGTCCTTCCAGGAAGAGGCCCTGCGCGCCGTCCACCTCGAAGCGGATGGGCGTGAGTTTGAACTCGTTGCGCAGGCTTTTCATCACGTCCTCGATGACTTCGGCCAGCTCGAAAACGCGCACCTGTTCCGAGGTCTGGTCCACCGCCGTGCGTTTGAAGCGGTGCACCAGATCGGCCGTGCGGCGCAGGTTGTTGAGGGCGAGTTCGCTGGCATCGTCCAGCGTGTCCAGGCGCAAGCGGATCTCGTCTTCCGGGACTTCGTCACGGCTCAGGCATTCACCCAGCTCCGCCACCACCTCACGCACCTGCGACACGGCCCCCACGGCGATGCCCACGGGCGTGTTCACCTCGTGGGCAAAGCCCGCCACCATCCGCCCCAGCAAGGCCATTTTTTCGGCTTGCAGGGCTCGGGCCTGCTCCTGTTTCAGCCGCTGGTTGACAGCCTGCAGGGCTGCCGTGCGCTCGCTCACCCGCTGCTCCAGCGTCGCATTGAGTGTGGACAGGCTCTGCTGCGCGGCCACCAGCGCCTCGTTTCGGGCCAACAGCCCGGCGTAAAGGCGACCCAGCGCCTCCAGCAGGATGTCGGTGCGCGGGTCTTCGGACGAACGGTCCTGGTCGAACGCCGCCTGGGGGTCGGTGCCCGCACGAATGGCACGGACCTGCCGCCCCATGGCCTGGTCCTCGCCCAGGATGTGAAACACCAGCCAGTGGGTCAGAAACCCGATCAGCTGCGTCAGTCCGATGGCCTCGCCGCGCTGGCGGCGGGCGATCCAGTCCGCCACTTGTGCCTCGAAACGGCGGTGTGTGTCGTGGTGCCGTTGGGTGTGCTCGGCCGACACGCCAGCCTGCGCCATGACGGCTTCCTCGCACCGGAAGTGGTAGGCGGTGTAGTCGGCCAGGGCAGCCAGGGTGTCGTCTGTGCGGGCAGCGCTGCCGCCGTCGGCGGTCTGGCCGAGCTCATTGACCAGTTCGACCAGCCGCCGGTGCTGGGCGTCCACGTCGGCCAGGCCGGTTTCAAACAACGGATTCCAGATGAAAGTTTGCATGGGGTGGGCCGTGTGGCACAGAAAGAACCGACGGCGTCAACCGTTGAGCATGCCCCACACCAGCGCCACACCAGCGGCCAGCAAGTCTGCGGTGAGCGGCGTATCGGCCCGCTCAACCGTGCCGGAAAAGGCGCGCTGCTGGCGCTCGCGTTCGGCCCGGGTGCGGTCGCGCTCCAGCGCCACCAGCGCATCGCCGATGTCAAAAGTCGGGCCCTGTACTGGGCCGGGCCGGGCGCGCGCGCTGGCTTGGGCATAACCTTCCAGGGCACGTGCCACGGCGTCGGGATCGATCAGGGAAAACGCGGCATGGCAGTACGGGCAGGCGTGGTCTTTGCGAATGTCCACGGGGGCCCCGCAACTGGTGCAACAGATGGCCCCCACACGCCGGGCCAGGTCGTCGATTTCAGGGCGCGTCAGGTGGCGCACAAAGCCCTTTTCCACCATGAACGACGAAAACGTGCTGAACCGCCCGTGTTGGCGGGGGCAGCGGTGGGTCACGTAGCGGCCGCTTCGCACCAGATCGAATCCCTTGTCCAGCGCGCTGTCGCAGCGCGGGCAGCCGAGTTGCGCGGGCAGCGGGTGGTGCCCCTGGGCGGGGTGCTCGTGCAGCAGGCGGAACAGCTCCACCACGGAAGCCGGGGTCAAGCGGAGGTTCTCATGGCGGTCAAACCACAGGCCCTGGCAGGCAAAACAGAGGTCCAGCTCCAGCACGCTGCCCTGGGTGCTGGCAAAGCGGTGTGCCTCCATGGGCTGGCGACAGGAAGGACAAGGGGGGACAAGGGCCATGCCCCGATGCTAACGCCCGTGCCCCACCCCTGACACCACAGTGACCCCACACCCGCCAAGCCGGACGCCCAGCCCCGAAAATGCAGCCATGCTTCCTCCACCTGACACCGAGCGCACCCCGCTGCACACCCGCACCGTCACCTACCAGGGCTTTGCCCGGGCCGATGGGCTGTGGGACATCGAAGGCGAACTGCGCGACAGCAAACACTACGACCACCCCCACGGCGCGGGCACCCGCCCTGCCGGTCAGGCGGTGCACCACTTGTTCGTGCGCGTGACCCTGGACGAGGGCTTTTGCATCCGCGCCATTCAGACGTCCATGCACGGCACCCCTTTCGGGGAATGCGGCGTGGCCAGTCAGCACATGGACCGTTTTGTCGGCATGACCATGGGCGGGGGCTGGCGCCAGACCATCGAAAAAACCGTGGGAGGCCTGGAAGGCTGCACCCACATCCGGGAACTGTTGTTCAACCTGGCCACCGCCGCGTTCCAGACCATCCCCCACCACCAGGAGATGCAGCGCCTGGCGCGCGGCGAATCGTGGCACAGCGGCAGCACCCCGCCGTTTTTTGTGAACAAGTGCATGTCCTGGGACAGCAACGGCCCTGTGGTGGCCCGCCTCATGCCGCAGTTTGTCGGCTGGGCAAAACCCGAGCGCACGCGCTGAGACCTGACACGCCGGGGCCCCTCAGCCCACAAACCGATAGCCGACACCGGACTCTGTGACCACATGCGTGGGCAGGGCGGGGTTGGCCTCGATCTTTTTGCGCAGGTTGGCCATGTGCACGCGCACATAGTGCGTGTCGTCGCGGTGGCCTGGCCCCCAGACGGCCTTGAGCAGCTGCTGGTGGGTGATGACCCGGTCCGGCTGGGACGCCAGATGGGTGAGCAGTTTGTATTCGATGGGGGTGAGGTGCAGCACCTCGCCCGCACGCTCCACGCGACGACGCACCAGATCGATACGGACCTCGCCAAACACCAGCACCGGCTCGCCCGAGGGGGCCTGCTGCCCCCGTCGCCGCAACTGGGCCCGCACGCGGGCCGTCAGCTCACCCGCCCCAAAGGGCTTGACGAGGTAATCGTCGGCACCGGCGTCCAGGGCTGCGATTTTGTCGGCCTCGCGGCTGCGGGCCGACAGCACGATCACCGGCACCGCTGACCACTGGCGCAAGTCGCGGATGAGGTCGACGCCGTCTCCGTCGGGCAGGCCCAGGTCGAGCACCACCAGGTCGGGCCTGCGGGTGGCCGCGTCGATCAGGCCACGCTGGAGCGTGCCTGCCTCGTGCACCGCGTGCCCCTCGGCGCTCAGGGTCAGGCGGACAAAGCGCCTTATGTCGGGTTCGTCCTCGACGATCAGGATGTGGGACTGCATGTCAGCCATTGTCGGGCAGGCCCAAGCCAGAGCCATCGTCGTCAGGGGGCGTGCCACGAGGCAACACGACCTCGAAACGGGCCCCTTCCACCCGACCGTCGACCCGCCTGTTGCGGCCGCTGATGCGCCCACCATGGGCCTGGACGATGGCGCGGCAGATGGCCAGCCCCAGCCCCACGCCGGGGGTGGCGCTTTCACGCTGTTGCCCGCGTTCGAACTTTTCGAACAACCGATCTTCCTCGCCCTCGGGGAGCCCTGCCCCTTCATCGTCCACCCAGAGCCGCACGTCACCGCTGCGGGCTTCCGCGCCCACGGTGACCGGAGAGCCAGGAGGGGTGTATTTGGCGGCGTTTTCCAGCAAATTGGCCAACACCCGCTCGATGAGCACGGCGTCAAGGTGGAGCAAGGGCAAGTCGTCGGGCAGTCGGACCCGAATGTCACGCCCGCTCAACAACGGGGCACACACACCGACCGCGCTGCCCACCACGTCCTCCAGCGGCTGCCAGGCCCGGTTGAGCTGGACCGCCCCCGACTGCAAGCGGGCCATGTCCAGCAGGTTGTTGACCAAAGCTGTCATGCGCAGTGCCGATGTCCGGATCGCCTGCACGACCTCCTGCTGGAGCGCGGACAGCGGTTCATGGCCCAGCAAGAGGGTGTCAGACGAACCCACCAGAGACGCCAGAGGGGTGCGCAAGTCGTGCGAGATCGCGGTCAGCAACGAGTTGCGCAGGCGCTCGGACTCGATTTGCACGGTGCTGGCCTGGGCCACGTCGATGTAGTGGATGCGCTCCAGCGAAATGGCCAGCAACGAGGCACAGGTTTCCAGCAGGCGGCGCTGCTCTGGCCCCATCTGGTGCGGCTCTGACAGCTCCAACGCCAGCACCCCGCGCACCCGCATGGGGGCCTTCAAGGGCAACACCAGGCAAGTGCTGGAAGGCAAGGTGTCGGTGCCGGGGCCCGCAGGCTCCTCCCGGTCGAACGCCCACTGGGCCACCCCGAGGTCCACGTTGGCCGTGCCACCTGGCAAGGGAAACAGCCGGTCTTGCTCGTCGGCCAGCAGCAGCGTGGACCGGGCCTGGAATTCGGACCGCAAGAACCGCGCACCGATGTCGGCCACCTGGTCTGCCATCAAGGCCGCTGACAGGTCGCGTGACATGTCGTACAGGCTGCGCACCCGGTGCTCTCGCTCGGTGGCCGCCTCGGCCTGCACCTTGAGCCCGGCGGTCAGTTGTCCCACCACCAGGGCCACCACCAGCATCACGGCAAACGTGAGCAGGTACTGCACATCGCTGACCGCGAACGAAAAACGGGGAAGCACAAAGAAGAAATCAAACAGGCCAACGCCCAGAAAGGCCGCCAGCACCGCTGGGCCTCGGCCAAACCGCAACGCCACACCCACCACGGCCAGCAAGAACAACATGACGATGTTGCTCAGCTCCAGCACGCCCACCAGGGGCGTGGCCAACAGCGCCACCGCCACGCAGGCCGCCCCTGCGGCCAGGTAGCCCCGCCACAGGTGGTGACCGGCCGGGCCCGCCCAATGGCCCGCCCCGGGCGTCAGGTGACGCGCCGACAGGTCCCGGACCGCGGGAACGGCCACCTGGAGCACATCCAGCTCATCGGCCTGGTGAACCAGCCGGTCTGCCAGGGTGTGGTCCCACGGCCAGCGGCGCCCCTCCCGCCGCCCGATGACCAGCCGCACCAGGTTGTGCTCGCGTGCGTAGCGCACGAGTGCCCGGACAGCGTCCGGTGCAGACACCGTGGCCGTGGTGGCACCCAGCGACTGGGCCAGGCGCAACACGCGCAGGGCCTGCTCCCGTCGGCGCACCTCACCCACAGAGCTGGGTGTCTCCACGTGCACGGCATGCCAGGGCACCTGCATCTGCGCGGCCATGCGGGCGCAGGCACGGACCACCTTCTCGCCCTGCTCGCCCAGCCCCACACAGGCCAGCAAGGCTTCGCGGTTGGCCCAAACGGGCTGGACATCGCTGGCGCGGCGGTAAGCGCGCATCTGGTCGTCCACCCGGTCGGCGGTGCGGCGCAGCGCCAGCTCGCGCAGGGCCAGCAGATTGCCTTTGCGGAAAAAATGCGCCGCCGCCCGCTCGGCCTGCTGTGGCAGGTAGACCTTGCCGGTGCGCAAGCGCTCCAGCAACTCGTCAGGGGGGATGTCGACCACCACCACCTCGTCGGCCTGATCGAACACACGGTCTGGCACGGTCTCCCACACCCGGATACCGGTGATGCCACTGACGATGTCGTTCAGGCTCTCCAGGTGCTGGACATTCATGGTGGACCAGACGTCGATACCCGCCTCCAGCAGCTCCTCGGCATCCTGCCAGCGTTTGGGGTGGCGCGACCCCGCCACGTTGCTGTGCGCCAGCTCGTCCAGCAGCACCAAGGCGTCGGGTTGCGCTGCCCCGAATGCCAGCGCCGCATCCAAGTCGAACTCAGACAGCACACGCTCGCGGTAGGTCACCTGCCGCAACGCCAGGCGGGGCAGGTCCATGGCCATGGCCTCGGTGTCCGAACGGCCATGGGTTTCGACCACACCGATGACCACCGGCACGCCTTGCTGCCGGGCCGCTTGCGCCGCTGACAACATGGCGTAGGTTTTGCCCACGCCCGCATTGGCCCCGAAAAAGATCTTGAGTCGCCCCCTGCGGGCACGGGTTTCCTCCTGTTGAAGACGGTTCAACAGCGCATCGGGGTCGGGGCGTGGCAGGTCCATGGTGGATGCTCGGGTCACAGCCAACCGGTTCGCTTGAAGCGCCAGTACAGAATGCCTGCGGCACAGGCAATGGCGCTGAGGGCCATGGGGTAACCATAGGCCCATTTGAGCTCAGGCATGTGCTCGAAATTCATGCCCCAGATGCCCGCCATGGCCGTGGACACCGCAAAAATGGCAGCCCAGGCGGCCAGGCGTTTGGTGGTCTCGGACTCTTCGATGGTCACCATGGACAGGTTGACCTGGATGGCCGTGGCGATGGTGTCGCGCACGGTTTCGATGGCGGCATTGATCCGCACCAAGTGGTCGTGCACATCGCGAAAGTATTCCTGCGTGCCGCTGCACACGGCGGGCGCCCGCCCACCGTGCAGTTTGCTGGCCACCTCCAACAGGGGTGCCACCGCGTGACGCACCACCGTGGCCCGGCGCTTGAGGGCATACAACCGCTCGATGTTCCAACGGGCGGCACCGCGCTCGAAAATCTGGGTCTCGATGGTGTCAAGCTCGGTTTCGATGGCATCGAGCAACGGGAAGTACCGGTCCACCACAGCATCCATCAAGGCGTAGCACACAAAACCTGCACCGTGACCGAGCAGCTGCGGCTCGCGTTCGCAGCGTTCGCGCACGCCCAGAAAATGCTGCTGGCTGCCATTGCGCACCGACAACACGAAATTGGGGCCCACAAAAATGGCCACCTCGCCCACCTGCACCTGCTCCTGGTGCATTTCAAGCAGTTGCAAGACCACGAACACGGTGTCGCCGTACTCTTCCATTTTGGGGCGCTGATGGCCGTGTCCGGCATCTTCCACCGCCAAAGGGTGAAGGTCGAATTCGGCCTGCATCTGTCGCAGCTCGGTGTCAGAGGCATCGCGCAGGGCCACCCACACGAAGCAATCGGGCTGGGCCACCCACCGGGCAATGTCCTCGGTGGGAATGTCGGCCAGTTTTTGCCCGTTTCGGTAGGCCACACAATTGATCAGCATCGGGGTTGTCCTCCACTCGAATGCCGATTTTCGTGCCGTTGGTGGCTGGTTTCGGGGCCCTGCTCCTGACAACTCATGAACCACCAGGCGAGCAACAGTGGGGCCACCACCACCGACAGGCCCAGAAGGACTCCCAGCCATCCGCTCATGGCTTGATCTCTTGCAACGCCAGGTTGAGGTTCAACACGTTCACACGCGCCTCACCCAAAAAGCCCAGCCAAGGCCCGGTGGTGTGGGCATCCACCAAGGCTTGCACTTTGCCCACCGGCAGGCCACGTGCGCGGGCCACGCGGGCGACCTGAAAGTCGGCGGCGGCTCGGCTGATGTCGGGGTCCAGGCCGCTGGCCGATGCCGTCACCAGGTCAACGGGCACGGGTCCGGTGTGGCCTGGGTCGGCGGCGCGCAGGGCTTCGACACGGGCCTGGACCGCATCGGTCAAGGCCGGGTTGAGCGGACCCAGGTTGGAACCCGACGAAGCCGCTGCGTTGTAGGCCATGGGGCCCGTGGCGGAAGGGCGGCTCCAGAAGTGGCCCGGGTCGGCAAACGACTGGCCGATCAGGTGCGAGCCCACGGGCTTGCCCCCCGCCACGATCAGGCTGCCGTTGGCCTTGTCGGCGAACAGCGCCTGGGCCAGGCCCGTCACCAGCATCGGATAAATCCCACCGGTGAGCAGCGTCATCAAGACAAACAAAAACACCGCTGGACGCAATAGGGTATTCATTTTTTCACTCCTTTTTTCAAACAGGGGAATCAGACCAGGCCCAGGGCCACCAACACCAGGTCGATGGCCTTGATGCCAAAGAAAGGCACCACGACCCCACCCAGCCCGTAAATGAGCAGGTTGCGCCGCAGCAAGGCAGCAGCCCCCACCGCCCGGTAGGGCACGCCCCTGAGGGCCAGAGGAATCAACGCCACGATGATCAGCGCGTTGAAAATCACCGCAGACAGAATGGCCGACACCGGGCTGCCCAGGTGCATCAGGTTCAACGCCCCCAGTTGCGGGTAGGTGCCCACGAAGGCCGCGGGGATGATGGCGAAGTACTTGGCCACGTCGTTGGCAATGCTGAAGGTGGTGAGCGAGCCACGGGTCATCAGCATCTGTTTGCCGGTTTCCACGATTTCGATCAGCTTGGTGGGGTTGCTGTCCAAGTCCACCATGTTGCCGGCCTCTTTGGCGGCCTGCGTGCCGGTGTTCATGGCCACGGCCACGTCGGCCTGGGCCAGCGCGGGGGCATCATTGGTCCCGTCGCCCGTCATGGCCACCAGTTGGCCCTGGGCCTGGTACTCGCGGATGAGCTTGAGCTTGGCTTCGGGCGTGGCCTCGGCCAGAAAATCGTCCACCCCGGCCTCGGCGGCGATGGCTGCGGCGGTCAGGCGGTTGTCGCCGGTGACCATCACGGTCTTGATGCCCATGCGGCGCAGTTCGGCAAAACGCTCCTTGATGCCGCCTTTGACAATGTCCTTGAGTTCAATGACCCCCAGCACTTGCGCACCGTCGGACACCACCAGGGGGGTGCTGCCCTTGCGAGACACGTCGTCCACTGCGGCCTGAACCTGCGCGGGAAAGTGCCCACCCAAGGACTCCACATGGCGGCGGATGGCATCGGCGGCCCCCTTGCGCAGGCTGCGCCCGTTGGCCAGGTCCACACCGCTCATGCGGGTCTGTGCCGTGAAGGCCACAAACTGGGCACCGAGCCCCGCCATGTCGCGCTCGCGGATGTCGAACCGCTGCTTGGCCAGCACCACGATGCTGCGCCCTTCGGGCGTTTCGTCTGCCAGCGAGGCCAATTGGGCCGCATCGGCCAACGCAGACTCCTTGATGCCAGGGGCAGGCACAAACACACTGGCCTGGCGGTTGCCCAGGGTGATGGTGCCGGTTTTGTCCAGCAGCAGCACGTCCACATCGCCCGCCGCCTCGACGGCGCGGCCCGAGGTGGCAATGACGTTGGCCTGCATCATGCGGCTCATGCCCGCCACGCCGATCGACGACAACAGCCCGGCAATGGTGGTCGGGATCAGGCACACCAGCAACGACACCAGCACGATGAGATCGGTGGCCTGCCCGCTGCCCTGCACCGCCACACCGAACAACGAGAAAGGCAGCAGCGTCACCACCACACCCAGAAACACAATGGTCAGCGCCACCAGCAGGATGGTCAGTGCGATTTCGTTGGGCGTTTTCTGGCGTTTGGCGTTTTCGACCATGGCGATCATGCGGTCCACAAACGTCTCACCCGGGTTGACGGCGACACGCACCACCACCCAGTCGGACAACACCCGGGTGCCACCGGTCACGGCACTGAAGTCGCCCCCCGATTCGCGGATGACCGGGGCCGATTCCCCGGTGATGGCACTTTCGTCCACCGAGGCCACGCCGGCGATCACGTCACCGTCGGCAGGCACCACGTCGCCGGCCTCGATCAGCACCACATCGCCTTTGCGCAGCTGGTCGGCCTCGCGGGGCAACCAGGGCATGTCCTCGCGCGGCGCGGCAAACGCCTCGGGGTGCGTCAGCACCTTGGCCCATGTCTGCTTTTTGAGGCCTCGCAACGACGCCGCCTGCGCCTTGCTGCGGCCCTCGGCCAGGGCTTCCGCAAAGTTGGCGAACAGCACGGTGAACCACAACCACACGGCCACACCGACCGAAAACACCGACGGCTGGGCCAGCGCCAGGGCGGTGGTGTAGGCAGCGCCCACGTACACCACCAACATCACCGGGTTGCGCCACTGCACCGCCGGGCTGAGCTTGCGGAAAGCTTGACCGATGGCGGGTTTCATCAGCGCAGGGTCGAAAAGGGAAAGGGTTGTACGGCTCATGTTCAATGGCTCCACAGCATCAGGTGCTCGACCACCGGCCCAAGGGCCAGCGCGGGCACATAGTTCAACAGTCCGACCAGCAGCACGGTGCCCACCAGCAGCACCACAAACAGCGGCCCATGGGTGGGCAAGGTGCCCACGGTGACCGCCAGCCGCTTCTTGGATGCCAGCGAACCGGCGATGGCCAGCACCGGCACGATCACGCCAAACCGCCCCACGGCCATGACCACGGCCAGCAAGAGGTTGTAGAACGGGGTGTTGGCCGACAGGCCCGCGAACGCGCTTCCGTTGTTGTTGGCCGCAGAACTCAGGGCATACAACACCTCGGAGAACCCATGGGCACCGGGGTTGAGAATGCCGGCACGGCCCGCGTCGGTCTGCACGGCCAGCGCGGTGCCCAGCAACACCAGCAAGGGGGTGACCAGGATGGCGAGGGAAACCAGCTTCATCTCCCGCACCTCGATCTTTTTGCCCAGGTACTCGGGTGTGCGACCGATCATCAGCCCCGCGATGAACACCGCCAGGATGGCAAACACCAGCATGCCGTACAACCCGCTGCCCACGCCACCGAACACCACCTCGCCCAACTGCATCAGCACCAGCGGCACCGCGCCGCCCAACGGGGTCAGGCTGTCGTGCATGGCGTTGACCGCACCACAACTGGCCGCCGTGGTGATGGTGGCAAACAAGGTGCTGGCGTTGATGCCAAAGCGCACCTCCTTGCCCTCCATGTTGCCGCCCGCCTGCAAGGCACTGGCCGCTTGGTCCACGCCGAAAGTCGCCAACCGGGGATTGCCCTGCTGTTCGGCCACGGTGATGGGGATGAGAAACGCCACAAACAGCAGCGCCATGGCCGCCAGCACCGCCCAGCCCTGGCGCCGGTCACCCACCATCTGGCCAAACTGGAAGCACAGCGCCATGGGAATCAGGAAGATGGCCAGCATCTGCAAGAAGTTGCTCAGCGGCGTGGGGTTCTCGAAAGGGTGGGCCGAGTTGGCATTGAAAAACCCCCCGCCATTGGTGCCCAGCATCTTGATGGCCAGCTGAGACGCCACCGGCCCCATGGCCAGCAGCTGGGTCTGGCCCTGCTTGTCCTCCTTCAGCGGTTGCCCTGCCGCGTCCTGGATCGGCTGGCCCTGCGCATCCAGCCTGGGCTCCTGCCAGTGCTGGGTCTCAAGGGTCTGCACGGTCACATAAGGCGAGAAATTCTGAACCACCCCTTGCCCGGCCAGCGCCAGCGCCAGCACCAGTGACAGCGGCAAGAGCACCCAGAGCGTGACGCGCGTCAGGTCCACCCACACATTGCCAATGGCCTGCGCGCTGTGGCGTGCAAAGCCTCGCACCAAGGCCACCACCACCACGATCCCGGTGGCAGCCGACAGGAAGTTCTGCACCGCCAGCCCAGCCATCTGGGTGAGGTAGCTCATGGTGGTTTCGCCCCCGTAGCCCTGCCAATTGGTGTTGGTGACGAAACTCACCGCCGTGTTCAGCGCCGAATCGGGCGAAATGCCACCGAACCCCTGGGGGTTCAGCGGCAGCCAGCCCTGCCCCATCTGCAGCGCCAACACCGCCAGCACACCCAGCGCGTTGAACACCAGCAGGCCCACGGCGTAAGGCTTCCAGCCCGACTCCTGTTCGGGGCTCACCCCCAGCAGGCGCCACAGCGGTGCCTCCACCCGCGCCAGCCTGGCCACGCGCCCGGCCATCACCGCGTCCATGGCCCGGCCCAAGGGCCAGGCCAGCAGCAGCAAGACCAGGCCAAACACCCACAACTGAATCACGGCACCGGTGCTCATGAAAAGTCCTCCGGGCGCAGCAAAGCCGCCACCAGATACACCCCCAAACCCGACGCCAGCACGGCTGCGGTCACATACCAAACGGTCATCACACACCTCCTGAAGAAAGATGAAAGGCATGCTAGGAACGACCGCATCAAGACGGGCACAAGAAGCTGGTTGGCGGCATCAAGAAAGCATCAAGAACCGCCCCAAAGCGGCTCGGCCACAATCTGGCCCATGCCCGCCCACGCCTCCACGCCGCTCCACCCGATGCCCGCCAGCGTCGCGTCCGCGCCCTGCGCCCACACAGGCCGGGTGCTGTCCCTCATCCCACCGATGACGCAGCTCAACACGCCCTACCCGTCCACGGCCTACCTCACGGGCTTTTTGCGCGGCCAGGGCGTGGACGCGGTGCAGGCCGACCTGGCCCTGGCCGTGGTGCTGCGCCTGTTGAGCGCCGATGGGCTGACGCAGGTGAAAGCCGCCGCCGAGGCCCTGCCCCCCCAAAAGCGCAGCGCCCAGGTGCAGCACTTCCTCGCCGAGTTCAGCGGCTACCACGCCACCGTGGAACGGGTGGTGGCGTTTTTGCAAGGGCGCGACAGCACCCTGGCCCACCGCATCGCCAACCGCAGCCTGTTGCCCGAAGGCAAGTGGTTTGCCACGCTGGACCAGCACCCCGACGACGGCAGCGGTGACCCGCTGGGCTGGGCCTTCGGTGCGCTGGGCCTGCACGACCGCGCCCGCCACCTGGCCACCCTGTACCTGAACGACCTGGCCGACGTGCTCAAAGACGCGGTGGACCCGCGCTTCGAGTTCGTGCGTTACGCCGAAAAGCTGGCCGCAGCCCAGGCCAGCTTCGAGCCGCTGGCCCAGGCGCTGGCCCAGGCGCAGGTGAGGCCCAACCTGATCGACGACATCCTGATTTCTGAAACAAAACAGGCTCTGGCGCAATACGGTATTGCGCAGACAGCTATGGTTTCTGAAACATCACGCCACCCGGACGTGGTGCTGCTGTCTGTGCCCTTCCCTGGTGCGGTGTACGCGGCGTTTCGCATCGCGCAGTGCGTCAAGGCGCTTTGCCCCCACACCGTCACCGTGCTGGGGGGCGGCTATGTGAACACCGAGCTGCGCGAGCTTGCCGACCCCAGGGTGTTCGACTTCTTCGATTTCGTCACGCTGGACAGCGGCGAACGCCCCCTGCTGGCGCTGCTGGACCACCTGGCAGGCCAGCGCAGCCGCGAACGCCTGGTGCGCACCTTTGTGCGGACGGCAGAAGGGCGCGTGCGGTACGTGCACTGGCCCGAACCCGACGTGCCGTTTGAAGCCGTGGGCACCCCCACCTGGGACGGCCTGCCGCTGGACCGCTACCTGAGCCTGCTGGACATGCTCAACCCCATGAACCGGCTGTGGAGCGACGGCCGCTGGAACAAACTCACCGTCGCCCACGGCTGCTATTGGAAAAAGTGCAGCTTCTGCGACGTGGGGCTGGACTACATCGGCCGCTACGAAACCGCCACCGCCACCACGCTGGTGGACCGCATTGAAAAAATCGTGGCCGAGACCGGCCAGACCGGCTTTCACTTTGTGGACGAGGCCGCGCCACCCAAGGTGCTGAAAGCGCTGGCCGAAGAACTCATCCGCCGCAACGTGGGCATCAGCTGGTGGGGCAACATCCGGTTCGAAAAAAGCTTCACGCCCGAGCTGTGCGAGTTGCTGGCAGACAGCGGCTGCATCGCCATTTCGGGCGGGCTGGAGGTGGCGTCTGACCGGCTGCTCAAACTCATGAAAAAAGGCGTGGACGTGGCCCAGGTGGCGCGTGTGACCCGTGCCTTCACCGACGCGGGCGTGCTGGTGCACGCCTACCTGATGTACGGCTTTCCCACCCAGACGGTGCAAGACACGGTGGACGCGCTGGAGTACGTGCGCCAGTTGTTTGAAAACGGGTGCATCCAGAGCGGCTTCTGGCACCGCTTCACCTGCACCGTGCACTCACCCGTGGGCCAGAACCCGGCGGCATACGGCATCCGCCTCACACCCCTGCCCGCACCGCCCAACGGGCCAGACGGCCAGCCGCTGACCTTTGCCCGCAACGACGTGGGCTTCACCGACCCCACCGGCGTGGACCACGACACCCTGGGTTTGGGCCTGAAAAAAGCCATCTACAACTACATGCACGGCATGTGCCAGGAAGACGACGTGCGCCGCTTCTTCAGCCTGAAAGTGCCCAAGCCCACCGTGAAGCGGGACTTTGTGGCCCGGGCGCTGGGCGGCTGAGCCGCCCGCCGTGCGCCGGGTGGCGGGTTCAGACCTCGGTGACGAACTGCTCGCGCGGGCGGCGCACCTTGGTCAGGTTGACCAGCCAGTCCTTGTCGGCCAGGCGGTAGCCCAGCGGCAGGATGGCCACGCTGCGCAGGCCACGGGCGCGCAGGTCCAGGATTTCGTCCAAGGCCTTGGGGTCGAAGCCTTCCATGGGGGTGCTGTCCACGCCTTCAAAGGCCGCAGCCATCAGGGCGGCGGTCATGCCGATGTAGGCCTGGCGGGCGGCGTGCTGGAAGTTCACCTCGGCATCGCGCTGGGGGTAATTGGCCAGCAGCATCTGGCGGTAGTTCTCCCAACCCTCGTTCTTGAAACCGCGCACGGTGTTGGTCAGGTCGAACATGTGGTTGATGCGCTCGGCCGTGTAGTTGTCCCACGCGGCAAACACCAGCAGGTGCGAACCGTCGGTGATCTGGCCCTGGTTCCAGGCGATGGGCTTGATGCGCTCGCGCACCTCTTTGCTGGTGACCACCACCACCTCGAACGGCTGCAGCCCGCTGGACGTGGGGGCGAGCCGGGCGGCCTCCAGGATGCGCTCCACCACGTCGGCGGGCACGGACTTGGTGGGGTCCATGGCCTTGGTGGCGTAGCGCCATTGCAGTTGTTCGATGAGGGGGTTGGCGGAAGGAGTGGCTGTGGTCATGAAAGGCTTTCTGTGCAATGAAAAAGGGAGCAGCTTGCAACTGTATGCGCTCTTTCGTTGCAACAGAAGACCCAATAACGGAAAATACCGTTGATCCAAAGGCAACAATTCACCCAACCCCAGCGCCCCCATGCCGCCCAATGCCCAACTCCTGGCCACCTATTCCGCCATCGTGTCGGCGGGCAGCATCAGCGCCGCGGCCCAGCGACTGGGGTGTGGCAAATCGGTGGTGTCGCGCCAATTGGCCCGGCTGGAGGCCGACCTGGGCGCCCGCCTGATCCAGCGCACCACCCGCACCCTGACACTCACCGAAGTGGGCAAGGCGGTGTGGGCACAGGCCCAGCAAATCGAGCAAGCGCTGCGCAACGTGGCCGACATCTCGGGCCAGGCGCAGCAAGTGGTGCGCGGGCCGCTGCGCATTTCCTGCCCCCAGCCCCTGGGCCAACGCTACCTGCTGCCCCTGATCGCCGAGTTCATGCAGCAGCACCCGCTGGTGGACATCACCTTGCTGCTGGAAGACCGGCTGGCCGATCTGGTGGCCGAGCACATCGATGTGGCCATCCGCGTGGCGCGGCTGGACGACTCGTCTCTCATCGCCACCCAGTTGGCCGACAACCCGCACGTGCTCGTGGCCGCCCCGGCCTACCTGGCGCGGGCGGGCACACCGGCCACGCCGCAAGACCTGCTGGCGCACGACTGCGTGCTGTGGATACGCCAACAGCGCGTGTACAACGAATGGGCTTTCACCGACGACGCCGGGCACACCACCCAGGTCCAGGTGAACGGGCGCATCCGCATCAACGACGGCATGGCCCTGGCCGCTGCGGTGGCCAGCGGAGCCGGCATCGCCGTGCTGGGTCACGCCTTGGTGGAGCGTGAGCTGGCGACCGGCGAGCTGGTCAGGGTGCTGCCCCAATACCGCCTGCCGCCCGGCCCACCCATCCACGCGGTTTACCCGGCCAGGCAGTGGTTGCCCCTGAACACGTCCACGTTTCTGGCGTTCTTGAAATTGAAATTCAGTGGCTGTCCGCGCTTGTAGGCCCAGCGCCAATGCCTGTTTTGATTTGCCATTCAGACGGCATCAGTCCCTGCGGCCGAGGCGCTTGGGGATGTGGACGGGCAACAGCAAGGTGACGGCGGTCGGCACGCCGTTGTGGAGGTGTGGCTGAAAGCGCATCTCCCGCAGCGCGAGGATGGCGGCTTCGTCCAGATCGCCGTTGCCGCAGGATTCCAGCAGGGCCACGCGCCGCACAGTCCCGGCCTCATCGATGTGGGCCTTGACCACGGACGGCCCTTCGACCTGGCCTTGACCGACCAAGCCTGGCACCCGGAGCCGGAACGGGACCAAGGGCTGAAGCGCTTCGAAGGCGACCAGCTGCTCAGGCCAGCCAGTTTCGCCGGTGCTGGCGGCGGCCATGCCGCAGGCAGCGCAAACAGAAAAAACCGACGCGAGGCCAAGGGAGAAATGGCGGCGGGCAATGGGCATGGGGGTCCTTGTCTTTGCACTCAATTCAGTAGCTGCCTGCGCTTGATGAAAAAGCGCAGTGGGCCATTTTCATTCAAAAATATCGGCACGCCCCACAACGGCCACCGCCGGACGGGCGGCGTGCCCGTTTCACGTCATTGGGGCCGGGCCATTTTGCAGTCTGTGCCCTGGGCCAGTTCGTTGCCAGTGTAGACCGCGTCGGTGCGAAAACCGTATGAGGTCCCCTCCCAGCCGGTTTTCACGGCCTTGCCGTCCACGGGGGCGATGGTGTTGACCACCTGCGGCAGCAGGGCCTGGTGGTCTTCGGCGCGCATGCGCACGGGGCCCACGGCGGTGTCCACCGTCAGGTCTTCCATGGCCCTGGCGATTTTCACCACGTCCAGCGACTGGGCCTTGTTCACCGCTGCCGCGAGGAAGCGGGGCGTCATGTCGATGCGCGGGGACAGAAAGTCCTTGCCGGTTTTGGCCTGATAGGCTTTGGCCAAGGCTTCGGCTTTGGGGGCGTTGGCCTGGCCGGGGTGCCACTCGGCCACCCAGGTGACCTGGCCCAGCTTGAGTTGCGAGACGGCCAGCACGGTACCGGGTATCGAACCGGCGCTGTGGTTGAAGTAGCGCAGGTTGTAACCCGCGTCGCCGGCGGCCTTGAGCAGCAGCACCATGTCTTGCCCCCAGTTGCCGGTGATGACCGAATCGGCCCCCGCGCTCTTGACCTTGGCCACGTAGGGGGCAAAGTCTTTGACGCGGCCAATGGGGTGCAGCACTTCACCCACAAACTGGATGTCGGGCCGCGCCAGGCCCACCAGTTCCTGGCCGTAGCGGGCCCACTGTTTGCCGTGGGCGTAGTCCTGGTTGAGCAGGTAGACCTTTTGCACGTCGGGCTGTTTTTTGATGTGGTTGGCAATGGCCTTCATCTTCATGGCGGTGTTCGCCTCGAACTGGAAGTGCCAGAAGCTGCAGGCTTTGCCGGTCAGGTCGGGGTCGATGGACGAGTGGTTGAGCACCAGCACGGCTTTGTCGGGGTTGCGCTCGTTGTGCTTGTTGGCGGCCTGCACCAGCGCGGCCACCACCGACGAACCGGAGCCGCCGGTCACCACCACGCGGGCCCCCTGGTCCACCGCAGCCTGAAAAGCGCTCTGGCTTTCCTGGGCGGACAGTTTGCTGTCGAACTGCAGCAGCTGCAGCCGGGTGCCCTTGAGCACGCCGCCTTTGGCGTTGATGTCTTCCACCGCGTACTGCAGGTGCGAGAGCATCAGCTCACCGACGTTGGCAAACGGCCCTGACAGCGGGTCGATGTAGGCCAGCTTCAGCGTGGTGGCGGGCTGGGCGTGCAGGCCCGCGCCCGCGAGCAGCAAGGCCCCGAGCACGGGGGTGCGGGGGGCACCGAAAAAGCGGTGGGGCCGGCGGTGGGTGATGGGTGTCATTGCGGTGTGTCTCCTCAGGTTTCAGGCGGCTTGTCATCGGATGGGGGCTTGCGTCGCCTTGTGCGCAAACCCAGAACGCGCCACGCGAGCTGGCTCAGCTCGCGCACCACTTCTTCGGGCGATAACCGGCCGTCGGGCCGGTACCAGTTGTAGAGAAACCCGGGCAGGCTGCAGGCGGCCAGGGCGGTGATCTTGGTGTCGTTGAAATCGAACATGCCCTCGGCACGCCCCCGGTCCAGCAGGGTGCAGAGCCTGTCGTAAAAGCGATTGGCCAACGCCTTCTGGGCGGCCACGTAGTCGGGCCGGTACACCTGGGGCTCGCGGTAGGGAAAGAACGCGGCAGGGTGGTGTGCCAGCGTGGCGCGGATGAGGCGCTCGATGCCTTCGGTCACCTGGGTGTGGGCTGGGCGCGTGTCGTCCTCGGGAAAGTCCATGGCGGTGAAGCAGGCCACCGTGGGCGCCCATGACAGCTGCTCGAACAGCTCTTGCTTGTTGCGGAAGTAGTAGTACACAAAGGGTTTGGTCACGCCCAGGCGCTGTGCGATCTGGTCGATGGTCGTGTTGGCGTAACCCAGTTCGTCAAACAGCTGCTCGGCCGCACGCAGGATGCGCTCGCGCTTCTCGTCGGAGCTGGCGGTGTCGGATTTCTGTCGGCCTTGGGCTTTCACGGGGGGTGTGGTCATGGAAGGGGTTGGGGCATCGGCGTGTCAAACAGGCGTCATTCACGTTATACCAATGGGTATTAATTTCCTACCAACGGGTATACATTGAACAGACATCGGGTTCCCGGCCATCTACTGGGAAACCCTGATGAGGCCGCTCGGAACACCGCTATTTGACACACAGGAGACAAACCCATGACCCCAGCCCCCACCGCCCTGCAACCGCTGCACGAACAGCTGCGCCACCACGCCCGCCAGACCCCCGGCAAGGCGGCCTACATCTGGTACGGCCAGGCGCTGACATGGCAGGAGCTGGACCAGGCCAGTGACGCGTTTGCCGCGCACCTGCAGTCCATCGGGGTGACCAAAGGCACGCCGGTGGCACTGTTCATGAACAACTGCCCGCAGTACGTCATGGCGCACCACGGCATTCAGAAGGCAGGGGCCATCGTGTGCCCCTGCAGCCCGCTGAACAAGGAGCACGAGCTGGCCTACCAGCTCAACGACCTGCAGGCCCGGGTGATCGTAGCGGCCGACAACCTGCTGCCCGTGGTGGACAAGGTGAAGCCCGACACCGCGCTGGCGCATGTGCTGGTGGTGCGCTACGCCGAGTTGCTGCCCGCCCACCCCACCTGCAACGTGCCCGCCGAGCTGGCGGCGCCCGCCACAGCCCCAGCCAACCTGGCAGCGGGACACACCGACTTCATGGCCGTGGTGCGCCAGGGGGGCACACCCGCGCCCGTGGCCCTGTCGATGGACGACGTGGCGCTGATGACCTACACCTCGGGCACCACCGGCCTGCCCAAAGGGGCCATGCTGACCTACGGCAACGCCGCCTTCAAAACCGCCGCCTCGGCCGCGTGCAACGGGGCGGGGCCCGATGACGTGCTGCTGGCCGTGGCCCCGCTGTACCACATCGCGGGCATGGTCATGGGCGTGAACCTGCCCGTGCACACCGGGGCCACGGCGGTGCTGATGCACCGCTTCGACCCGATGGGCGTGGCCCAGGCACTGGAGCGGCACCGCGCCACCTGGTGGTACAGCGTGGCCCCCATGAACGTGGCGCTGATGCAGGTGCCAGGCGCAAAAGACATGGACTGGTCGGCGCTGAAGATGAACCCGGTCACCTCGTTCGGCATTGCCTTCACCGAGCCATTGGCCCAGCAGTGGCGGCAATTTGCACCCCACTGCCAGTCTTTCGAAGCGGCCTATGGCCTGTCGGAAACGCACACGGTGGACACCTACATGCCACCTGACGCCATCCGCTGGGGCACGCACGGCAAGCCCGTGCCGGGCAACACCATTCGCGTCATCAACCCCGAAACGGGGGCCGACCAGCCCGTGGGCGAACTGGGGGAAATCGTCATTTCAGGGCCGGGCAATTTCAAGGGCTACTGGAACAAGCCCGAGGCCACGGCCCAGACGCTGAAAAACGGCTGGGTGCACACCGGAGACATGGGAAAAATCGACTCCGACGGTTACCTGACCTTCGTGGGGCGCTACAAAGAGATGATCAAGGTGTCGGGCTACAGCGTGTTCCCGGAAGAGGTGGAGTCCATCCTGATCAAACACCCGGCGGTGGCCCAGGCGGCGGTGATCGGCGTGCCCGACCCCGAAAAAGGCCAGGTGGTGCGCGCGTTCATCGTGCTCAAGGCCCAGCAGTCGCTGACCGAGGCCGAGCTGGTGGCCTGGGCCCGCGACAACATGGCCGTGTACAAAGCCCCCCGGGAGGTGCGCTTCATCCAGGCGCTGCCCGCCACCGGTGCAGGCAAGGTGCTGCGCCGCCTCCTCCAAGACTGAGCCCCAGAGACCGCCCACATGTTCCGAAAAATCCTGATCGCCAACCGTGGCGAAATTGCGCTGCGCATTGTCCGCACCCTGCGTGAAATGGGCATTGCCAGCGTGGCCGTTTACGCCCAAGACGATGTGAAGGCCCCCCACGTGGACGCGGCCGACGAGGCCTATGCGCTGGAGCGCACCGGCCCCGAGGCCTACCTGGACGGCCAGCGGCTGCTGGCCATGGCCCGCCAGCACGGCTGCGATGCCTTGCACCCGGGCTATGGCTTCCTGAGCGAGCAGGCGGGCTTTGCCCAGGCCTGCGCGGCAGCGGGCATCCGCTTCATCGGGCCCACACCCGAACAGCTGGCCCTGTTTGGCGACAAGGCGCAGGCCCGGGGCCTGGCCCTGCGCCATGGCGTGCCGCTCATGCCGGGCATCGACCGGGCGGTGACGCTGGAGGAGGCCCTGGACTTCTTCCACCACCAGGGCGGCGCGGGGGTCATGGTCAAGGCCATTGGCGGCGGCGGGGGCCGTGGCATGCGGGCCGTGCGGCGGACCGAAGACCTGCCGGCGGCGTTCGAGCGGTGCCAGTCTGAAGCACAGGCGGCCTTCGGCCAGCCGGGTGTGTATGTGGAGCGCCTGATGGCCGGTGCCCGCCACATCGAGGTGCAGGTGGTGGGCGACGGCCAGCAGGCCATGGCACTGGGCGACCGGGAGTGCACGGTGCAGCGCCGCTTCCAGAAGGTGGTGGAAATCGCGCCCAGCCCGTCGCTGGGGGACGCCCTGCGGCGGCGGCTGACCGACGCCGCGCTGCAGATGGCCACCGCCGTGGGCTACGAAGGGCTGGGCACGTTCGAGTTCCTGGTGGACACCGCTTCGGCCACGCTGCCCTTTGTGTTCATCGAAGCCAACCCACGCCTGCAAGTCGAGCACACGGTGACCGAAGAGGTGATGGGGGTGGACCTGGTGCGCCTTCAGGTGTCACTGGCCGCCGGCCAACGCCTGGCCGACCTGGGGCTGGACCCTGCCCTGCCCCCCCAGCCACGCGGACACGCCATCCAGTGGCGGCTCAATGCCGAAACCATGGATGCCCAGGGTGTGGCCCTGCCGTCGTCCGGCCAGATCGACGGCCTGACCTGGCCTGCCGGGCCAGGCATCCGCATCGACGCCCACGCCGTGGTGCACACCACCCCGTCGCCCCACTATGACACCTTGCTGGCCAAGGTCATCGTCAGCCACCACAGCGGTCGGTTTGCGGACGCGCTGCAACGCTCGCGCCGCGCGCTGGACGAGTGCCGCATCGGCGGCCTGGCCACCAACATCGGCCTGCTGCGCCGGATCGCCGCGCACCCGGACATGGCGACCCTGCACATCCACACCCGCTGGCTGGAAGAGCGGTTGCCCGAGTGGCTGGTCGCGGACGATGCGGCAGACACCTTCGGCACGGCCGACCACACCGACGAGGCCCTGCCAGGCCACGCCCACACCCTGCGCGCGCCCATGGCGGCCAAGGTGAAGGAGGTGACCGTGGCCGTGGGCGACACGGTGCGCGCCGGCCAGCAACTGGTGGTGCTGGAGGCCATGAAGATGGAGCATGTGTTCGATGCCACCGCCTCGGGCCGGGTGATGGCCATCCACGTGGCCACCGGCCAGCACGTGGCGCAGGGCCATGTGCTGGTCGAGCTGCAGCCGCTGGACGACCAGGCCGACGGGCAAGCCACCGCAGCGCAGGTGGACCCCGACCACATCCGGCCCGACCTGCAGCGGGTGATCGACCGCCACGCCTTCACGCTGGACGAACACCGCCCCGCCGCCGTGGCCAAGCGACACGCCCAGGGCGGGCGCACCGCCCGCGAAAACGTGGCCGATCTGTGCGACGCCGACAGTTTCATCGAATACGGCGCACTGGCCATTGCGGCACAGACGCGCCGCCGCAGCCTGGAGGACCTGATCGCCAACACCCCGGCCGACGGCATGGTCACCGGCATGGGCACCGTCAACGCCGAACAGTTCGGCCCCGAGCGCAGCCGCACGGTGGTGATGGCCTACGACTACACCGTGCTGGCGGGCACGCAGGGCATGCGCAACCACCACAAGACCGACCGCATGCTGGGCCTGGCCCACAAGCTGCGCCTGCCGGTGGTGCTGTTTGCCGAAGGCGGCGGGGGCCGCCCCGGCGACACCGACATGCCCATCGTGGCAGGGCTGAACAACCACACCTTCAGCCAGTTTGCGGCCCTGTCCGGCAAGGTGCCGGTGGTGGGCATCGCCCACGGGCGGTGCTTTGCGGGCAACGCGGCCTTGCTGGGCTGCGCGGACGTGATCATCGCCACCGAATCGGCCAACATCGGCATGAGCGGCCCGGCCATGATCGAAGGCGGCGGGCTGGGGGTGTTCAAGCCCGAGGAGATCGGCCCTGCCCATGTGCACACCGCCAACGGCGTGATCGACGTGCTGGTGCGCGACGAGGCCGAAGCGGTGGCCACCGCCCGGCAGTACCTGTCCTACTTCCAGGGGCCTGTGGCGCACTGGCAGGCCCCCGACCAGCGGGCGCTGCGCCATGCCGTGCCGGAAAACCGCCTGCGCGTGTACGAGGTGCGCGACGTGATGCGCGGCCTGGTAGACGAAAACAGCCTGCTGGAGCTGCGCCAAGGTTTCGGGCCTGGCATGGTCACGGCGCTGGCGCGCCTCCAGGGCCGCCCCGTGGGCCTGATGGCCAACAACCCCCGGCACCTGGGCGGGGCCATCGATGTGGATGCCGCCGACAAGGCCGCCCGCTTCATGCAGCTGTGCAATGCCCACGGCCTGCCCATCGTGTCGCTGACCGACACGCCCGGCTTCATGGTGGGCCCCGACATCGAGGCCCAGGCGCAGGTGAGGCACGTGTCGCGCATGTTCGTGGTGGCGGCGCACCTGTCGGTGCCGTTTTTTGCGGTGGTGCTGCGCAAGGGATATGGCCTGGGCGCACAGGCCATGACGGCGGGCGGCTTCGATGCGCCGGTGTTCACCATCGCCTGGCCGACCGGCGAGTTCGGTGCCATGGGCCTGGAAGGGGCGGTGCGCCTGGGCTTTCGCAAAGACCTGGAAGCCGCCGCCCCCGGTCCGGAACGCGACGCGCTGTTCGACAAACTGGTGAAGCAGCAATACGCCAACGGCGAGGCCATGAACATGGCCGCCACCCTGGAAATCGATGCCGTGATCGACCCGGCCGACACCCGCGCCTGGCTGGTGCGGGGCCTGGCATCGTCGGCACAGCAGGTGCGCGAAGCCGCGCCTTTTGTCGACACCTGGTGAGGGGGTGGACCCCAACGAGGCTCGGCCTTTCAGGCCGGTTGGAGGGGCCAGAGCGCCATGACCCCGGCCATGGCCAACAGCATGGCGGCCAGGCCGGCCAACACCAGCAAACCGTAGCGCACCCCGCCGCTGAACAGGGCCAACACGGTTTTGGCCACCACGCTGGCGGCCAGGGCCCCGGCCAGGCCCCAGGCGGCCACGTAAGGCCCCATCCCCCCCGCCGCACTGACCTGGGCAATGCTGGCCGCTGCCGCGTGGATTTCGGCCAGCGCCACCAGCACGGCGGCCACCAGA
>Ga0209066_10001841_pt1 | contig 27235 bp, 28 predicted proteins | sample All_14_2_FD_187198 | JGI IMG/M metagenome (GOLD analysis project Ga0209066, IMG submission 187198) | Freshwater microbial communities in response to fracking from Pennsylvania, USA - Allegheny Zone_MetaG_DW_15 (SPAdes) (version 2) ...
GGATGGGGCCATCCGAAAGTGCATCCGCCCGGTCCGACCCCAGCGGCGCCATCCGCGCGAAGACGGCGACGGCCAGCACCAGCATGATGGCGGGCGGAATCGCCGCCACTGCCATGCCGCCGCGCCAGCCGAAGCTTGGTTCCACCGCGCTGGCGGCGGCCCCGCCCAGCGCGATGCCCAGCGGCACGAAACAGCCCCAGATCGATAGGGCGATGCCCTGATCGCGCGACCCGCGGGCCAGTGCCGCCATGCCGGTAGGACAGGCGACGATCAGATAGACATAGCCCAGCCCTTCGGCCATGCGGGCGGCCACCAGCATGGCGGGCCCGGTCGCCGTGGCCGACAGGCCAGCGCCCAGCGCGGTCAATGCCAGGGCCACGCCAAGCCCTAGCGCCGGGCGCAAGCGGGCGCAGGCGATGGCCGCCAGCCCGAACAGCCCGATGGACAGAAAGGTGATGGAAGACGCGATCAGCCCCTGCAGCGCGCCGTCCAGCCCCAGCTCGGCCGCCGCATGGGGCAGCAGCGGCGGAATCTTGCCGATCTGCCAGGAGCCGGCGAGCCCACAGGCAAACAGAAGCAGGATTCGGGGCCAGTCACTGCGCATCATGGCAACCTGCCTAACCCATCCCCCTGGCTGCGGCCATGCATGAATTATGCGGGTGGTTCCGCCTGGGTGGTCACCAGCCGCAGCGCGCTGCCATCGGCCAGCACCAGCCGATCCCAGATCAGCCATCCGGCCTGCATATAGAGATCGGGGCCGACATGGTCGTGCATGGCAAAGGCGATACGTCCATCCTGCCGGTCATGCCAGCCACGTTCGGCCAGCAGCCCTTCTTCACATATGATTTCCGGGCAGGCGTTGCGCCACAGGGATTGGCCCATCAGATCGCCCGCATCGCGCCGCCATTCCGCCTTGCGGGCTGGGGAACAGGCCAGAAGCCGGTGGGTCGCATCGCAGATCAGATGCACTGGCAGGGGCGAGCGCTCCACGAGATCCTTCAATGCAAGCGGGGTGGGCGCGATATGGGCGGTGAACAGCGCCTCTATCGCGGCGCTATGGTTCTCATCCGGCCGGAACAGGCCGCTTTCCCAGCGCGATATCATAGGCTGGCCAACGCCCAGCATCCGGGCCAGCCGGTCCTGCTTCCAGCCACGCAGCCGGCGGAACCGCTTCAGGGCGGGTCCGTAATCCAGCGGGGCGGGAAGATCGAAAGGCATCGGCATGGTGCAGCCAGTATGCCAGAAAAAGCCGGCCCGATCTTCAGAAACGTCCGCAGATTGGGTTGATCTTATGCCGGATGGCTTCGACCCCGTGTCGTTACCCCCCGATCTTCTGCATGGCGGCTTTCACGTCGGATTCCGTGCGCGGCCCGACATGGGAGATCACCTCGCCGGCCATCATGGAAGCGATCCGGCCGGAGGTGGCGAGGTCCAGCCCCTTGGCCCAGCCATAGAGGAAGCCCGCAGCATACTGATCGCCCGCGCCGGTGGTATCCACCACCTTGTCCACCGGAACGGCATCGATCACATGGAAGGCGTCGCCCGACACGATCACCGAACCCTTTTCCGACCGCGTCAGGCAGGCGATTTCGCAATGGGCGCGCACCGCCTGCATCGCCGCGTCGAAATCCCGCGTCTCGTAAAGCGACAGGATCTCCTCCTCGTTGGCGAACAGGATGTCGACATGGTTTTCCACCAGCGCGCGGAAGGCGTCGCGATGGCGCCCGACACAGAACGGGTCGGACAGGGTCAGCGACACCTGGCCGCCCGCAGCATGGGCGATATCGGCAGCCTTGATGAAGGCCTGCTTGGCGCGTTCCTTGTCGAACAGATAGCCTTCCATATAGACGCAGTCGGCGGCCTGGATCACCGCTTCGTCCACATCTTCCGGGCCAAGCTCGGTCGCAGCACCCAGATAGGTCAGCATGGTGCGGTCGGCGTCCGGCGTCACCAGCACCAGACAGCGGCCGGTGGAAGGGCCGTCATCGGCCATGGCGACGGGTGCGGCAACGCCCAGCGCCGCCATGTCATGGCGGAAAATCTGGCCGAGCTGATCGTTGCGGATCTTGCCGATATACGCGCCCTTGCCGCCCAGTGCCGCGAAGCCTGCCATGGTATTGCCGCAGGAACCGCCGGATTTTTCCACCGCCGGGGGCATGGCGCCATAGATGCGCTCGGAGGTGTCGGCGTCCACCAGGGTCATGATCCCCTTGGTCAGCGATTGGGCATCAAGGAAGGCCGGTTCGATCCGCGCCAGAACATCGACCAGCGCATTGCCGATCCCGACTACCTCAAACCGTTCGCTCATTGCGCCTTGATCCCTTAAATGCTGGTTGGAAAGCACCACATGCCGGGGCTATAGCGTCCTGGCAGGGCGTGAAGCAAGGGCGGAAGCGCTTGCGGGCGGGCCGGGGGCTCCCCACATCGCATGGACTTCCACTATTTCAGCGAAAGGCCGGATTTATGGGCGCGATTTTGAAATCCTGGAGCCTGGCTTTCCGCCAGGCGGGCGACAGGGACTTCATCTGGGTAATGGGTGTCGGCGTGGCGGGCGCGCTCGTGGTCTTCATCGGGCTCTGGCTTCTGGCATATGCGGGTTATACATCGATCTCCTGGACGGATCTGCCGCTGGTGGGCGGCATCTTCGAATGGATGGCCGGCTGGGGGCTGATCGGCGACATGCTTTCGGGCGGCGCCTTTGTCGCTGCCATGGCGGTGGTCACCTATTTCCTGTTTCCGGCGGTGACTACCTTTATCGTGTCCCAGTTCCTGGAACGCATCGTCGATGCGGTGGACCGTCACCATTATGCGCATCTGCCAAAGGCGCATGACCTACCATTGCGGGATTCGATTCTGAACGGCCTTACCTTCCTGGGTATCGTTCTGGCCGTTAACCTTGTTGCCCTGCCTTTTTATGTAGTTTTCTTCTTCCTTTTCGCCACTGGCATCTTGCTTTATTACTTCATCAACGGGTATTTGTTGGGCCGTGAGTATTTCGAGATGGTCGCCTTGCGGCGTATGACCCGTCAGGAAGTGACGGTGATGCGGCGCAAGCACAGGGGCGCGGTGTTCGGTTTCGGGGTCGTAACGGCTTTTTTGATGACCCTGCCGATCGTTAATCTTCTGGCGCCCGCCTTGGCGGCGGCGGCCATGGCTCATCTTTTCATGGACTTGCGGGGTGAACGCCCTGGGTTTGTGAAAGGACAGGGCGGCGAGAGCCTCGCGAAAGCCTGACCCCGGTCCGCCCGACGGGGGAAGGTCTGGACCCTGGCCCCGGGCGGAACGCTAGTTTCCGGGGTTGGTCTGGACCATGGTCCGTCAGTGTCGCCGCGCCCTTCTGCCTGTATTTGCCATCCTGCCCGGTCTTGGGCTGGGTGCCTGTGCTACCGATAACGCCCAACCCATCCAGGAACAGAGCCTGCCGGCGGTTTCGATATCTCCGCCGACGCTGTCTGCCGTGCCCTATGTGCCGAGCCCCCCGACGGAGCAGGGTCAGCGCCGCATCGACCCCAGCGAACTGGTCGGTCTGAAGGCTGGGGTGATCCAGGCGAAATTTGGGGCGCCCACCCTGTTGCGCCGGGATGGCCCTGCCCAGATCTGGCAGTATCGCAGGTCGGGCTGCATCGTGGATGTCTTCTTCTACCGCACCCCCGCGCAGGATGACGAGGTTACCTATGTGGACCTGCGCGGTCCGAAGGCGGAAGCCGGTCAGGGGCCGGTCTGCCTGGGCTCGCTGGGCGAGCCTCCCAAGCAGGCGGCCGCGCTGCGCTGATCAATTTGGTTCCCCGATGGCGGCCAGCCGTCTGGTTTCAGCGCGATAACGGGCGGGCGATTGCCCGAAGACGCGTCGGAAAGCCGCACCGAAGGCGCTGTCCGACGCATAGCCTAGGGATTGCGCAATGGCGGATAGGGGTTCCTGTCCGCGCCGCAGCCGGGCGGCGGCCAGGCGCATGCGCCAGCGCGTCACGTATTCCATCGGCGACAGACCCGTCCTGGCCTTGAAAGCGGCAGCGAAACCGGATCGGGACTGCCCTACCGTACGCGCCAGCGCTTCCACGCTCCAGTCCCGATCGGGTTCGGCATGGATTGCCCGCATCGCCTGGCCAATATGGCGGTCGGCAAGGCCCGCCAGCCAATTCGCCCCGTCACCTGACGCTTCGGCCAGATAGGCCCGCAGCAGATGGACGAACATCAGCCGCAATAGATCGTTGCAGGCCAGGAGCGCGCCCGCCTGCCCGCCTTTCCATTCCAGGTCCAGCTGCGCCAGCAGCCAGCCCAGCGGCCCGGCGGCCGGCACCTTGCCCGACACCACGATCAGCCGGGGCAACGCCTCCAGCAGAAAACCGCCATCGCGTTCATCCAGCGTCACGCTGCCGCCGATCAGCGTGACCGGATCGCGCTCATCCTGATGCGCAGTCCGCCCGTCTGCATCGAACAGCGCGGCGAATGGGATGGATGGAATGGCGGGATCGCTGGCCAAATGGAAAGTTCCGCGCGATGCGACGAAGCAATCGCCTGCTTCCAGGCGCTGCGGCGTGCCGCCTTCCTGCCAGATCCAGCAGCGTCCCTGGCACAGCGCGTTGAACTTGATTGCCTCGGGCACGGAAAAATGCAGGGCCCAATCCCCCCCGATGGTGGTCGCCACCGAACAGAGCGACTGCGCATCCATCTGGCGCAACACATCGGATAGCGCATCATTGGGCGCGTTTTGGACGATCACGACGAAATCCTGGACGAAGCTGGGTGGATCATCCGCATTCCCTACGCCATATCCTGGGCGAACGCCATCAGGAAGGAGCGTCCCATGATTTCCCCAGACCAGCACCCGATCGGATCGGGATTCGGCCCGGCCAGTACCGCCATGGATGTGATCCAGGGCATCGACCTTGCCGGTCAGACCGCCATCGTTACCGGCGGCTATTCCGGTATCGGGGTGGAAACGGTGCGTGCGCTGGCATCGGCCGGGGCGCAGGTCATCGTGCCCGCCCGTGACCGGGACAAGGCCGCTCGCAACCTGGCCGGCATCGCGGGGGTGGAGATTGAGGCCATGGACCTGGCCGATCCGGCCTCCATCGCGGCCTTTGCCGGGCGGATCAATGCGTCAGGCCGTCCGCTCTCCATCCTGATCAACAGCGCGGGCATCATGGCCGCGCCGGAAGCACGCGACGCCCAAGGCCGTGAAAGCCAGTTCGCCATCAACCATCTTGGCCATTTCCGCCTGGTGCTGGGGCTGTGGCCGGCGTTGACGGCAGCGGGCCATGCACGGGTCGTCTGTGTATCGTCCCGGGGTGTTCATATCGCCGGTGTGGATTTCGACGATATCGACTTCCGCACACGGCCCTATGACAAATGGTTGGCCTATGGTCAGGCGAAGACGGCGAATGCGCTGTTCGCCATCGGCCTGGACCGTCGTGGGCGCAAGGAGGGAATCCGTGCCTTCTCGTTGCATCCGGGCCAGATCATCACCGATCTGTCGCGCCATCTGTCGCAGCAGGAGGTCGATTCCTTCGAGATGTGGGAGGCCGATGGCAGCCTGCGCAATGACCCGGCCAACGGCATCAAAAATGTGCAGCAGGGTGCGGCAACCAGCGTCTGGTGCGCGACTAGCCCGGCGCTGGAAGGACTGGGCGGAGTTTATTGCGAAGATTGCGATGTCGCCGTGGTGGGCGACGATCCGTCAACCCGCAAGGGCGTTGCCCCCTGGGCCGCTGACAGCGAGCTGGCAGAACGGCTATGGCAGGTTTCCGAGCAGATGACGGGCCTGCGTCTGGGCTGACCTACCGCCCCGCCACCGCCCCGTCGCGGCGCGGATCGACGCCCGATAGCAGCCGGCCGTCGGGCAGCACGGCGATGACATGCAGGCCCGACGCCATCGGCGCGCCGCGCACCTTGTGGCCCAGCGCTGCAAGGCGTGCGGCAAGGCGCGTGGCTTCCGTCCCTTCCTCCAGCTCGGTCGCGCCGCCCCGGTTCATGACATGGCCGCGCGACACGGCCTGCTGCGGGGTCCAGCCCCAATCGATCAGGCCGATGGCGGTCTGTGCCACGAAGGGGATGATGCGGCTGCCGCCGGGCGAACCCAGCACATAGGCCAGCCTGCCATCGGGCGCAAAGATCAGCGTCGGCGCCATGGAGGAGCGGGGGCGTTTTCCTGGCTGTACCCTATTGGCGGCTTTGGAATTGCCCTGGCGGGCGTTGAAGGCGAAATCGGTCAGCTGGTTGTTCAAGAGGAAGCCGCCGACGAAGACGCGGCTGCCGAACGCCCCTTCGATGGAACTGGTCATCGATACCGCGCGGCCCTGGGCATCGACGATAGATAGATGGGTGGTGGATGGCGCTTCGGGCGATTTGGCGTCCTGCACCTGCGCCATCGCGCCGGGCGGAGTGCCGGACCGGGCATCGACCAGCGCCGCGTCGGGCCGCATCAGCGCGGAGCGCGCCGCCAGATAGGCGGGATCGGTCAATCCGGCCATTGGCACGGGGAAGAAATCGCGGTCCGCGATCCAGCGCGCCCGGTCCAGGAAGGCCAGCCGTTCCGATTCCGCGATCCAGTGCCAGGACAGCCGGTTCTGTGGTCCCAACGCACCCAGATCGACCCGGTCAAGCTGGGCCAGGATGGTGCCGACCGTCACCCCGCCGGACGACGGCGGCCCCATGCCGCAGACCGAATAGCCGCGATAGGGCAGGCAGACGGCCGGGCGCTGCACCGCGTGATAGGATTCGACGTCGCCCTGCGTCATCACGCCGGGATTGACCGGGTCGCCCCGCACGGCTTCGGCAATCGCCCGGGCCATGGACCCGCGATAGAACCCGTCCGCCCCTTCCACCGCGATGCGTCGCAGGGTGTCGGCATAGGCCGGGTTGGTCAGGATATGCCCTTCCGGCCAGGCTTCTCCGTCCTTGTCCAGGAAATAGGCGGCGGCTTCCGGTCTGGTTTTCAGATGGGGGTCGGCCTTGCTCAACCGGTGCATGCGGCCCGATACTGGGAAGCCTTCCTCCGCCAGCCGGATCGCCGGGGCGAACAGATCGGCCCAAGCGATGCGCCCGTCGCGGCGATGCACCGCTTCCAGCATGCGCAGCACGCCGGGCACCCCGACCGACCGGCCGCCCACCACCGCATCCCAGAAATCCATCGGTTTGCCCGCCTTGTCCAGGAACAGGGATTCGGTTGCCGCCATCGGGGCGGTTTCCCGCCCGTCCCAGCTTTCCAGCCGCCGCGTCGACGGTTCCCAATAGACCAGGAACGCCCCGCCGCCCAGGCCGGAGCTTTGCGGTTCGACCAGCCCCAGCACGGCCTGGACGGCAATGGCCGCATCCACCGCCGTGCCCCCGGCGCGCAGCATCAGCGCGCCGGCTTCCGCTGCCAGAGGGTGGGCCGCCACCACCATTTCCCGCTCGGCCAGCAGAACGCGTTTTTCCGCCCGCCCCGTCGCCGCTTCCGGATCGGGCGGCAGGGATTGGCCGAAGGCGGGCGCGGCCAGGATCAGAGCCGCCAGCAGGGGAAGAAGCTGTTTCATCGGGGAAGGGTAGCGCGAAAGCACGCCGTCGCCAATCGCACCGCTTCCTTGACGCTTTGCCGCACCCGGCCTATCTACCGCTTTGAAGCATTCAAAACGACAGAGCCCGAATCCCATGGCCATTCTGCCCATCGTCATCGCGCCGGACCCGATCCTGAAGCGCAAGGCCGACCCGGTTGACACCGTGACGCCCGCCATCGTCAAGCTGATGGCCGATATGCTGGACACGATGTATGACGCGCCGGGCATCGGCCTGGCCGCGCCGCAGATCGGCGTGTCCAAGCGCATCCTGGTGATGGATTGCGCGCGTGAGGGCGAGGCGGCGCAGCCGATGCACATGGTCAATCCCGAAATCATCTGGTCATCGGACGAGCTGCAGAATTACGAGGAAGGCTGCCTGTCCTTCCCCGAACATTATGCCGAGGTGCGCCGCCCGGCGGAGGTCAAGGTCCGTTATCTGGACGAGACGGGGGCCGAGAAGGAAATCCATGCCACCGGCCTGCTGGCGGTCTGTGTGCAGCACGAAATCGACCATCTGGATGGAGTGAATTTCGTCGACCATATCTCGGCGCTGAAGCGTAATATCATCATACGCAAGCTGCAGAAGACGAAGCGCACCACCCGCGCCGCCTGAGGCGGTTTTCTCCTGGTCCCGGCAAAAGGTCTGTGCCGCCATGCGTCTGGCCTTCATGGGCACGCCCGATTTCGCCGTCCACGCCCTGCGCGCGCTGATTGATGCGGGCCATGACATCGCCTGCGTCTATACCCGCGCGCCGAAGCCTGCCGGCCGGGGCCAGAAGGAACGGCCGAGCCCGGTCCATCTTATGGCCGCCGAGGCGGGCATTCCCGTGCGCACGCCGCGCAGCCTGCGCGATGCGGCGGAACAGGCCGATTTCGCCGCGCTGGATCTGGATGTGGCGGTGGTGGTGGCCTATGGGCTGATCCTGCCTCTGCCGATCCTGACCGCGCCGCGTCTGGGCTGTGTGAACATCCATGCCTCCCTGCTGCCGCGCTGGCGCGGTGCCGCGCCCATTCAGCGCGCGATAGAGGCGGGGGATGCCGAAACCGGCGTTACCATCATGGGCATGGAAGAAGGGCTGGATACCGGCCCGATGCTGCTGAAGGAAGCGATCCCGATCGGCCCGCAGGACACGGCGGCGGAACTGCATGACGCCTTGGCCGCGCTGGGGGCCAGGATGATCATCCCCGCGCTGGAAGGGCTTGCTTCAGGCGCGCTTGTGGCCGTGCCGCAGCCGGAAGCGGGTGTCACCTATGCCGCCAAGATCGACAAGGCCGAAGCCCGGATCGACTGGACCCAGCCGGGTGATGCGGTGGCGCGGAAGATCAATGCCTTTTCGCCCTTTCCCGGGGCCTGGTGCGACTGGAAGGGCGAGCGGCTGAAACTGCTGCGCGCGCTGGCCCTGCCGCAGACGCAAAATGCCACACCCGGCAGCGTGCTGGATGATGCGCTGGTGATTGCCTGCGGAACGGGCGCGGTGCGCATCCTGGCGTTACAGCGGCCCGGCAAGGGACCGGTCGATGCCCAGGCCTTCCTGCGCGGCGCCAGACTTGTGCCGGGTGAGTGTCTGGATTGACCGACCTTCCATCGAAACGCCGCATTTTCCTGTCTCCCTCTCTCATCAAAGCAGCTATTCTGCGCCGCCTTGGGAAAGAGGGATGCTGATGTTTCGCCGACCGCTGCGCTTCTGTGTGACCCTGCTGGCATTGACCATGCTGTTGGGTGGAGCGGCCCTTGCCCAGGACGCTGGGGCGGATAGCCTGGAGCAGGCCTATGAGGCGGAACGGCTGGGCGATTACGCTTCCGCCGCCGGAATATATGAACGGCTGGCCGAACAGGGATCGGCGGAAGCCCAATATGGCCTGGGCATCCTGCATATGCATGGCCTGGTGGACAATGCGTCCGATCTGGAAGCACTGCGGCGCTTCGAACAGGCGGGTGATCGGGGCCATGCCCCGGCGATGAACGCCTATGGCTATATGAAGGATGTCGGGCGTGGTGGCCCGCGCGATGTGGCTGCGGCGGAGGAGTGGTTCTCCCGCGCGGTCGCGAAGGACTACACCACCTCCATGAACAATCTGGCTTATCTCTGGTCCCTGGAGCGGCGCAACCTCGCCGAGGCGCTGGGCCTGGCGGAGGAGGCGACGCGCCGCGACCCGCCGAGCCCGCATTACCAGGATACGCTGGGCTGGGTCCTGTACATGCAGGGCCGGTACAAGGAAGCGCTGGGGCCGTTATGCGAAGCGGTGCGGCTGGACCCGCGCGAACCGGTGCTGCGCGAACATTACGGCGATGCGCTGTGGATGGCGGGGCGCAGGCCCGATGCCCAGGCCGAATGGGGCGAAGGGCTGCGCCTGCTGGAAAACCCGCTGGAGCTGAGCGAGAACGGCTTCGAAACCTTGCGCAATTTCGGGCCGGAGCTGCATGGCAGCCTCGGCACCCGGCTGCGCTCGGGGCTGGATGCAACCGGCCTGCCGCCCGCCGTCGAGCCCGAAGCGGATTCGCGCTTCCTGCCCGATGCGGGCTGCGCCCAGCTGATCGGCTGAACGGGCGCGGCCGGAAGGGATCGGGCTCATGCGCCGCGCCGACCGGCTATACCTTCTGACCCGTATGCTGAATGCCGCGCGCGGCCGCGTGGTGACGGGCGTTGCCCTGGCCGAAGCGCTGGAGATTTCGCTGCGTACGCTCTATCGCGATATCGATGCGCTGCGCGCCGGCGGGGTTGATATCGAAGGGGAGCGGGGGCTGGGCTTTCGCATGGGCGCGCGGATGCAGCTTCCGGCGCTGGGCATTACCCTGGACGAGCTGGACGCGCTGGTGATCGGCATGCGCGCGGTGGAAAAGGCGGGCGATCTGGTGCTGGCCCGCGCCCCCTTGACCTTGCTGGACAAGATTGCCACGGCCCTTCCAGAAGTGGAGCGCAAGGCGCTGGAGGAATCCAGCCTCTATTCTCCCAGCCCGCCCGACGCCCCTGCGCCCGGCAATCTGGCCCTGCTGCGCGCCGCGCTGCGTCGCCGTCGTAAATTGTCCTTTGCCTATACCGATGGGCAGGGCGGGCAGAGCCGCCGGGTGGTGCATCCGCTGGCGCTGAGCTGGCTGGGCATCGCCTGGGTGCTGGTGGCCTGGTGCGAGCTGAGGGGTGATCACCGCGTCTTCCGCACTGACCGGATGCAGGGGGTGGAGCTGATCGACGAACCCATCCCCCACCGCCCTGGCCCCGGCGATGACCGTGCGGTCGCGTGCTGGCGGTAGAGGAATGGAAGAAAGGAAGCTTTCTGATGCGCTACCCGATCCTGATCGAAGAGGGTTCCGAAACCACGGCCTTCGGCGTGGTGGTTCCCGATCTGCCCGGCTGCTTCTCCGCGGGTGACAGCCTGGACGACGCGATGGAGGCGGCCAAGCAGGCCGCTGCTGCCTGGGTGGACGCGGCTTTGGATGCTGGAACAGCGATTCCAGCTCCGTCGCGGCTGGAGGAGGTGCGCGATCTGCCGGGATTTGAGGGTTGGACCCTGGGCCTGCTGGACCTTGAGCCCGGCTTGTTTGACGACAGCATAGAGCGCGTGAACATCACCCTGCCCAGGCGGGTGCTGCGCCGTCTCGACGATCTGGCGAAGGCCAGGCATCAAAGCCGCGGTGCGTTCATCGCGGAACTTACCATGCAACGCTGACGCCCATGCCTCTACGCCCGCAGGAATTCGATCCCGGCGGGCAGGGACAGAAAGAAGACCGTATCGGTCAGGGCGCGGCTGGCATGGCTGGCGCCTGGCGGGCAGCGGCGGTAATCGCCGGCTTCCAGCCGTTCGTCCTCAATCGCCAGCACGCCTTCCAGCACCAGGATTTCCTCCCCGCCCGGCAGGTGGTGCAAGGGGGCGATGCTGCCGGCCGTCATGCGGACCATGCAACTCATCGCGCCATTCGGCTCGGTGCGCAGGGCCGCCACGCTGATGCCTGGAAAATCGAAAGGCTGCCAGGCTAGATCGGTACGCTTCAGGCTGTAGGTCTGCATGATCCGCTTCCCATAAAAAAGAACGACCGTTCGTTTGTTTTTTAGCGCGCAACCGGCTATGGTGTCGAGAGAGAAAGTATCGGCGGAGGTTGTGTATGACGCAGGACAAGGTGCCGGCCCTGGCGAAAGGCGCGCAGACCCGCGCCCGCATCCTGGAAGAGGCGGCCGCGCTCGCCAGTGTCGACGGCATCGCCGGGGTGACGCTGGGGGTGCTGGCCGATCGGCTCGGCCTGTCCAAAAGCGGCATGTTCGGCCATTTCGGATCGAAGGAAGCGCTGGAGACGGAAATCCTGGATCAGGTGGCCGCCCGTTTCGCCGCGACCGTGTTGGCCGCGCGCCCCGATGATCCGGCGGACGCGACAGCGGCGCTGACGGCGATGGTGGGGCGCTGGATGGATTGGTCGGAAGGCTCCGCCTATCCCGGCGGCTGCCCGATGTTTTCCGCCCAGAGTGACTATGACGACCGGCCCGGCCCGGTGCGCGACCGGGTGGTGCGGCATTTCCGGACCCTGCGGCTGGTAATCATCCGGCGCCTGCGGGCGGCGGTGCCGGGCCTGTCACTACCGGTGGCGGAACAGGGTGCTTTCGAACTGGAAGGCATCATGCAGGCTTTTGCCCGCAATCACCGGCTGATGCGCGATCCCCTGGCCCGAACCCGGGCCGAGACGGCGCTGGCGGGGCTGCTGGGGCGGCTGTAGCCAGGGTCAGTTTTCCGCCGTGGGGTCGTTGGGCAGCCATAATTCGATGCGCGCACCGCCATCCTTGCCGGGCTTGCCCGAGATGCGGCCCCGATGCAATTCGGCAATGCCCTTGGCGAGTGAGAGATAGAGGCCGGACCGACCGATATCCCCGCCTGGCCGCCGCTCGAAACGCTCGAACAGGCGAAATTCACTGCCGGCGGGCAGTTCGGGCCCTGTATCTTCGACCGCGATGGCAATACCGCCGCCTTCCCGATGGATGAAGACCGATACCTTGCCACCCTTGCGGGTCACATCCAGCGCATTGGCGATCAGCTTGTCCAGTGCCTGGCGCAGCCTTGCCCCGTCGGCCACGATGGGGCCGGGCGGCTCGGCCAGGGCAAAGGACAGCGCGATTTCCAGATCCCGTGCCCGGGGCTGGTGCTGGCCGACCACGCCGCTGACCAGTCTTTCGCTGTCCACCAGGGCGAAATTCATCTGCATATAGCCAGCATCAATGGCGGCCTGATCCAGAATGTCGGAGACCAGCGCGGAGAGATCCCCGGCCGCCGCCAGGATATCGGCGACATAGCCGCTTTGCCGCGGGGCGAGCGGGCCGGCGGCCCCTGCATGCAGAAGCTCGGCAAAGCCCAGAATGCTGTTCAGCGGGGATCGCAGCGCGTAGGAGACATGGCCGATGAACTCGCTTTTCAGTTTTTCGGTGCGTTCCAGCGCCTGATTGCGATCCTCCAGCGCGCGTTCCACCGCCACCGATGCCGTCACATCCACGAACAGAAGCAGCCGCTGCCCGTCCGGCAGCGGCATGGCCGCGATGTCCAGCACCATGTTGTCGCTGCGTTCGATCCGGGTGGCGCGTTCATCCTGTTCGGTGACGGACAGCACCATGGCCTGTTTCAGTTTCAGCCACTGGTCGGTAGACCGTGTACTCATCAGGGGCCGCACCCGATCGGCCAGATCGGCGATATGCGGGGCGGTGTCCAGGCTCTGCGCATCGAAATTCCACAGCCGCGCGAAGACCGGGTTCCACAGCCGCAGCCGGCCGTCGCTGCCGAACACCGCCACGCCTTCACGCAGCTGGTTCAGGGTCGCCTGTTGCACCTGGGCCAGCGTGTTGCGCGAGCGTTCCAGCTGTAGCCGATCCGTCACATCCTCATACAGGAACAGCAGCCCGCCCATCGGATGGGGCGCCACGGTAACGCGGATGGTGCGTTCATCGGGCAGATGGACCAGTTCCTCCGCCGGTTCCAGCAGCGAGGTGAACAACGCTTCCTGGCCGCGCACGAAGGCCCGGAAGTCGATGATTTCCGGCAGGTGGCGGCGTTCCCGCAGCAATTCCAGCACCTGACCATAGCCTGGCGCGTCGTCCAGCTCGGTTTCTCCCAGCCCCCAGATCTCCCGGAAGGCATGGTTGTGGAATTGCAGACGCTGGTCTGGGCCATAGATGGCAATCGCGGTCGACAGCCGTTCCAGCACATCGGCATGGCTGGCCAGATGGCGTTCCAGGGCGCGCGAAACCTCCTCCAGCGCGGTACGGTCCAGCGCGATGCCCACGGTTTCCCCGGGTCGGCCATCCACCGGCTGCTCGATGATCTCGAACAGCAGACGTTCCCCGCGCACCACGACATGGCGGCTTTCCGAATGGGCCACACCGTCGCGCGCGGCGCGCTGGGCAATGGCGCGGGCATCGGGATGAAACTCCCGGCGCTGGCGCAGCGCTTCGGCGGCATCCATTTCCAGCGCGTCGCCCATTGCGGCGTTGATGCCGGCGAGGCCCTGATCCGGCCCGCGCCACCACAGCGGCAGTGGCATACTCATTACCACCGCCTTCAGATCCGACAGTTTGCGGTCGGCACTGGCGTAGCGGTCGGCCAGATCGGCCACCGCCGTCTCGTCGTTGAGCCAGAGCAGCCAGGTTCCGTCGGCCGCGCGCTGCAGGGTAGCGGCCAGGATGGCGCCGCGCGATGATTCCAGGGTCAGCGTGACGGGAAGGGCGGGCTCGGCCATGGCATCGGTCAGGCGCCGGACCGAGGCGGGCGCGAAGGCCGCGAACAGGCCTGCCCGGCTGTCGGTCCCGCTGCCCCGGGTCAATCCCAGCAGGCTGCCCGCCGCGCCATTCAGGGTTATGGCTTCCGCATCGTCCAGGCAGACCAGCCCGACCGGGGTATCGGCGAACAGCGCATTGCGGACGCGATCCGCTTCGGCCAGACGTCGTGACAGCCGCCAGGCCCAAACCAGTGCCGCCCCGCCACCCAGCGCGAGGATACCGATCAACCCTTCCAGAACCATTGCTGCGTAATCGCTCCCCAAACCCCTATCCCGAATTACGCAGCACAGTAGTGCGGATTTGCCCGCGATGGAATGCCGGGCCGGCAAGACAAAAGAAAAGGGCGGGGAACGGCCTGTCGGCCATCCGCCCGCCCCTGTCAATTCAACCGCGATCAGTAGCGGTACTGGTCCGCCTTGAACGGGCCCTGAACGGCCACGTCGATATAATCGGCCTGTTTCGACGACAGCACGGTCAGCTCCGCACCGATCTTGGCCAGGTGCAGGGCGGCCACCTTCTCGTCCAGATGCTTCGGCAGGACATAGACCTTGCGCTCATACTTGTCGGCATGGTTCCACAGCTCGATCTGGGCCAGCACCTGGTTGGTGAAGGAGGCCGACATCACGAAGCTGGGATGGCCGGTCGCATTGCCCAGATTGACCAGACGGCCCTCCGACAACACGATCAGGCGCTTGCCGTCGGGGAAGGTGATCTCGTCCACCTGCGGCTTGATATTGGTCCATGTGTGGTTGCGCAGCGCCTCGATCTGAATTTCGGAGTCGAAATGCCCGATATTGCAGACGATGGCGCGGTCCTTCATGGCGCGCATATGTTCGATGGTGATCACATCGACATTGCCGGTGGCGGTGACGAAGATATCGCCGCGCGGCGCGGCCTTCTCCATCGTGGTGACCTCGAAGCCTTCCATCGCGGCCTGCAGCGCGCAGATCGGGTCGATTTCCGTCACGATCACGCGGCAGCCGGCATTGCGCAGGCTGTCGGCCGAACCCTTGCCCACATCGCCGAAACCGGCGACCACGGCGACCTTGCCGGCCATCATCACATCGGTGCCACGGCGAATGCCGTCCACCAGGCTTTCGCGGCAGCCATATTTGTTGTCGAACTTGGATTTGGTCACGCTGTCATTGACGTTGATCGCCGGGCAGAGCAGCGTGCCCTTCTTCATCATGTCATACAGACGATGCACGCCCGTGGTCGTCTCTTCCGACAGGCCACGGATATCCTTCATCATCTCGGCATACTTGTCGTGCATCAGCACGGTCAGATCGCCGCCATCATCCAGGATCATGTTCGGGGTCCAGCCGTCCGGGCCGGTGACGGTCTGTTCGATGCACCACCAGAACTCTTCCTCGGTCAGGCCCTTCCAGGCGAAAACGGGAATGCCGGCAGCCGCGATGGCGGCAGCGGCCTGATCCTGGGTTGAATAGATGTTGCAGGACGACCAGCGCACGGTAGCACCCAGCGCGGTCAGGGTCTCGATCAGCACGGCGGTCTGGATGGTCATATGCAGGCAGCCGGCGATGCGCGCACCCTTCAGCGGCTGCGAGGCACCGAACTCCTCGCGCAGGGCCATCAGGCCCGGCATCTCGGTCTCTGCCAGGGAAATTTCCTTGCGGCCCCAATCGGCCAGCGACATATCCTTAACTTTGAAATCCTGCGCCATGCCTGACGATCCTTTCATCGCGAAATCCTCCGGCGCGCGGCCGGGCGGGCGGGGATATACCAGCCGGGACGTCGCTTCACAAGACGCGTGCCCGCGCAAGGCTTGCATCTCTGCGGCGGAACCGATCATATCCCCTGCCATGACCGATACACAAACCATGGCAACTGCCGCCGGGCTGGTGCGATTGAGCGCGCAGGAAAGCGCGCGACGCAAGCAGGGCTGGATCGCACGGGTGGAAGCCCTGGCCGATTTCTGGGTGTTCGGCTATGGCTCGCTGATGTGGAAACAGGGTTTCCCCTTTGTCGAATGCCGCCCGGCGCGGGTGGCCGGGCTGCGACGCGCCTTCTGCATCTGGTCGCATAACTATCGTGGAACGCCCGAGCGGCCCGGCCTTGTGCTTGGCCTTGCCCGGCTGGATCGGGCGGCGGGCGCGGCGGAATGTGCCGGCCGCGCCTTTCGCATCGCCGATTCCGACCGTGAAGCCGTGATCGATTATCTGTGGGAGCGCGAGATGAACACCGGCATCTATGAGCCGGAGATTCTCGACGCCTGGACGCCGGGCGGCCCGTTGCCCGTGCATGCCTTCGTGGTCGACGGTACTCATCGCCAATATGCGGGGCATCTGACGGAAGAAGAGCGGGCCGATCTGATCGCGCGTGCCGAAGGCTGCATGGGGCCCAACCGCGACTATCTGTTCAATACGGTGTCCCAGCTTCAGGATATCGGATTGACCGATCCCGATCTGTCCACCCTGGCGGAAAGGGTGCGGCGGATTCTGGCGGAAGATGCGCCGTGAGCCCTGCCCGCCGGCTTGCGGTCACGTTGCGTGCCAGCGATGATGACCTGGCGCCGATCCTGGCCCTGCAGGATAGGGCCGAACGGTTGGAAGATGCGCCTTCGGTCCGTGCGCTGGGCTATGCCCCCCATCTGACGCTGGGTCTGTTTTCCGGGCGCCGGCCGGAAGACGCACAGGCCTCCATAGCCTCCCTGGCCGTGCCGCCGAGTGGATTCACACTGGAATTTCTGCGCTTGCGCTATTTTGACGGGCCTTCGCTCGTCGTCTGGCTGGAACCGGAACCCCATGCCGCGCTGCACCGGATGCAAAGCCAGCTTGTCGACGCGATGGGGCCCGGGGGCTGTGACCCGCACTATACCCCGGATGCCTGGGTACCTCATTGCAGCATCGCGCTGGCTGTTCCGCCGCACAGGTTGGGGGAGACGAGGGCGCTCTGCGCGGCGGAATTCAAACCGTTTCGGGTCCGGTTCGACAGGCTGGACTGTGTTGAATTCCCGCCGGTTGAAATCGTTTCCTCACGCAAAATATGAGGATTTCGTCCGGTCCTCGTCCTTCGCTGGGAACAGCGCGTCCGTCATCATGCGCTGGGCGGCCTGTTTGTTCAGTTCGACCAGTACCCTCTCGGCCGCGCGGATGGCGGATGGATCGGCATCGCCCTCTTTCAAATGTGCCAGGCGCTGCTGATAGTCCGCGATCATCTCGAAATTCCGCTTCGCCCCGTCGCTCAAGCCCTGGCCGAACATGGTCATGGCAAGCGTGGCGGTGCCGGACGGGGCGCCGGCAAGCGCGCCGCTACCGGTCATCTCGGTGAAACCGTCCAGCCCCTGGGCCAGCTTTGTCTTGGCCAGGGCGGCATAGTCGACCATGCCGGCCCCACCGCCCGTTGCGGTCGCAATATCGGGGATGTCGGACGGGGCCAGCCCATACCGCCCCAGCAAGGCGGCGGAAAATTTGGCCTTGGCCGCCTTGGCCTGGGCATGCAGCTCCAGCGGGTCTCGGGCGATCCGTCCAGGCTGGGTGATCTCGGTCATCGGCGTGCTCCCTATGCTGCGCTATAGGGCAAGCAAGGGTCGGGCCAGGATAGCTCCTGCCAATATGCCCGGTCTTTGATCGATTATGTGTGGGCTTTGCTCAAGCGCCGCTCTAGTCAAAGCTCCTTGAGCTTCGGTATCGATCAATAGACGTGCTGGCCGCCGGTGATGAAGATTTCGGTACCCGTGACATAAGAAAAGTCGGAGGAGCAGAGCTGGAAGACGGTCGCCGCCACCTCCGACGGCTTGCCCATGCGGCCCATCGGGATGCGCGCGATCAGCGGTTCATAATCGGCGCTGATCATTTCGGTCTCGATCTCACCGGGGGCGACCGCATTCACCCGCACGCCAAGCTGGGCGAATTCCACCGCCATCTCACGGGTCAGGGCTGACAGCGCGGCCTTCGAGGTCGAATAGGCCGATCCCGCGAAGGGATGGATGGCGTGACCCGCGATGGAGGTGATGTTGACGATGGCGGTTGAGCCGGTGTCGCGCGCGCCCCGTCGCAGGGCGGGGGCAAAGCCGCGTGCCAGGGTGATGGGGGCGAAGAAGTTCAGTTCGAACACTTCCCGCCAGCGGTCCAGCCCGCCATTCAGTACGCCCAGCCGTTCCTTGAAGGGTGTCTTGGGTGAAATGGCGGCATTGTTCACCAGCGCGTGGATCGGATCGTCGCCCAGCTCCTGATTGGCGAGTTCGATGAAGCGCTGCACCTGGACGGGATCGCCCAGATCGGTCGGGATATGCAGGGTCCAGTTGGGGTCAGCCTTGCAATGGGGCGGAATATCCTCGCGCGAGCAGGTGACGATCCGCCAGCCTTCGTCGGAAAAGCGCTGCACCGTGGCGTGGCCGATACCCCGGCTGGCCCCGGTCAGGACGACCGTCCTACGCTTCACGCTCATGCTGGCCGATCCTTCCCCCATGATTGGCGCTGCCGGTCAGGCCGCCGGCTGCATCCGTTCGAAACGCGCCGCCTTGTGTTTCAGCACCCGATCGGCGATGCGGGTGGCGATCTTCACCAGCATGCCGTTTGCCGGCAGGCCGACGGCCTTCAGGATCATCGCATTGCCGCGCCGGATGATCGGCTCATCATAAAAGCGGCAGACCGTGCAGATATAGGCATCGCTGCAGGCCTTGCGATCATAGGGCTCGGTCGGGTCGATGTTCGCCGCGTAATAGGCATAGGACAGCTCGTCATCTTCCGTCTCGCCAATGCGTCCTGCCGCTACCCGCAGCCGCCCCAGCCGCCCCAGCCCTTCCCGGTCCAGATAGATTTTCAGCGTATCATAGAACAGCTTGTAGTGCCGGAATTCGTCGGCGGCGATCCAATGCGCGATGGAAGCCAGCACCGGCTCCCGCGAGGCACGATTGAGCGCGGTATAGAAGGAGCTGGTGCCCGTTTCCACGATGCAGCGTGCGATCAGCTCGCCCGCACGGCTGCCGCGGACGGAAACATCGCCGTCCAGCGGCGCGACATAGCCCTGCCGGAAGCGCGCGAAACTGGCCTGGAAGTCGAAATCGGGATCGGCCAGCCTGGCCCAGCGGGCCAACGCTTCGCCATGGCGGGTTTCCTCCACGCCCCAGTTCTTTACTGCGGCGATGAAGCGGTCATCCCCGGCGAAGACGCGCTCCAGATATTCCGAATAGCGCCCGCCATTGTATTCAACCATGGCGGCCGTTTTTGCGACACGTAAGAGCGCGGGATCAACCAGATCGGCACGGAATTCGCGCCATGGGATCGTATCCAAGGTCCAGGGCGATGACATCACGGCCTTCCACAACGAATCAACGGGATGAACTCGCTGCAATATGGCCTATTTGATGTGGTTTTCAAGAAATTCGCCGCGCCGCCGTCATCGACCTACCAGATCGGTTCCTGGTGCCGACGGATGAATTTGCGATATTCCTTCAGCATCGCCTCGCCCAGCGCGGCCCGATCGACCAGCCGCATGATGCGCCGGCTGTCCGGATCCTGGATGGTCAGCCGGACCTGTTCGATGGACAGGTTGTTGCGCACCGCCAGCACCATTTCGAAAATGCGGGTAGCCCCCTGTTCCATGGCATAGAGCAGGAAGACCGGCGTGATCTCGCCGCGCCCATCCAGGTTGCGCACCAGTTTTTCGACCTGACGGTCTCCGGCGCGGGTCATCATGGCGACCAGGCTGTGGCGGCGAGCATCCTCCGCCAGATAGGCGGCAAGATCCGGCCCCAGCGCATGTTCGCTGACCAGATGGTCGCGCACGGCATCCGAAATCACATCCAGCAGCTTCTTCAGGATGGTCAATGGCGCGTCGCGCCGCGCCGCCAGATTGTCCATCAGATCCGTCACGCTGGCAAAGCGCGAGATCAGCACGTCATAGACCGGCTCGATCAATTCCGTGCCGGTATTGCGCGACAGCACCACAGCTGCTTCCTGATCGCCGCGTTCGGCAATGTGCAGCGTCGCTTCCTGCGGCAGATCGGGCCGGGCAGCCAGGCTGCGCAGCCCGTGGGGGTCGAGCGTGCCCGCCAGTTCGATCAGATCCTGGTCGCTGAACACCGGTGATGCCGCCAAGAATGTTTCGCCGCGGGTTTCGATGTCACGGGCCAGGCGCATGGCCGCCTCGCGCGGCAGGAAACGGCAGTCATGCAGCCGGATCACCAGCGTGCGTCGCACGGCATTGGCCACGTCGCGGGCAAGCTGGATGGCGATGTCATTGGCGATGGCCCGCTGTTCGGCCGAAAGATCGGCTTCCAGGATGTCGCGCAGCTCCTCGGCCACGGCCCGACGAGCATGGACATCCCCATCCGATTCGATCGCGAGCGCCAGTAATCCGCGCAATCTTTCCCCCATGGCGACCAATGATTCCGTCCCCTAGTGCCGTTCGTAATTCGGACGTGCCAACCTTGTCGCGCCTGCACACTGACGCGATCAGGTTAATATTTCATGATTTGCTGTTTTGGGCGAGTTCCGGCTGGCCCCATAGGACCAACATGCCCGATTTTTTGGCCGATCATCTTCGGGGTCTGACCACAATGTGATGAAACCGGCACATCGCATTGCGACACCGCAGGGCAGGTGGGCGGCACCGGGCGCGCTACAGCCCAATTGCCCGCAATCCGGCCACGCTGGCCACGCCGATCAGCATGGCGGCGAAATCATTCCGCCATGTCCAGGCGATCAGGATGGTTGCGGCAAGGCCGGCGATTTCCGGGATGCCACCGGATATGGCGGCGGGGGCGATCATCGCGATGAAGACGGCACCGGGGATGCTTTCCATCCAGGCGCGCAGGAACCGGCCCGGCGGGGCCACCGACATGACCAGATATCCGCCGACCCGCAGCAGATAGGTCAACAGGCCGACGGACAGGCAGATGATCAGGATTTCAGTACTGACGGACACGTGCCATGCCCCCTGCAAGCGACCCGGCCAGCGCACCGACCGCAATACCCCATTCCGGATAGCCTGCCCGCATCATGGCGATCGCCCCCAGCGCGGCGACGCCCCAGCCGATCAGGTCGAGCCGACCCGACCAGCTGCGCGGCAGCATGGACGCGAACATGGCGTACAGGATGAAATCCAGTCCGAAAATCCGGGGATCGGCGATGCCGGCCCCCACCGCATGGCCCAGATAGGTGAAGATGACCCAGGGAATGGCGATGGTCAGGCCTGCGGCAGGCAGCATGGCAACGTCGCAGCGGCCTTCCTTGCAGGCTTTCAGCGTATAGGCCCAGTTGCCATCCGCCAGCAGGAAGAGCGAGGGCAGAATCCGTGATTTCGGCAAATGCCGGATATAGGGCTGCAGCGCGGCCCCCTGCAGAAAGAACCGTACATTGATCGCGAAGGCTGCGACCAGCATCACCAAGAGGGGGGCCGATTGGGTGTACAGGCCGGTGACCGCGAACTGGGACGCGCCGGCAAAGACCGACAGGCTCATCGCGAGCGCTTCGGCCAGGTTAAGCCCGCTCTGGCGGGCATAGACGCCATAGGCCAGGCCGAAGACCGCCGCGGGTGTGGACAGGATCGGGGCAAGCTTCAGCCCGTCCTTCACGCCCTGCCAGCTGAATGTGATTGAAGAGGGCGAGGCGCCCGAAGACATCTGGTTTCTCCCAACCACGCCGGAGAATCCAAGCCAGCGCGTTACACGGGCCGGGACAAAGCCCATGGGAGCGGGGTGTGTCAAGAGGGCGCCTCGCGTCTCTGTGAGGCGGCCATGCTTGGCCTTCCCGTCTACAGTCGATACAGTGCTCGCTATGAACGGGGTTCCGGCCCTGCAACGAGATGGCGGAAGGCGTGAAGGTATGGCGCATCGGCGGCGCGGCGTGAGGTTCGGAGTTCTGACGGGGCTGGTAATCGGTCTGTGCCTTGCCGTCGGGGGTCATTTTCCAGCGCTGGCACAGGCCCGCGCGGCGGGCATCGGCAGCGAGGCGGGGCTCTATCTCTCCGCCTCCCAGGCGGAGCGGGACTCGAACTATCCCACCGCGACCGAGATGCTGGGGCGTCTGCTGGAAGCCCATCCCGACGATATCAGGCTGCGTAGGCGCGCCTTCCTGGCGGCCCTGTCGGCCGGGCTGAGGGGCGAGGCCCTGATCCATGCCGAGGCCCTGCGTGAGGCGGGCGATACCGCCTTGCCCCTGGTCGCGCTGACGCAGGCCGTGGCCGTGCTGGCCGATGGCGATGCCGACCGCGCCTTCGCGCTGCTGAACGGGGTGACGGCGGTCGGGTTGGAACGCTTTGCCCTGCCTTTCGCCGAAGCCTGGATCCGTCAGGCCCAGGGCCATACGAACGAGGCGGTGGCCGTGCTGGAAAAGGCCGGCCTGCCGGAAGGTACGGAAGGGCTGCTGAACGAACAGGCCGCGATGATCTATCTGATGGCGGGCGACGTCATGGCGGCCGAAACCAAGATCAAGGCCCTGGGTGAAGGTGTCGATCTCCTGCCGGTTTCCACCAAGCGGCTCTATGCCCGTGTCCTGGTCGCCCAGGGACGGGCGTCCGAAGCGCGCGCGCTGCTGGATCGGGCGGCGCAGGGCGAGGCTGGCTCCTCGCTCCAGTTGCAGAGCGATCGGGTCATCCTGGCCGACAATCGCGTTCCCCCGGCCCTGGCGGCAGACCCTGCCGGCGGGCTTGCGCTGGCCTTCCAGACCATTGCCTCTTTCGCGCAGCGCCAGTCGCAGTTGATGGCCCTGCGCTATCATCGGCTGGCCCTGATGCTGGACCCGGAGCTTGACCTGTCCTGGCTGGGTGTCGGTGCGATCCTGCAGGACCGCCATCAATACAGCCAGTCGAGCACGGCCCTGCAGCGGGTCGCGGCGACCTCGCCCTTCCGGTTCGAAGCCCAGCTGGAAGTGGTGGCCAATCTGCAGGCCGACAAGCGCGATGATGACGCGGTGCAAGAAGCGGAAACCCTGGCGAAAGCCCATCCAGACCGGTTCGAACCCTATATGCAGATCGGTACCATTGAACGCATGCGCGAGCGCTGGGGCAAGGCGATCAGCGCCTATGATCTGGCCGTGAAGCGGGTTACCGCGCCTGACCAGCGGCACTGGCGGCTGTTCTATTTCCGCGGCATCGCCCATGAGCGCAACAAGGATTGGGACGAGGCCGAAGCCGATTTCAAACGCGCGCTGGAGCTGGAACCGGAACAGCCCTATGTGTTGAACTATCTGGCCTATTCCTGGGTCGACCGCGGCATCCACATTGCCGAGGCCAAGGCGATGATCAAGCGGGCCGTGGCGCGGGAATATGACAATGGTGCCATCGTGGATTCCCTGGGCTGGGTGCTGTATCGCATCGGGGAATATGAGCAGGCGGTGAAGGAGCTGGAGCGCGCCATCCAGCTGGAACCGGGCGATCCCACCATCAACGATCATCTGGGCGATGCCTATTGGATGGTGGACCGAAAGATCGAGGCGGAATTCCAGTGGAAGCGCGCCCTGAACCTGAAGCCGGAACCCGACGCGCGGGCTGTGATCGAAAGGAAGCTGAAAGACGGGATGGAGCCGCCAAAGGTGATCAGGATCGATTGAGCGGCGCTGTGATGTCCGGCCGCGCCGAAGCGGGAGGGCCGGGATCACCATCCCACGCGTTACAGGCCCCTTTCCCATGACCGCCATCCTCACCACCACAGCCCCCGCCAAGGTCAATCTGGACCTGGCCGTCACCGGCCGGCGGGCTGATGGCTATCACCTGCTCGACAGCCTGGTTGTCTTCGTCGATATCGCCGATGACGTCACGCTTATAGCCGGCACGGGACCGGCGCTGACGGCGGAAGGGCCGTTCGCGGCGCTGTTGCCGGCTGATCCGGCGCGCAATCTGGCGCTGCGGGCATTGGTTGCCCTGGCCGGGGCGATGGATCGGCCGGCCGATGCGGCGCTGCATCTGGTGAAGCATCTGCCGGCGGCGGCCGGGCTGGGCGGCGGGTCGGCCGATGCAGCCGCCGTGCTGCGGCTGGCGGCCAGGGTCTGGGATGCGCGGGGAATTGACCTGCCGGCCCTGGCACTGTCGCTGGGCGCGGATGTGCCGGTCTGCCTCAAGGGACGGCCGGTGCGCATGCGCGGGGTGGGGGAAATCCTGGATCCCTTGCCCTGCCCCCTGCCGGAAGCCTGGCTGGTGCTGGTCAATCCGGGTCTGCCCTTGGAAACCGCACCGGTGTTCCGGGCGCGCAGCGGGGGGTTTTCCGAACCGCCGCCCGCGCTTCCCGCCAGGATCGCAGATGCCGCCGCTCTGGCCGATCTGCTGCGGCCACGCCGGAACGATCTGCAGCAAGCCGCGATCAGCCTATGCCCGGCGATTGGCGATGTGCTGGCGGCGTTCGGCCGACAGCCGGGCTGCCTGTTGGCGCGCATGTCCGGTTCCGGGGCCAGCTGCTACGGGCTGTTCGCCGATGGCGGTGCGGCGGAAGCGGCCCTGGGCCCCTTGCGTCGGCAAGGCTGGTGGGCGCAGGGGGGCCGGATGCTTGCGGATCTGCCGGCCATACTCATACCAACATGATCGGTTCTTGACCGATCATGTGTGGGTTTTGCTCAAGCGCCGCACGGGCTTAACCAAGCTGCGATGCGTTCTGATCATCGCAGCTTGGTATCAACCGGTAAACACCAGCTGGTGCATCAGCCGACCCGGCAGCAGGGTGAAGGCGCCCGCCACGACCAGCGCCAGCAGGAACAATGTGGTCATGATGATCGCATGGCGTCGGATATTGCCCTGCCGCGCGGCTCGGATCGCCCCGAACAGGGACCAAAGGGTAACCAGCGCCAGCAGATGCAGCGGGCTGAACGGTCCCCAGAGTCGGATATCGTGGATTGCGAAAGAGGACAGGGCAGTTGCCGCCATCAGCCCGACCCAGAGCCAGCCCAGGCGGCGATGCAGCACATCGCCCTTGGATCGCGCCAGCTGGACCAGCCCCAGTCCGAAACCGGCCACCGCCGCCAGCGCATGAAGCTGGACAACGAAGGGCGCTGCCAGGAAGGGGCCGAATGTCACCAGCGGAAACCTTCCATGGCGAAGTCCGGGGCCGGCACCCGGTATTGTTCCGCCAGGGTGATGATAGCGGCCGGGGCCGGGTCGCGGCCCAATTCGTCCTTGTGGATGCCCTGGGTGATCAACAGGGAGGCCATGCCGACCCCGGCCGCGCCCTGGATGTCGTGATGCAGGGAATCGCCGATGCCGATGGCCGGGCCGTCGCCGCCCAGCGCACGGCACATCGCATAGATGCCCGCCGTCGGCTTGCCATGCCAATAGGCGGTGCCACCCAGTTCTTCATAAGCGCGTGCGATGGCGCCGGGGCACATCTGCAAGCTGCCGTCCGGGCGCACCGTCACGAAATCGGGGTTGGCGACCAGGAGTGGCAGGTCGCGCGCCCGGGCGCGCTTCAGATCATCGCGATAGGCTTCCAGCCTCTCGCGATCCGCGCCGGAACATAAAATCCAGTCGGCGTCGTCCAGATCCGTGACCTCGCCATAAGGCAGGCCCGCCAGCAGATCGCGGTCATCATCCCAGGGGAAGACGAAGACCTTTTCGCCCAGCCCGGCATAGGGGGGTGTGTCGCGCCGCAGCAGCGCATCGTAGAGCTGCCCGCCCGACGTCACCACCTCGTCATACATCGACCGGTCGAAGCCGAGCTGGCCCATCCTGGTGTAGGAGGTATGCGGGCGCTTGCCGGAATTGGACAGGATGACCACCTGCTTTCCAAGCTCTTTCAGCGCCTTCAAGGCCGCCGGCGCGCCGGGATAGGCCTTCGCCCCGTCATGCAGTACGCCCCATTGATCGATGATGAACAGCTCATAGCTATCGGCCAGCACGGAAAGGCCGGCGATGGGGCGTGTCGTCATGGGAAATCCTCGAACAATCACTGGCGCCGAAGTGCGGGGATCAGGTCCCGCGCCCCTCGGGATCCTTACTAATGCGGGGTTCGCCGAAAAGATAGCCCTGGCCGAAATCGATGGAGAACTCCAGCAGTTCTACCAGCATCTGCTCGCTTTCGATCTTCTCCACGATCAGATCGACCTCGGCTGCGTCCAGCCTCTGCTTCAGGCGGCGGAACTCATTGCCCTGGCCGGCATTCGCCTTGTCCAGGATGACCTGGGCCGGCAGCTTGACGAATTCGATGCCCAGCACACTGAAATGCTCGATATCCAGGGCACTGAAATCGTCCACCCGGTCGATGGACAGCCGATAGCCCATGTTCTTCAGCCGTTCCAGGTCAGGGGCGCTCTGGGCGAAATGCCGTGCCAGATCGGATTGGCCGATTTCCAGCACCAGCTGGGGCGCCAGCTCGGCATGGGATTTCATGTATTCCACGAATTCCGCAAAGAAGGCCCGGTCCGACAGCGAGAAGGCGGAGATGTTGCAGAAGAAGCGGGTCGCAATGTCGCGCTTCTGCAGTTTTCGCATCAGATTCACGCAGCGGAACAGCAGCATGTTGTCGATGGCAGTCAGAAGCCCCGCCTGGCGCGCCAGGTCCAGATACCGGTCGGGGGTGATGATCGACCCGTCCTCCGCCCGGATACGGCTGTAGCACTCATAGAAACGCCGCTTGCGTTGGGGCAGTGAGACGATGGGCTGCAGATACAGATCAACCCGGTCCTGGCGCAGCCCGTCCCGCACGATGTCCAGCAGCTTCTGTTCCTCCACCCCGGCGACGACGCGCAGGCCGGGTTTGGGTGGGGATGCCGCCCGGCCCTGGCCGAAGATGGGCTCGCGCCGGAATCCGGCCGTTCCCGTCTGAGCCAGATCTTCCAGACCGCGCGCACGGCCGGGCGCACCATCGGCATAGAGCGCTTCGACCAGCTTGTGCAGGACGCGGACTTCGGCAGCGGCCGGGTCGGCCGGCGGGTTCTCCAGCTTGCGCGGGGCCATGTCCAGCCGGGGGGCCTGCATGGTCGGGGCGGAAGGTGACGAGAGGCCGGGCGGGGCTGGGGAATCATCACCCTCCCCATCCTCGCGCATGCCCATCAGGAAGGATGGGAT
>Ga0209066_10001842_pt1 | contig 27229 bp, 31 predicted proteins | sample All_14_2_FD_187198 | JGI IMG/M metagenome (GOLD analysis project Ga0209066, IMG submission 187198) | Freshwater microbial communities in response to fracking from Pennsylvania, USA - Allegheny Zone_MetaG_DW_15 (SPAdes) (version 2) ...
GCAAGAGGCCGAACTAACCGCAACTAAGTATTAAAACTATATGATGAGCAGTGTAGGAGTTTTCGGTTTGCTCACACAGCTCGTTGTTTTAGACGACTGTATCATAAAGGTACCTGACACCATTTCCATCTTCATGCAGGCCACCATGAGGAAGGAGGGCCGACCCGCCTGCAATTTCGACCCCATGTTCGTCTTTGTCAGGATTTGGGTCAGAGTTTATAGCCGCCCGAAGCAAATCAATACTTGAATCGTGCAAAATACCACCCTCCCCATCTGTCTGAGCATGTACGCTGTGAGGGAACGGGAAGAAGCCGTCTAGAGCTTGCGGCGCAATTGTATGGATGAAAAGGAGCAGAGCGGGAACCGCTGCTACCAAACCATAAACCTTGTATGTATCCCTGTTCAAAGCACGTTTAGAACGGGAGAAAAACTTTGAAGGTAAAATAGGAAAACAAAGGGACGTTCAGCGTTTCTTCATAATACAAAAAAGCCATAACAGGCTTTTCTTGAGTACAACCGTATCTAACCAGTTCCACTAGTATAGCTTTCCTGATTGGGTGGTCAATGTTGTTTTCATGAAGAAATGGGGATGAAAATATGGCTTATTTAAAGGATTAAATACCGTTTAGCATACTTTCTCTGCACACTTCGCATCGGTCTCAAGTTCTATCGTTGCATGTTCAATATCATGCTTATCTTTTAACATCTCTTTTACCCTCTGCTGTATGGCGTGCCCTTCGTCTACACTCTGTGGATTTACAACAATGTGGCCGCTTAGGACGTTGGTCTTTCCTTCTAGGGACCATACATGCACATCGTGAAGACCGAGAACCCCATCCACTTTTTGAATGTCGCTTTTTAGCATCTGAAGATTTATTTTCTCTGGAACACCTTCAAGCAGGATGTTGCTTACCTCTCCCATGGAACGGATAACTCCCCATAGAATGAATAGCGTAAAGCCAATGGTCAGTATTGGGTCGAGGATCGGCAGGTCGAAGAAGTAAATCAAGGCACCGCCAATGAGGACTGCTATCCATCCGAATACGTCTTCAAATAGATGCCAGGAGAGCACTCTCTCGTTTACCCCTTCGCCTTTCTTTAAGCGGTACGCTCCAATACCGTTAAAGATAATACCCACTACGGCCAGTATCATCATGCCTGGAGCATGTACTGCCTCTGGATTGAGGAGCCGAGGAATAGCTTGGGAGATAATAAACAAAGAACCACCTATGAGAACAGCTCCTGAAAGAAGCGCGGAGAATACCGATAATCGCGCATAGCCATAGGTGCGCTTATCATCTGCCCCTTGTTTCGACTTCTTCTCGGCATACAGCGCAAGAGCCAATACAATAGTGTCCCCAAAGTCATGGAGTGCGTCGGAAAGAATGGCTAGACTGTTTGTGAGGAGACCACCGATGAGTTCAATTATTGTGAAGACAATATTGAGAAAGAGAGCTGTTCGTATATTTCCATTACTTTCATGCGAGTGCGTACTCATGTTATTACAGTAGTGCAAGCATTATAGCCTGTCGCTTAATATGGTAGGTCTATTACGACAGCAAGACATACTGCGGGGATATTTACCTTCTTAGTTACTCGACCTCGTATACACCCACAAACTCTGCTGTAACTACGAAGCGATCTTCTTTTGCCCCAAAGGTGTTACAAGTGACCAGCTTAAGAAACTTACCATTCTCCTCGAGTGCAATGCGATCTGCTGTCGCTTTCGCTAGTTCCTGACGCACTACCTTATACCGATACTCGCGAGTGCCGGAATATACACTTATTATCGCTCCCTCTTCGAGCTCCTGAACCTTGTTGAAAATCTTATAATTCTTGTTCTGTACTACAGGAAGGTAGCTGGAATGCCCGAACAGGAGCGCAGTTCCCTCTTCACCCAAAAGCGCTGTTCCAGGATACCTTACCGCTCCTGAGAGAAGGGCTTTGTCGAGTGTAGCAATATCCTTATTTGTCGGATTAGTAATCGATGCATCAAGTCCAATGTCTTTGGCAACGATACGAATAGGTTCTTCTGCCTGTTCAATTATACCAAGCATCCTCTCTTCCTTTTGAGTAGCAGCGGTAACTGGGGTAGATGTTTCCTCAGGTACGAGATCAAATGCGAGGAGTATGGCAAATGATAATAGGAAAATAACCGCTGTGGCGATTAAAAAGCCTACTGTTTTTAGTACCCAAGTCATAATTGATGCTTTCCTCTATAGAGAGTATCATACCATACACGAAATATAAGTCAAATGACTTTTATTCGTATCTTAATTCAATTAGGTCCTCGTCCTGCATTTCATAATTCTCAAGCTCGACATTTTCCTGGCCATTTACTGTCATCTTTATGTTGGTTCCAAATGCCCGCATATCCTTACCCCAGCTCTTAAAGAATTGACCTACGGTTATGTCGCTTTTGCGGACAATTCCTTCTAATTCAAGATGCACTACTCCTTCAGTGGCATCCTCATGTGTGTGGATAGGTTGATGGACAGCACCAATGCCTATGTTTGGGGGAATTTCCTGTTTTTCTCCTTTTACATAGATTTCGATCTTAGGATGCCAGTGAAGGCCATTACGAGAAATAACCTCCGAATCAGGGGTCTTAGGTTGAGATACTACAAGCCAAGCAATGCCCGCAATTATTGCGCTTCCAAATATGATCCAGGCCATCGACTGGATTAATTTCTTCGTACGACGGTTTCGAACCTCTGATTTCTTTGCTTCCAGTTTCTCTTGTAACTTCCTTTCTTTTCGTATCTTCTTACTTACATGCTCATTAACTTGGTCATTTTCCATAAATTTACAATTATATTTTGCAGACCGCGGGATATTGGATTCGTCGAGCGATACTGTGAATCGATATCGCCAGCAAGATCACTCCAAGAATACCGAATTCTCCACCAGCGAGTGGCAGGAAGGCCAATATACTTGATGCTCCAAGCAGTGCGAGCGCGCTTGTAAGGAGAAGTGATCCGCAAGCTGCACATCCAATGCCTACAATTCCACTCATCATTCCCAGGAGTCCGGTAGTAATTCCTGTTTGTTTTACTTCACTAATCTTTCGTCTCAAGAAATAAACAACCATAGCTACATTTACTCCAAAGAGAGTTGCTATGACGATAGTCGAGAGGGCTGAAAGTGCTGTGAAGTTCGTAGTAATCGAACCTAATAGACTGAGTGGTATTCCAATCTTCTGGGAGATAGGTATATCAGCTGAACTAAGCACGATAGTAATCAAGCTGACATTCGGAAGCCATACTGCAAGCATGAAGGCTCCCATACTTAGGGTCACCGCAAGAGCCCCATACACTGGACTCCGAAAAACTTTTTGTAATGCTTGAAGTAGCATCTTTATTTACCTTGCAATGCAAGATCGATTAATTGCTTTACAGATTCATATGGTTGCGCTCCTGAAAGCGGATACTTCTTACCGTTCTTACCGATAACAATACTCCACGGTGTTCCATTTCCACCAGTTGCAGCTGCATTCTGAGCGTTAGCCTCAATGTGCGCATCGAACTTGTTGCTTGCGAGGCAGGTATTGAACTTCGATACGTCCAACCCGATTTCGCCAGCAATCTTTGGGAGCTCAGCGGGATCAAGTCCATCATTTGATGGTGTTACTTCATAGAGTCGATCTGTATATTTCCAGAAAGCATCGTCACCACCCTGATCCCCAGCACACTCGAGCGCGACAGCCTCCTTTCTTGCCTTCGAATGAAGCTGGTCAAGTGGTAAGTGGCGGTATATCCATGCCACTTTCCCGTCCGCACCATATTCTTCCATTACCTGCTGCATCGTTGGGTGAAAACGCTTACAGAAGGGGCATTCAGTATCTGAGTATTCCACAATTTTTACTGGCGCATCCGGGTTACCGCGAATGTGATCTTCTGCAGTTATAGGTGCGATACTATCCAACTGCTTTTGTTGGGCGATAGGGTCTTGCTGAGGTTGATTGGGACTTCCTGCCACTCCCTGCTGAGGAATTCCTCCATTACTGTAGCTAAGAGCAAACGCAATAATAATTGCACCTACCAATACTGAGATTGGCGTAGAGTACTTTTCAAGAGCTGCAGCCACCTTTGGTTTTTTTTCAGTTTCCATATGCTATTCAATTGCGATTATTGCGCACCATGCTCCACACTTCCCGATTGAGCGCTATTTGAAGAGGTCGTTGGCATCGACGAACCGAACCACGTCTGATACCACTCTTGCATTTGCTGAATTTCAGTATTCTGGGCTGCAATAATATTTTTTGAGAGTTCGATGATTTCAGGTCGTTTTGAGGTGCGGAGTGCCATTTCTGCCATTTGGATTGCGCCCTGATGATGCATAGTCATTTGGATAATAAATTCACGATCAAAGTTTTCGCCCTTCTTTCCTTCCAAAGCCGTCATCATGGAATTGTCGGATGGATTGTTTTGGACATTCATAGCTACGGGAGTAGCTTGTTTTTCCGGGCCGAACAGTATAACTCCTCCCGCGCCAAGAATAATGCCCGCAACTGCTGAAATTAATATTTTAGTATTTGTCTTAGTGTCCATAGCTAGTTAAGTTAACGCTGATCAAGACGACCAGGTAAACTTAAAAGGCCTTACTATGAATAATGCCTGATGCGAATGCTTCTTGGAGAGAGCTGCGCGGAAGTACCAGACCAAGGTTTATGCCTGGCTTGATCAGATTACATGGTGCAAACTTTTTCTCTGTAAAGTTACAGCGATATGAAGTCCATAGAAAGAGCAGCGCGGCACTAACTAAGAGTAGAAGAAAGCTTTCAGTAAAAACTGCCGTTGAAATTGATTGCCAGTATGAAATATGATCGCTGATCGAAGCACATGAGTCCGACCCTTCAGAGGGTACACAAGTGTGGTCTGGAACTACACCTACAGAATGGCTTGAGGCACTAGATACAAGGCTAAAGCAAAGTACGATCCCAATCGTAAGGAAACTACCAATTAAAATTGCACCAAACTTCATTAGTCCAGTCTGGACTAATCTTGCTACTCGACTTGTAATTAATTGGAGACGCATATTCTTCCTCTACATAAACTTCACTGAAAAGCTATACATTCCCATGGCGCACACCCCTTCAAGAGTTCCTTGAGCAGCATTTGCAGGCACCTCAACTTCGGTTACGCCAGTTGCATCTAGGTTCTTACGGAACCCAATACTCGGAATAGCTACGGCAGACGAGCAATCATAGGTGCCATTTGTCTTCAAACGAAGTACGGTGGGTACCCCTGCTTTGGCGGTGGTGAGTTTAGGAGAGTAACCGCCCTTGGCATCTATCTCAATCACCTGCTTCTCGCCTTCCATAGAAACATTCTGTACAACCTGACCTGAGCTATCTGGCTTCTGGCTAAATACAACAGCCCCTCCGATCACGAGAGCAGCTACTAGGACCGAGAGGATTATTGGCAGATTTTTCATAAAATTAAGTATACGTTAGAAGCTAATGAGTGGCTGGATAAGCCCAGCGGCGACCAAGCTATTCATAAGGTTGAAAAGACCAAAGAAGATCACAACCAGACCAGCCGTTTTATAGAAGACGCCTGTCTGCATCTTCTTGATGCTAAGCGCACTGAAGCTTAGGAGCGCAAGGACCGGCAGCGTACCAAGTGCGAAGATGAACATGGTAAGCGCTCCCTCAAGATAGCTGCCGGTTGTAAGCGTATAGAGCTGCATGGACTGCGTGAAGCCGCACGGCAAGAAGAAGGTAGCTGCGCCAATAAGGAGCGGTGTGAGAGCACCTGCAGCCCCTTTAAGGCCCCTGATACCCTTTCCAAAGGAGCTTGGAAGCGTAGGAATGAGCTTCTTAGTCCAAGGGAAAATATCTAGGAGATTGAGGCCGAGGATGAGCAAGATAATGGCAACGATAAAGCTCAGAACAAAAGTGCCGGTCCCTCCGAGCTGGAACGCGGAACCAACTGCACCAATAAGACCACCTAATACAAAGAACGAAACGAGGCGGCCTATATGGAACAGCACCTGTGGGCGTATTGCCTCACCTTCCTTTGCGTAGCTTGCTGACATTGAGAGCACCAGTCCACCAACTACTGCCATGCAAGTAGATACAGAGGCAACAAGGCCGATGACAAAGGCAGTGGTGTAGGTCATTTCTCCTGATCCAGCAAGGTTCACGATGCCTAGTTTTTGGAGAATGATAAATACAGCAACGAATACAGCTGCCATCGGAATGGCATAGGTGAAATCAGCCCACCGTACCTGATGCCCCTGTCTTTCTAAATGGAGTGAGTAACCATGCCGCTTCAATGGTTCCGTTAGGAATTGAGCTACCTGCTCAGGGGTACGTTCTCCAAACTCACCAGTAACGTCCACGGTATGGGTCTTAAGTGAGGACTCTGCATGGGTAACTTCAGGCAGATCCATCAGCTCTCCTTCTGTAAGAGCAATGCAGGATTTGCAGTGCATTCCCTGAACGTGGAAGGTGTAGGTATCCATGGTTAGAGCTTAACGGTTTTTAATCGGAGTGAGTTCAGAACCACTGATACGCTGGAGAGCGCCATAGCAAGTCCTGCAATCACTGGTGAGAGAAGTAGCCCGAAGAATGGATAGAGAATACCCGCAGCAATCGGTATGCCTACTAAGTTGTAAATGAAAGCCCAGAACAAGTTCTGTTTAATACCGGCCATAGTGAAGCGTGAGAGGCGTACTGCCTTTACGAGCTTTGCAATGTCCCCATGGAGAAGTGTGATGCCTGCCGTTTCAATAGCTACATCTGTACCTGTGCCCATCGCAATACCTACATCCGCCTGCGCAAGCGCTGGTGCATCATTTACACCATCTCCCGCCATTGCAACTACACGACCCGCTGCCTGTAGCTCTTTGATTTTATTAAGCTTCTCGTCAGGCAACGCTTCAGCTACCACATCATCAATACCTACTTCTTTGGCTATTGCGAACGCTGTTTGTTTGTTATCGCCTGTAAGCATGACGATTGAGATGCCCATGTTATGCAGCTTCTTGATAGCGGTGGCCGCTTCGGGTTTAAGAGCATCCGCAATGAGTACCAATCCCATTACCTCTTTACTTGAAGCTAGCAAAACTGGTGTCCTTCCCTTAGTCGTATGGCTTTCAAGGACTTGGGTATTAAAGCTAAGTTTAAGATCACCAATGAGGTTAGGGTTTCCTGCGAAATACTCCGTACCCCCTACTGACCCCCTAACACCTTTGCCCTCAATAATTTCAAACGTGTCAGTTGGACTTGCTAATACCCCTTTTTCTTTTGCGTAAGCAAGAATTGCACTTGCAAGAGGGTGTTCAGACTTATTCTCAAGTGAAGCAAGTATGCCAAGTATTTCTCCCTCCGTGTGATTGCCGTAGGTCTCTATGGCAACTACTTCCGGCTTACCCTTTGTAATCGTACCGGTCTTATCTACGACTATCGTGTTCACGCTTCTAAGCTTCTGAAGAGTAGCTGCATCTTTGATAAGGATGCCCTCACTAGCTCCCTTACCCACCCCAACGATAACGGCGATAGGCGTAGCAAGTCCGAGCGCACATGGGCAAGCAATTACAAGAATGCCTACGAAAGACGTGAGGCCGAGTGTAAGCGCCTGTGCAAAGCCCAATGTAGGGATGCCAAAAAAGAGCCACGCTGCAAATACGAGAACTGCGAATACGAGAACGATAGGGACAAAGACGCTAGAGATTTTATCTGCAAGTCCCTGAATAGGTGCTTTGCTGCCTTGTGCTTCGCTCACCATCCTGATGATGCTAGCAAGCAAGGTTTCTGAGCCAACCTTTGTGGCCTTGAAGATAAAGTGTCCTTTCGTGTTCAGCGTTCCAGCAACAATGGCATCTCCTACTTTTTTCTCTACCGGAATAGGTTCACCCGTAACCATGGCTTCATCCACGTAAGAACTGCCTTCTGTGAGAACACCATCAACCGGTATCTTCCCACCTGGCTTTACAACAATGAGATCGCCATGTACGACCTGCTCTATAGGGACCTCCACCTCAATGCCCTTACGCACGACTAGCGCCGTCTTTGCCTGCAAGCCAAGAAGCTTCTGAATAGCATCGCCTGTCCTGAGTTTGGACTGTGCCTCAAGATACTTACCGAATGCAATAAAGGCGATTACCACTATGGTTACGTCGTAATAGGATTGTTCGACGTTTAGGAAAGCACGCAGCGGCTCCTCAAAGGCAGTGAGGACGAAGCTGTAGAGAAAGGCGACACTAGTACCGATACCGATGAGGGTATCCATATTTGCTTTGCCGTAGCGGAGAAAGCGATAGAAGCCGAGTAGGTATGGCTTACCGACAACCACCATCGTGTAGGTTGCAAAGATAGGAAGTAGATGGTGGAAGAACTCATACCAAATCTCAGGAATGGTGCTAAGCCAGCCAAACTGCGCCGCCATTTCCCAGCCCATGACGAAGATACTGAAAGCGGCGAGTGGAAGCACAGAAAGCACCCGCCACCGCATGTCCTTAATCTCAGCAAGCTTCTCTGTCTTGGACTGACGCAAGCCAGTATGAGCAGCGTGTTCATCAGCCGACATGCTCATACTTTCAGCCGTAGGTACCACGAGCGTGTAACCAAGTGGCTTTATCTGTTCGGAAAGATGGTGAGGGTTGGTCTTCGCTTCGTCAAAAGCGATCTTGGCGGTCTCCGTACCATAGTTCACTTCAACATGTTCTACGCCCTCAACTTTCTTAACGGTGCGCTCAATGATGCCTGCACAAGAGGCGCAGTGCATACCCTTAATCCGGTACGTTTGATGATTACTCATATTATTTACGCTTTAGACGATATACCGCAAGAATTTCTTGCTTCGCCTTCCCAATGTTCCCTGACTTGATCTGAGCAGATGCGCAGGTATCAAGATGACTTTCAAGTAAAATATCTTCGACACCAGATAAGGCACTTTTGATAGCTGATGTTTGGGTAATAATGTCGATGCAGTAGGTATCTTTCTCCACAAGCGCCTGAAGGCCGCGTACTTGGCCCTCAATGCGTCGAAGGCGGTTTTGCACTTGTTTTTTGCTCTCAATCTTCATCTTTCCATCATACCCCCACGGGGTATGATGGGTCAATTAACACTATACAAATATTCTTATGGATATGATGGACAACATGAAGATGAAAATGGATGAAATGACCTCCAAGCAGATGGTCAATATGCTGGAAGAGAAGTCAGGTCCGGAGTTTAACCAGATGTTCCTTGAGCACATGATCCACCACCATGAGACTGGGGTAGAAATGGCTAAGCTTGCGGCTAAGAAGTCCAGCCGTCCTGAGATCCAAGAGATGGCCCAGAGGATGGTTGACGATCAGACTGAAGAGATTGAAGAGATGCGACAGATGCAATAAGCGCCTATTAATACAAGACAAGAAAAGCTCCGTGCACGGAGCTTTTCTTGTTCATTGCAAGAAGAAAAGTGCGAGCGCTATGCTGGCCATAAGAAGCCCCACATCTCTGTATACCTCATGGAACTCGTGTCTCCCTGAAACGATGAGCACACCGAGCAGATGCAAGGCAGCAAGAGCCGCAGCGATACCTGTGTAGTAGCCGCTGACGAGCCATAAGCCTATTGCTATATCTCCTACGGCGGTTCCTGTCATAAATGCACGCGGAGATTTGAAGAAGCGCATGGACCATCCTGGAAGCATATGCACCCATTTATCCTTCGAAGATAAAATTAAGAATCCTGTAAGGAGAAAAGTGAGGCCAATTCCAACACGCAGTATGAGGATCGGCAGTTCAGTCATGAGTGTACATAAGTAAATCGGGTATATAGTACCCCTAGTGGGTATACTGTAATTATACAGAACTTAGCTAGTAATAATTACTGCCTCCACATGAAAAATTCGATGAGTCATAAAAATCCTTACCTGTACTTCGGATTGATGGTTGTACTCTCCTTTGTTTCTATGTACGTTCTCATGTACTCAATGGTGAACGTGCTTGAGAATGCCCTTCCTAACTGGAACCAGTTCTATATGGCCGGTCTCATGACTTCTCCAATGATAGTGCTTGAAATGCTTTTCATGGGGATGATGTACGGTAATAAGAAGTTGAATATAGGAATCATCGTTGGAGGCGTTATCCTGCTTATTGCCTTCTGGATAGGCATCAGGCAACAGATTGCTATCTCTGACGAGCAGTTTCTAAGGTCAATGATTCCTCATCACGCCGGAGCAATCTTAATGTGCAATAAAGCAAAGCTTGAAGATCCAGAACTGAAAGCACTCTGCGCAGGTATTACTTCAGGCCAGGAAGGTGAAATTGAGTTTATGAAGGCAAAGCTGAGCGGATTGGAGACGGGTGCAACTACCACGCAACAGCGGCTACAAAATCAATGACAGTCACGTCGGGAGAAAGCCCGGAACCAGGCTCGATTCATGACACGTCTGTCGAGCCTGCAGCGGTTACCGACGCGTCTCGAGCGCGATAACCTAGCACGAGTTGGCTGCGTGCTCTGGTCTGGTACGAGTCCAAGACGGGTGTTGAGCCATCGTTTGGCGGGTTCGAGTCTCAGTCCCTAACCCGTCTAGGTCGGGTTTGAATGCTCAAAAAAAGATTGAATATGTCTGTTTTTTCTCTGGCGCACTAAGTAAAATAAGGATAAAATGATACCTGACCCCTTTTAAGCGATTCGCTCCAATATGACATGGGCACAAACACTAGGAAAATATAAGGATGGCCGCCGGAATAATGGTGGTGCCCGTGTTGGTGCTGGGAGACCAATCAGCAATAAGCATCGATTGATGATTGATGAACACTTAAAATCTGAAATTCTTGTCAAAGAGCGTCGGCACGGCCAGATTCGATATGTAAAAAAGACGGTTCTGAAAGCAATGCTTGATAAACTTAGTCGCCAAGCCCTTCAAAACCATGACGTCCGTGCCGCAAAAGCCTACTTTGATCTTACCTTGGGTAAACCACTTACTCCAAGTGGTAAAAAGCCTCGCTACAGCAAAAAGGCTCGATTGAAAGCAATGGCACGTTCAGGGATCCTCTAGAATTACGTTACCGTGCTACCCCTCTCCTATCCATACAATACCCAAAGAACAGGTCGTAGTTTGCCTGAGCGTCTTGAGAAGCTTCCGCTTTAAGACGTTTTGGCGGAAACGTATCTCCGGTCTCTTCAAAGGAGCCTGGGAATGACTGAACGGTAAGATTCATTGCGTAGTCAGCACACTTGCTTCTAGAAGTAATGGTGGCAGTGGTGTCGTATACGTACACAACAGCAACCACCACGAAAAGCGCTAGGATTGATGCGAATTGTTTTGTGTTCATGTTAGTTAATTTTATGTTTATAACCTGCATATAGCCCACACAGCCCCGCAACAATTGTTACGATCAGGAAAAACGAAAACGTCTCCATACTTTGAAACTCACCGAATCCGATTATTGCAGTCATAAATCCTGCAAAGAAAACACCTCCACCCAGATAGTAGAGGCACTTCAATACAACCACCCAAGCCGGTTGATCCTTAATGTCTTTAATAATCGTTGGGGCAAATTCATACGATACTCGTAGAATAGCCAGACCAACAAAGCCTAAAACTAAGTAGTACATATTTCTCTAGCGGGTTTTAAGACCAAGAACCTTCAGATAATCAAAAGGCTCCCAGCCATTGCGATACAACCTTTCGGCCATACCCATACCGGTTTCCCGATATGACCCGCTAGAGTGACTCTGACTGGGAGTCCTTTGATCTCTAGCGGGATTTGCAACCATATCCTTTGGGGTTTCCAAAGGGGTTAGGTCGACTGATATTCAGTTGTGAATAAATTGTAGCAAAAATCGCTACCTAAATAAAGCTTAGCTTAGGCTGGCCAGATTGTGTAATCGCCTTATCAACTACAGGTCTTTTAGGACTTCAGGAGAATATACTCCAACCAATCGGATCAGCTCTGTCGCCATATCCTTATACTGAGTCGCGTCAAAAGGATCTTCGTAATTATTCATGTCTTCATGACTTGAGTCATGTGCAAATGACAAAAGTGATCCTGACATTGTAGTTAAAATACTGGTAATGTTGTCCTGATTTAGTTCTTTATATCCATGGAAATTACAGATAGTCTCCAGCACGCGACGAATATCATTCCCAACATTTTCCTCAGTATTAGTGCCGTCTGCATATCTCTTTACTCGCCTCAAAGCTGTTTTATACTCAGACAATTTGTGATCAGTAACTTTTGTAAGCATGTGCTTACCGGTCTCGCGGCTAAGCTCGAAATATAGAGCATTCTTCTTATAAATATTCGAGACGAGCATGTTATAAAACTGAATATTGTGAGTCAAAATGATCAGCTGTGGACATGGAGAAGAATCATTTCCCGATAAAGCATTGGTTTGCACAGTTTTATAAAAACTCTTTAGAACGTCACACACGCCATAAAAATATTTGTAACCCATGCTGCAAATAGGATCATCAATTACAAATATTCCACAAGAATATTTATCCGAACTAGTAAGTCGCCGAATTGAACTGGCTAAGAAATAACTTAATGCAATGGCATTTTTCTCACCTTCGCTAAGGAGGTTTCGAGCTTCACTTGAAATATCGTGAGTATCATCGAGCTTAAGTACTATTTTTCCTGCTTGAATATCAGCTTTATATTTTTTAATTCCAATCTGGTTGATAAAAATATTAAATAGATCAACTATTTTAGATGACACCTCCTTCGTAGGCATCGTCTTTTTTGTTTCCGTGATTTCGGTTTCTATAGACTTGATGGAGTCAACAATGCCATTTCTCTTTTCAATGGTGCTCTTATTCGAATCAAAAAATTCGACAAGGTACTTTTGGCCGAGAAGTTTTCTAAGATTAGTCTGCCTATTACCAATTGACTCAAGCTGGTGATTGATTTGCACAACACCTGCCTTATTTGAGACGACACCTGTATTAATCGTTTGAATTTCTGCCTTGAGCACTGCAAAGTAGTTTGTTGTATTTTTTGCTCTTTCCTCCCTCTTACCTGATTCCTCTCCAAGAAATATTTCACTGTCTGGTGATTTTCTCTTATCGGCCAACTTAGATTTAATAGCGTTTAACTTTGATACAACTGATGTTGTAGAAATATCGTTCCAAGCCTGGGAAAGGTTAAGGTTCCTAGTTCTAATTTCAAAAACTGTTTTTAAAGAATTATTTATTCGTCCAAGATCTGTGACAAAGCTCTCAATATTCTCAATTTCAGAATCGATCTTCTCCTCGAACTTTGCCTTCTCTGATTCTATATGGACTCTGTACTTATCTATTACACCTCTTCCGTCCTCAGACAATGTTTGAAGGCAAAAAGGACAATGGTCGTTATCTTCCTTGTGAAGCTCCAATCCCGCCTTGATCCATTCATTTGTTAGTTTCTCTATATACTCTTTAATCTCACCCGTTGGAGGCTCTGAGAATTCAGGCTTCTTTGTCAAATTTTCTTCAATCCAAACTAAATCTATCCGATCAGTTCTCAACTCATTGAAAGCAAATACCAATTTATCTGTTTCTGGATCAAGATCCTTAATCTGATCAAAATTCTCCTTTGCGTTTATCCAACCTTCCTGGATTGAACCGTCTATCGTTCTGTCATCCTTATTGCTCAGACAACTAGAATATTTTTGGTCATTTAGATTTGCATAAACAAGTTCAGCAGTGATCAATCTTCCTCTAGAGTCCCACTCCTTTATCTCATTTATCTTAGATGTAAGAAGAGACTCTATACCTGTCTTTTCTGTATTTAACTCCGCAGTCTTTGCGGCAAGCTGCTTTTCTAGATCTGCTAATTTAACCTGCTCTGGACCAAGTTCAACCTCCAACTGTCCGTCAATCTGCTTATTTGAGAAGTCGCTTGAGCGAACGTTTTTTTCTATATAGTCAGAGTTGTATACAAGCACTCTCTCTAGATCCGTGGACTTATAGTTATTTTGATCAATTGAAGTTTGATCATTAAACAAGACTTTAAACTCTATAGGATGAACACCTGCCTCAAGCGATTTTAAGGATTGTAGATTTAGATTCTTATCGCTGATGTATTCCAGAAAACGAGACAGGTTTGTCTTTCCGACCCCATTGGGAGCATAGACAACGTTCTTTTTGTCAAAATCATCTGCACAAGAAAAATCAAGAAAACTTCTTACATTTTTTATCACTTCAATTTTCTTGATTGGATTTGCGCTCATAAGTTATATCTCCATCACTTTTTTCAAGCGATTGATTAGAGCAGTCACTTCCTCGACCTTCTTAACAATGCGCTTTTGTTCAGGAAGTGGTGGTAATGGAAATGGATACTGTCGCAGAAAACCAAGTGAAACAAAGGACTGCACTCCGCCTGCAGACACAGCACGCATATTTTGAGTTGCGTACTTCAGGTAAGTAAGCAGAAAAACAGGTTCTGAAAGTTTCCGGTCGTAGTATTTAAATAGGGCCACATTTTTAATACTAAATTCAGTATCCGTATCTACGATAACTGGATTACCGATGCTGCCGATCATTGCAAACAGAACATCATCACGATCAACCCTTGAGCGTTCACTAATTTTCTTATGATCAGCTTCTGAAATATATTTCACATTGAGAAAATCGAGAGTACCGTAGTACAAGTTCTTGCTAGTGATTAGTGGGTACCCGTTATCGTGATATTTTGGACTATCGTGTGTACCGTCCCTAACATCAAAAACATCCTCAAGTCTTACCCACGACCAACTTGATGGAATTGGAAAAAGTTGATCTTTCTCACCAACAGGCACCTGCTTTTTTACCTTTACTCTCTTTGATTGTATTTGGTTAAATAGATCCTCAGATGTGCCATCAGACTTATTTTGCTGGGTAAGTTTGCCGGAGACAGCAAGAGTGAGGAGTGCACTTTCAAGCTCCTTAATATCAGAAGGTGTTTTGACTAATTCAGTTAATTGTTCAAAAGCAATCTTTGACTCACCTTTGCCGAGAGACTGCATCGCACTACGAGCAAGACGCGTGCGCACCTCATCACGTTCTTGTTTCTTTGCTTCCAGCTCAGGTATTAGAGGCAATACTTTTTCTAATTCAGTCACAATTCTTTTTTGTTCAGATAGTGGAGGCACTGGGACGGGCATCTTTCGAAAGTCATCAACGTATAGATTTTTCTGTGCAGCACCCCTGCCAAATAAGTATATTTGTTGTTCAAATGCAAAAAACACATAGTCTAGATAGGCCTGAAGGAGAGTGTTTTTATCCTTTGTGGAAACTGTTAAACCAGAATCGTTCAGGAAAAACTTTCCGTGTATTTTTCGTACACAGTAGGGTGACATTCCAAATCTTGAAATAATTACGGAATCGGACCTATTAAATGTGTTAGTGGTAAAAGTCTTTCCTCCACCTCCATACACATAATAGGTACCCGATACATTTCGCCCCTTAACAATTCTAGTGCCGTACTCTATATCACTGATACTATCCAATCGTACCCAGCGCCACGTCGAAGGAACTGGGTAAGGAAGTTCACTATCGATTATGCCCTCTGATAATGAGTTGTGTTCCGTGCGCTTTTGAGGAACCAAAAGACCACTGACCGCAAGAGTAAGCAGTGTTTTCCGTAGTTCAATAACTCCACCCGGAATCTCTATGAAGTCATCGATATTATCGGCGACAATTTTAACGTCATTTGGTGTCATGGTGTGAAAGTGCATCAGTGATGACTGTGCGAATCTCCTCAAGCACTTTCTTCACCTCTTTTTGCTTATCGCGATACGTTGCCAATAGCTCTTCTGGGGATTCGAGCACATCAACGGGAGTGCGTGGATTCTTGATATCAAGATTGTAATTACGCTTCACTATCTCATCAATAGAAACCTTCCAAGCGTGATCATTCTCGACACGGTTATTCCACCATTCTTTTTCCTGCTCAAACTCCTCAGCACGAATAGGATTCGTCATTGAGTAGGCTTTCTGACCTTCTGGGAATGGATGCTCGTAGTACCAAATCTCTTTGGTCGGTTCACCTTTTGTGAAGAAAAGAAGGTTTGTCGCAATGCTCGTATATGGAGCGAAGACACTCTTTGGCAGACGAACAATGGTATGAAGATTGCACTCCTCAAGCAGGGTCTTCTTTAAAGCAGTCTTCATACCCTCGCCAAAGAGCGTGCCATCTGGAAGGACCAAGCCTGCGCGGCCGTGCTTCTTGAGCAGGCGCATAATAAGCACCAAGAACAGATCGGCAGTTTCTCGTGTTTGAAACTCCTTCGGAAAGTTTGACTCGATACCCGGCTCTTCTGTGCCTCCGAATGGGGGGTTCGTGACAATGCAATCTACCTTGTCCGCATCGGTATAATCACGAATCGGCTTCTCAAGCGTATTACCTCGACGCATCGTTACTGGCTCCTCAATACCATGGAGCATCATGTTAGTAATCAAGAGCATGAATGGAAGGGGCTTCTTCTCTACACCGTGGATACTCTGCTGAATCTTCTGTTCGTCTTTAACTGACTTCACCTGCTTTCGCATGTGCTCAAGGGCGTGTACCAAAAATCCTCCGGTACCCACAGCAGGGTCCATTACAGACTCACCAACCTTTGGATCTACCATTTCAACAATGAATTGAGTGACCGCACGAGGCGTGTACATTTCTCCAAAATTGCCCGCGCTCTGAAGACTCTTCAAAAGGCGTTCGTATATTTCATTAAAGGCGTGACGATCCTTTGACGCATTGAAATCAATCTCGTTCACTTTATTGATCACTTGTTTCAAGAGCGTGCCCTTACGCATAAAGTTATAGACATCCTGAAATGCCATGCGTGTGAGATCGGTTCTCCTGTTGCCATTCTCTGGGAGCTCACGAAGACCCGGCAAAAGATCGTTGTTTACGAAATCGATGAGTTTGTCTCCAGTTATTCCATCTAACGGAGCAGCCCACGTACGCCACTGATATTTCTTAGGAAGCGTCGGAACAAACTTTTCTTTACGAATCTCCAATGCCTTATCTTCGTCATCAAGAATCTTGAGATAGATAAGCCACACCATCTGCGAAAGACGGGTTGCGTCTCCATCAACGCCAATGTCTTGGCGCATGATGTCTTGAATTGCTTTGATTGTGGCTGGTGTAAACATGGAATTATTGTGTCGTGTACATTACATCGAGAAGCTCATCTACCGTTTTGAAGTATCCTTCCTTCCCTCCAAAGAGAGAGACAATCTCGTAGTCTGTACCTAATGATCGGAGAGGCTCCAGTGTAAGTACACGGACACTCTCGATATCTTTAAGTGTGACGTCAGCATATTTCTCAAGCAGTGCCTCGAGCACTTCGCGAGCCTTGCCGCTGTATTTGTCGAGGTAGTTAGAGCGACGCACCATTTCTATACGTTCGTTCTTTTTCATCATCTTCTTGTCGTATGCAACATGCATTACAAGATCGAAGAGATCAAACTCTGCGCCCACTTGCTTCTGTAGCTCTTCGAGTGGAATGCCACTCGCGTCGATCTGATCAATAATGACCTGTCGACGTTCTGCTGACTGCCAAGCAGTGAAGAAACTTTCAAGGGTTGGGTAATGTGTGAGAATATTCTTACGCGTGAAGTCCTTGAGAGATTGAGTGAGGAGCTTCCCATCTGGACCGAGGTATTGAACCTGCTCCTTAACCACGGCATATGGCACACCACTGAGCTTGAATACGGGTGGCCGTTCGATAATATCCGTTTGATCTCCTTGGGAAATAACAACATCAACGAGCTCGTCCTCAACAGTCTTATCTTCTACAGATACGTCATTTGGATCTTGCTCTTCAAGAGCTTCGGCAATATCTTCATCTCCTGCAACTTCAAATACTCGCTCTGCAACTCCATCAAATCCGGGATCAGCGAATAGTTTTGTGGCACCTTGGAAGTCCATAATGGTGAACCACATCTTTCCCTTATCCTCACGAACGCGAGTACCGCGACCAATGATCTGCTTGAACTCCGTCATACTCTCAATTGGCTTATCAAGTACAACGAGCTTGCAAGTCTGAGCGTCCACTCCGGTAGAAAGCAGCTGTGAGGTTGTAACAATCGTCGGGAAGCGTTCTTCGGGATCGATGAAGCGATCTAGCTGATTCTTTCCTTCCTCGTCGTCACCGGTAATTCTCATTACATAGCGCACATCCTCACGAGCACGCTCTCCAGAAGCGTTTACAAGCGCACTGCGCATACGCTCTGCGTGCGCCGTAGTGCGACAGAAAACAATAGTCTTTGCGTACGGGTCCTCAACGGCGGCAAGATACTCAATAATCTTCTCTGCTATCACTTTTTCGCGCTGAGGAAATACTACGGCTTTGTTGATGTCCTTCAATTCGTAGACACGATCCTCTACAAGATTACCGTTGTCATCAAATGTTCCCGGAGAGGGTCTCCAGCCGGTAATGTCATTGTCCAGCAAAACGCGGAGCACTTTGTAGGGCGCGAGAAATCCATCATCAATTCCTTGTTTCAAGGAATACGTATAAATAGCGTCTCCGAAATAATGAGTCGTACTTGTATCAGTGGTCTCTTTTGGAGTTGCAGTGAGGCCTAGGTGAGCAGCGCCAGTAAAGTAGTCGAGGATCTCATGCCACTGACTATCTTCTGAGGCACTGCCACGATGACACTCATCAATAACAATGAGGTCAAAAAAGTCTTTTGGTAGTTTCTTGAAGAGTTTCTCCTCTTCAGTAGTTCCACTCATTGCCTGGTAAAGACCAAGGAATATCTCATGAGACATCAACGAGCCAACGTCATGGAAATTCTGTCTTGATATTTTTGTTAGAGCATCCCCAAAATGCTTCAAATCATTAATTTTGGCCTGATCAACAAGAATATTTCTATCAGCAAGGAAGAGCACTCTTTTTGCGGTGCCTGATTTCCACAATCGCCAAATAATCTGGCCCGCTGTGTAGGTCTTACCAGTTCCAGTTGCCATCACAAGGAGCGCACGCTTTACTCCACGTGCTACCGCCTCAACGGCACGATCAATAGCGATTCGCTGGAAGTAACGAGGAGACTTGTTTGGGTCATCAGAGTAAAGCGGGGTTTCAATAACGCTGCGCACAGCAATATTCTCGCCCTTCCACGCAAGGTATCTCTGGTAAAGATCTTCAGGAGAAGGAAAAGCTTGAGGAGTAAGTTCTACTTCAGTAACCTCAGAAAGACCTGTGCGGTCATGGAAAAGAAACCCCTTGCCGTTTGCTGAAAAGACAAAAGGAATATCAAGTGCTTCAGCATATCCAAGTGCTTGTTGCATACCAGTTCCAAGATCCTTGTGTGTTGATTTAGCTTCAATCAAAGCAATTGGCAAGTTTGGCCTATATTCAAGAAGAAAATCCACCTTCTTTCGCTCTCCTCGCTTTGCCACACGACCGCTCACATGAATACGACCCATAGTGTATGGGTATTCTTCCCGAATTTGGTTATCAGCCCATCCGGCACTGACAATTGAGGGTCTTATATGGCGGTTGCGTGTTTCTTCTTCGTTCATAGTGATTAATTGCTCTTGCTCAAGAAAGCAATGATATCTTCCTTGCGGTACCGACGATCCCTCCTGGCACCAAACCGCATCGCCTTCAAGACACCCTTATTGTCCCACTGACGAAGGGTGTTCGGATGGCAGTTCAAGACATCACAGGCCTGCTTCAAAGTCAGGATGTCTGGAAGTTTTGAAAGGTTTTTGTCGGAATTTGTTGGCATAAAGCTAACTTAACATTAGTTTACAACAAATCTAGACTTAAATGAAGAGCGTGGCGTGTCTCAGGATTATCCCCTCATTCGCTAGACTTAGTTTTTCTTTCCGGTATGTGTTGTGTTGTGCAAACACAAAACCCGCTACAAGTGACTCTGAACGAGGAGAATCCGGCAATAGCCCCCAGATACTGCCTGTATGCCCGTAAATCAAGCGAAGCCGAAGAAAGACAGGCGCTTTCGATAGATTCTCAGGTTAATGAGATGTTGGTCCTAGCGCAGAGGGAGAGGCTTAACGTAGTAGATATGTATCGAGAGTCGCACTCCGCGAAAGACTGTGGTCAGCGACCAGTCTTTAACCAACTATTGGATGGCATTCGTTCTGACAAGTTCGACAGCATCCTGGTGTGGCATCCAGACCGTCTCTCCCGTAATGCTGGAGACCTGGGAGCAATCGTCGATCTATTCGATCAGAAGAGATTGATTGAGATTCGTACCCATAGCCAGAGGTTCACCAATAATCCGAATGAGAAGTTTCTTCTCATGATTCTTGGCTCCCAAGCAAAGCTGGAAAATGACAACAAAAGTATCAACGTTAAGCGCGGACTAAAAACTAAGTGTGAACTCGGGCTTTGGCCAAGCGTCGCCCCTACAGGCTATCTCAATTCTAAAAATAAAGACCAGCCAGGCGTCATCTTTGTTGACCCGGATCGTGCGCCAATCATGAAGGAAGTGTTCCAGAAGGTTGGTAACGAGGGATGGAGCGGGAGAAAAGTGTACCGATGGCTCAAGGATATAAAGTTTGCAACTCGTAGCGGTAAACCATTGACTCTTAGCAATATATACGTCATCCTCGGAAACCACTTCTACTATGGCTCGTTTGAGTATCCAAAGAAAAGTGGCCGATGGTTTCAGGGTAAGCACATTCCCCTTATTTCAAAAGAACTATTCGATGCTGTTCAGAAGCAGCTTCACATTCAAATAAGAGCACCGTACCAAAACAAAGAGTTTGCTTTCACCCGCATTCTTTCTTGTGGCGCATGCGGATCAGGCGTAACCGCTCAAGAAAAGTTTAAGAATCTAAAGGACGGTTCTATATCAAAATACATTTACTACGGTTGTACCCGCTCTCGCAACATTAACTGTAAGGAGGGATATCTTGAGGAGAAGGTACTGATCTCTCAACTTACTGAGATAATTGACCGCATCGACCTGGACCGCTCTGGTATTAAAAAGAAGCTCGAAGCTGAGATCGAGCGACACAAGAAATTTCATTCAGGGATTATGGGTAAGTCCGATGAAAGCTACTCCGCAAAAGACGCCGACATTCGGAATTATGCCAAGTATCTACTTACCGAAGGGTCAATCTTTGAGAAGCGTGATTTACTGACATGCCTTAAAAGCAAGATCTTCCTTCGTGCAAAGAAGTTAGGACTGGAAGGTCTGTCTTTTCCTATGCCTGAGTAATCTTTTCAAACTTACTAGAAAGACTCTTTAGGTTATCGAGGAGCTCATCGAAAGTAATAAACTCTATATTTTTAAATAGCCGCCTTAAGACACGAAAATCTCTCTTCTTGTTATCGTTGCCGTTGAATTCTCTAGAATTGCCTATTATTAAAAACGCCTTTGGCCTAAGAACCGAAAAAGGAACTTTCGTTTTCTTTGCAAGATAGCCTTCAAAACCCTTTACGTTGGACTCCAGGAAGAGGATGTACTTTTCGATCTGGGAAATTGCCATCGACGAATTTCGTGAAAGAAAATAATTGTCATGACTCGTGTCTATCCTCTTCGCAAGAATTTCAGTGAAGGGAGTCTTTATCTCGAATACATCAAGGAAGCCGTAGGTATCAATCCATACGAAGTCAGGCTTCTTAGCCCCTTCTTCTTCCTTTCCAAAGTTAACATCCGCTTCTCTAATGGACTCGACGTAATTTGATAGAAAATAGAACACTTCAGTATGCAGAAACTTCTGCCATTTCTTTTCATCAAAGTTCTTGTCTTTTATGTGTTTTTCAAACTTCTTAATAACTTGGTCGAGTGTTTTCTTCCGACCTTCTATAACGAGTTCGGTCTGTATATTCTCCAAAACCCGATCGTTATCAGAATTGAGGGATATGTAACTCTTAATAAAGCGAGCGACAGCCTCGTGATCATTCTTGTCAAGGTTATTGAGATTAATATCGTTTAATTTTGCATTTGCGGAGTGCTGCTCAACTTCTGCCTGCTGGAATTCTTTCTCAGTTGGAAAATACTTACTAAGCCGCTTCTCGACGACTTGCCCTTTCTTTTCTTTTATTTCATCTCCTAGATCTTTTAAGATTTCCGTAAAGTCCTTAAATGGAATACTTAGAGAGATGACTTTCTTTTGAACCCTAAATGCCTTTGCACCACCCCCACTATCGAAGACTGTGAGGTTTAGTGTTTTGTTGTATTTTGCCTTGAAGTAGTCGAGGAAGTGGTTACCACCTATTTTATTTGCTTGCCTAAAATTAAATCCCGTTCCTTTCTCGTAAAGCGACAGACCTGTTGGTCGTAGTCTAAACCCAGGAAATCCTATCTTCTTAATACCTAGTCTTTTCGCAACCGCTGGCGTAAATCGATATATAAAACCGCCACCCTCTTTTTTCCAGCCAGATTTCGGCTTCTTTGAAGGCGCAGCTGTTTTAATTTTCTTTTTAGTCTTTTTTACTGCCATAGTGATGGATTAAAAATACCAGGGTACGGTGGTGAGCGTAGGGCCAACGGCTTCTGGTGGCCAGTCTGCATCTATATCCCACACTTGAATTCTTTCAATTTCCTCCGTACCTATTCTTTGCCTTTCAACAACCACTTTGTCTTCTCTCCTTACAAAAACAGCCATGTCACGATGCGCCTCTGTTGCAGGAACCCATCCGGGCTCTTTCCAAGAAACCATTCCCGGATGATCGTGCGGAAGGATGCCGATTCTATACTCGAACACTTCGTCATTTACGTTCGGCTGTCCGAGCGTGGCGTGAGCCATATTTTCTCCCGTAGGCCAGTTGTAGCTAATAGTGAGATTCATGGATGAAATTTGAACCATTTTTGCTCATTCACATCTACGCTTTCAAATCTGTCGTTTGCCCATTCATAGGCCTGATGCGTCGCCCCAGAAAGCGCTGCTTCAGATGCAACAGTGCGGTTTGCCTCATCTTCAAGATTCTTCCCCGCTTGGTGTGCAAAATGTGAGTCGAGTGCAGTGGCGTGGAAAGCTGCAATGCGAGGCTTGCCATCGGAACCAGGAAAAGCACCCCATCGTATGCGGTCTAGGCCATGCCCAGTCCGGAATGAGGTCTTCTCGAAACCGATTTCAAATGGATCTTCCATATGCAAATTATACCGTTTTTGACGGCTGCTAGGAAAATGACCCCTTTAGGTCCTTCGATACTTTTCTAGACTGCTGCCGGTCAGGGACTCGAACCCCAATACCATCCTCCAGAGGGATGTGTCCTACCATTAGACGAACCGGCAATAGTTTCCGCGTGGCGGCCCTGCCGCCACGCGCTAGATGCACGATACTTGAAAAACGCGATACTTTCAACCAGACAAACCTCCAGCCTCCTCGCTCGCACCCTGTCGCTTCCTGCTAACAAACTGAGTAAACCAGTAAGAGGCGTACCCGAGAAATCCCAACTGGATAGTTGGTGTAAGACCGGTACCCAAAAAGGGGAGAACGGGCATAAGCGGTCCGTACGCCCACCTGCCAGTACCAAGTGCCCACCACTCAATCCCCAGGGCAACCGCTAACCCAGCAGGGACAATCAGCCAGGCCGCACGCCGCAGGCGCGTGGCGTAGAGAAACGGCAGCGCCATGAGCGTAATCAGTACTGCGTCTACAAACGTAGCGTGTAGGAGAATTGCTTCGGTAATTGCGCCGCCTTGGTAGTGAGCATAGAGCGGCGCATGTGCGTTCTCGTACAGTGCGTTTAAGATAAACGCCGAAAGAAAAACGGTACGCACGCTGCGCGCAAAGCCTCTCTTACTTTTCAGACTTGTGAGCATCGGCTGCTTTCAAAAATTCCGTAAATAGTGGATGTGGCGTAAGTGGGCGTGCCTGAAGCTCTGGGTGGAACTGGGTGCCGAGCATAAATGGATGTACTGATTTTTGGAGTTCAGCGATTTCCATAAGAACAGAGTCCGGTGAAGTGCCTGAAAAAATGAGTCCGGCTTCCTCAAGACGCGGTACGTACGCTGGATTGATTTCATAGCGATGACGATGACGCTCGTCAACCAGCTCCTTCTTGTATGCCCCGCGCGCGATAGTTCCCTTTTTGAGATAACACGGGTACGAGCCGAGGCGCATGGTACCGCCGTACTTATTGTCAGCAAGGTGCTTCTTTTGCTCGAGCATGACGTCGACCACCGGCTCCTCAGCGTTCTTTTTGATTTCTGTCGTTTGAGCACCTTTGATACCGAGCACATTGCGTGCGTACTCGATAACCAGCAGCTGCATGCCGTAACAAAGACCGAAATACGGAATCTTGTGTTCACGCGCAAATTGGATTGCTTTGATTTTTCCTTCGATACCGCTCTCACCAAAACCGCCCGGCACAATAATGCCATCGAATTGTTTAAGTTTCTCAAGTTGTTTAGCAATTTGGGTTGGCGATCCTTTTTCCAAATCTTTTGAATTCAACCAGGAAATCTTTGCGCGACGACCGAGCTTTGCAGCAGAAAACTTAATGGCTTCGATAACGGAGAGGTACGCGTCGGTGAGAACAAAGTCGCCCGTATCAAAATACTTTCCAACTATTGCTATCTCTACCGGTTTTGCTTTCTCATTTGCAACGGCCGTTGCAAATTTCTTCCATGCCGCAAGCGAGGCTTTGCGTTTTTCCGGAAGACGCAGCGCCTCAAGAATCGCATCGCTGAGGTTGTCTTTCTCGAAGTTGAGCGGGGCTTCGTAAATACTTTTAATGTCTGGTGCGGAAATGATGCGATCTTTGCGTACCGAGCACGAGATGGCAAGCTTCTCTTTGCGCTTATCATCAAGCGGCTCTTTCGAGCGTGCCACGATGAAGTCCGGCTGCACGCCGTAGGAGTTTAAGTCGCGCACCGCCGTCTGCGTCGGTTTGGTTTTCATTTCGCCGAGCGTGCCGGGAGTTGGTAAGTACGAGACCATTACAAATAGCACGTCGTCGGGATGCTCCATTTTGAGTACGCGCGCTGCCTCTATGAAAAGCGCATTCTGAAAGTCTCCAACCGTACCGCCAATTTCGATAACTGACAGGCGGCTGCCGTTGTGGTCGGCAGCCGCTTCAATGCGACGGAGAATCTCGTCGCGCACGTGCGGAATCGCCTCTACACACTTGCCGCCGTACTCAAGCGCGCGCTCGCGTGCAATGACTGATTGGTACACCATACCTGAGGTCATGTAGTCCTCAGGGGTCAAATCGCGTCCGAGGAAGCGCTCATAGTTGCCCATGTCCTGGTCCGTTTCAAGCCCACTACGCAGCACAAAGGTCTCGCCGTGCTCGGTGGGGTTCATGGTTCCCGCATCCACATTGAGGTACGGGTCGACCTTTACCAGGTTCACTGGGTAGCCCTTTTGTTGCAGCAGGAGACCAATGGAGGAGGTTACCACTCCTTTACCAACGCCGCTCATTACGCCACCGAGGACGAATATGTATTTGTGTCCGTCCTTGGCCATACTTAGACCCTTAGGTACTTACGGATTGCCAAGACTGAAGCTAGGGCACCGAGGAGGATTCCTGAAACAAAAACGATTGCGAAGATAAGAGGAAAATTTGAAAAATAGTAGCCGAAGAGCGAGAAACCCCCGAGCCACGAAATAATCTTGCCACCGGCATACCAGGTTACCGGGAACAGCAACAACAAGACGATGGTGGCAGAAACAACACCCGTGATAACACCGGCAACGATGAAGGGGCCCTGAATGTAGGCATTGCTTGCGCCCACCAGACGCATGACCGCAATCTCATCTTTAGCGGTGTAAATTGCCAAACGAATAGTCGCAAACGCAATCAGCACAGAGGCCATAGCAAAGAGAATCACAATCGCAAACCCAATCTCGCGCGTCGCCGTAATGGCAAGCGAAAGACGATCGATAGCGTCTTTATTTTGAGCGTAATTGATTCGGTCAATGATTGAAGTTCCGCTCGAGGAGAGTGCAGGGGTTGCCTGAAGGAAGTTCACGATGCTCTCATATTGAGTTGGATCTTTAGCACGCACTTCAAGCGAGGCATCGAGTGGGTTGCCCCCAAGCTGGTCGAGCGCCTGAAGCGTAAGCTCGTCACTTGCGTGGCGCTCACGGAAAATCGCAAGAGCTTCGTCGCGTGATGTGTAAGTCACCAGGTCGACCTGGGGAAGTGCCTCGAGCTTGCTTTTGACCCCGAGGATTTCTTGCTCGGTCGCCGTGGTTACGAAGTACACCGAAACATCCACTTTGTCTTTGATGCTTGTGAGCGTGAAGTTGAGTAGTGCAGAAACAAAAATAAGGAAACTGATGATGCCGAGCGTTACCACCATGATAAGCACCGTGGCCGCAGAGACGGCGCCACCGCGCGCGAAGTTCTTTGCCCCGGCCGTTGCCACTCGCTTGATTATCATCCAGTCCAGCATAGCCATATCCTACAGTATGTATTTACCATCCGCGTCGTCACGCACAAGACGACCACGATCCACCGTGATGACGCGGCTCCCGATAGCATCCACAACGCCTTTATTGTGGGTGGTGATAAGCACCGTAGTACCCATTTCGTTGATTTTCTTCAAAATCTCAACGATTTCGTAGGTGTTTATTGGGTCGAGATTTCCGGTTGGCTCATCGGCAACGATAACCTCCGGCTGATTGATAATGGCTCGCCCAATGGCAATGCGCTGCTTCTCTCCCCCTGAAAGCTGATCTGGGAAGTGATTTGCTTTGTCGGAGAGGTTTACGAGTTCGAGAATGTACGGCACGTCGCTTTTAATCTCTTCATCGGTGCGCCCGCCCGCTTCCATAGCAAAGGCAATGTTTTCGTATGCAGTCTTGTTTGGAATCAAGCGAAAGTCTTGAAAGACCATGCCGATTTTGCGGCGGTAGTGGTGAAGCGCAGCGCTTGGCAAATCGTTAACATCGATTGATTGAAAAAAGATAGAGCCCTCGGTGGGCTTTTCTTCTGCGAGCAGAAGTTTTAGAAGTGTTGTTTTGCCCGCACCTGAGTGGCCAACAATAGACACAAACTCTTTAGGAGCGATGGAGAGGGTGATGTCCTCGATAGCGGCGCCATTGCCGTTGTACGTCTTGGTAACTTTATCGAAATAAATCATGCGTCGCGACTCATTGTACCCCACCCACCTTGGCACGCAAAGCGCGGCTCCCCCAAGGGAGCCGCGCTTTGCTGTGGATAGCTCGACTATTCCTTAGTTTGAGCAATCTCTGCGTCTATAAAATCGTCCAGTTCGCCTTCTAAGACCTTTTCTGGGTTTCCTGATTCATGATTCGTACGATGATCTTTAACCATTTTATAGGGGTGCAACACATAGGATCGGATTTGACTTCCCCACTCGTTCGCAGTAGTTGCGGCTATTGAACGACCCTTTGCGGCTGCCTCGCGCTCCGCCTCCTCTTTT
>Ga0209066_10001843_pt1 | contig 27221 bp, 14 predicted proteins | sample All_14_2_FD_187198 | JGI IMG/M metagenome (GOLD analysis project Ga0209066, IMG submission 187198) | Freshwater microbial communities in response to fracking from Pennsylvania, USA - Allegheny Zone_MetaG_DW_15 (SPAdes) (version 2) ...
GCCTTGCTGCTCTCCAGCGTGGTCTTGTTCTTGGCGTGGACGAACAACTCCGTAGAATACTTCTCGTCCAGGCCGGCCAGGAAGGCCGTCATGGCGGGCAGGTCGGCGAGTTTCTCCACCTTGCCCTGTATGTAGCCGGTCAGTTTGACGGCGTCAAAGCCCTTAACCACGGCCTCGGGGTAGAATTTCAGGAACAGTTCATGCGCGGCGGCGGGCGGCAGCGCCTTCACATGCTGGGCGTTGAGCCAGGCCAGCTTGGTCTCGTCGAACATGGCCGGCGCCTTGCCGATGCGGGCGATGTCGAACTTCTCTATCAGGCCGGCCTTGGTGAAGAACTCCTGCTCGGTGCCCGGGTTCCAGCCCAGCAGCGCGATGTAATTGAGAATAGCCTCGGGCAGGAAGCCCTTGCTCAGCAGGTCCGACAGCGCCGCGCTGCCCTCGCGCTTGGAGAGCTTTTTGCCGTTGGCGCCCATGATATGCGGCAGGTGGATGTGCTCCGGGGCGGTCCAGCCGAAGGCGCCGTAGAGCAGCAGGTACTTGGGGGTGGATGAGATATACTCGCAGCCGCGCATCACGTGCGTGATGCCCATCAGGTGGTCGTCCACCACGTTGGCGAAATTATACGTCGGAAAGCCGTCGCGCTTGAGCAGGATCTGGTCGTCGAGCTGCTTGTGGTCCACGGTGATCTCGCCGTAGACGAAATCCTTGAACGTGGTGCTGCCCTCGCGGTCTATCTTCTGCCTGATCACGAACGGCAGGCCCTTGGCCAGGTTCGCCTGCACCTCAGCCTCGCTGAGCCGGCTGCAGCGGCCGTCGTAACCGAGTATCGGGCCGTCTTGCTCCTCGTCTGGCTCTTCCTGCTTCTCGTGCTTCTCGCAGAAGCAGCGGTAGGCGCGGCCTGAGGCCAGCAGCTTGTCGGCGTACTCGCGGTAGATAGGCTTGCGCTCGCTCTGCACGTACGGCCCCACCGGGCCGCCCTTGTCCGGGCCCTCGTCGTGCTCCAGGCCGGTCACGGCCAGGCTCTCGTAGATCACCCGCACGCTGTCCCCCACCAGGCGGGCCTGGTCGGTGTCCTCTATGCGCAGGATGAAGACGCCCTTGTTCTTGCGGGCGTAGAGGTAGGCGTAAAGCGCGGTCCTGAGGTTGCCGATATGCATGTAGCCCGTCGGGCTGGGGGCGAATCTGGTCCTGACTTCCATGTTGTATTTCCTTGTGGCTTGGGTTAACTGAAATTATTTACGGGACTCGGCCAGCAGCTCGCGGGCGTGCTTGAGGCCCAGGTCGGTCGACTGCTTCTTGCCGCCCAGCATACGGGCTATCTCCAGCTCGCGGGCCGGCTCGTCCAGGCGCCGCACGGCAGCCGCGGCCACGCCGGCCTTCACGTCCTTCTCCACGAAGAAATGCGCCGAGCCGAAAGCCGCCACCTGCGGCAGGTGAGTGATGCAGAAGATCTGTTTGTCCACGGCGAGCTTGGCCAGTTTCTCGCCCACCAGGCGGCCGGTGACGGCGCCCACTCCGGCGTCCACCTCGTCGAAGACCTGCGCGCCGATATGGTCGGCCTTCGACAGCGCGGTCTTGAGCGCCAGCATGATGCGGGCCATCTCGCCGCCCGAGGCGGTGTAGCGCAGCGGCCGCAGCGGGTAGCCGGGGTTGGCCGTGAAAAGGTATTCCACCGAGTCGCCGCCGAAAGAGGAGATGGCGTTCTCGTCGTAGGCGGCGTCCACGGCGAAGCGCACTTCCTTGAAGCCCAGCCCCTGCGCCTCTTTCAGGATCTCGGCCGAAAGCTTCTTCGCGGCGGCTTCGCGTTTGTCGTGCAGAGCCTGCGCCAGCTTCTCCAGCTTCGCCCTCGCGGCGGCCAGCTTCTGCTCCAGCTCGGAGCGGTCCAGCGTCAGGCCGTCCAGCGCGTCGGCCTTGGCCCGCAGTTCCTCGCCCCTGGCCAGCACGGCGGGGATATCGGCGCCGTATTTCTTCTTGAGCGTCTTGAATTTTTCCAGCCGCCCCAGCACGCGGTCCACCTCGCCGGGGTCGCTGTGCACGCCCTTGCCGTAGGCGCGCAGCTCGCCGGTGAGGTCGCGCAGCTCTATCGCCGCGGAATTCATCCTGGTTACCAGCGGCTCGGCCGTGGGATCTATGGCCGCCAGGGCCTTCAGGCGCTCCAGCGCCTTCTCTGCGGCGCCGGAGGCGTCGTCGGCCAGGCCGTGGGCCTCGCCGGACAGCGTAAAAAGTTTCTCGGAGTTCTTCAGGCGGGGCCAGAGGGCTTCCAGCTCCTCTTCCTCGCCGGGCTTCAAGTGGGCGGCCTCTATCTCGGAGAGCTGGAACTTGTAGAGGTCCAGCAGGCGGGCGCGCTCGTCCTCCGACATGGAGACGGCGTTCAGGCTCTCCTCCAGGGCGCGGGCGGCGGCCCAGGCCTCGGCCACGGCCTTGGTCTCTTTCTCCAGCCTGCCGTAGCGGTCCAGCAGGTCGCGCTGGGTCTCGGGCTTGAGCAGGCTCTGGTGCTCGTTCTGGCCGTGAAAATCCACCAGGTAGCCGCCCAGTTCGGACAGCTGCGCCAGCGCGGCCGGCGCGCCGTTGATGGAGGCGCGGGTGCGGCCCTTGGGGTCGGCCTGGCGGCGCACCTTCAAAGTCTTGCCCTTCACGGCCCAGCGCTCGGCCAGGGCCGGCGGCAGATTGTCGGCGGAAAATTCCCCCTCCACCTCGGCGGAGGCGGCGCCGGGGCGCAGGATGTCGGCGCCGGAGCGCTCGCCCAGCAGGAAGCCCAGCGCCGAGATGATGATGGACTTGCCCGCGCCGGTCTCGCCGGTAAAAATGTTCAGCCCCGGGCCCGGCTCCAGGTCCAGCGCGTCGATGACCGCGAAATTCCTGATAGAAAGTTTCTTGAGCACTAGCGTTCTCCCCAGCTCAATTTGCGGCGCAGGATGTCGAAATAGGAGAAGTTGTCAGGCACCAGCAGCTCGAAAGAGCGCGGGTAGCGGGAGACCAGCACGGAATCCTCCGGCTCCAGGCCGAAGTTCTCCTGCCCGTCGATGGACAGCGAGAGGGCCCGCGGCGCGTAGTTGCCGGGGCGCACGGCTACCTCCAGTTCCTTGGCGGCCGAAAGCGCTATCGGGCGGTGCGTGAGGGTGTGCGGGCAGATGGGCGAAAGCAGGAAGACTTCCAGGTCCGGCATCACGATGGGGCCGGAGGCGGCCAGGCTGTAGGCCGTCGAACCGCTGGGCGTGGAAACGATCAGCCCGTCGCCGAAATAGTCGGAAAGGAACTGCCCGCCGAAAGAGGCGCGCAGCTGGAAGGCGCGGGCCTCGGGGTTGCGCATTACGCAGTCGTTGAGCGCGGGCTGCGGCCCGAAGACCGTCTTGCCGGAGCGGCGCACGCTGACGGCCAGCAGGCTGCGCTTCTCCCTGTGGAACTTGCCGGCGAGGAAGAGCTCCGCGTTCTTGAGGAAATCCTTCTGCTCCATGCCGCTCAGGAAGCCGAGCCCCCCGGCGTTGATGCCCAGCACGGGGATGCCCAGCCTGATCACGTGGCGCGCCGCGTACAGCACGGTGCCGTCCCCGCCCACCGCCACCGCGGCGTCGGCCGGCTTGATCTCGCAGGCCGGGTCGTTGACGCAGACCTTCTGCACCCGGACCGCGGCGGCGCGCAGGCGCCGCTCTATGGCCGCGGCGCAGGTAATGGCCTTGCGCCGCTTGGAGTTGTAAAAAAGAACTACGCTCTTGATCCGCTTCATAAGTTTACCGCCCAGCGCTATTTAGCGCCGGGAGCCTTCTGGTCTATCTTGGCCCAGGTGTCCTTCAGCGTCACGGTGCGGTTGAACACCGGGGCCCCGGGAACGGAATCCTTGGGGTCGGCGAAGAAATAACCCAGCCGCTCGAACTGCCAGCGCGAGCCGGGGGCCGCCGCGGCGAGCGACGGCTCCAGCATGGCCCGCTCTATGACCTCGAGCGAGGCGGGGTTGATGTTTTCCTTGTAATCGTGCCCCTCTTCCACGGCTTCGGGGTTGCGCACCGTGAACAGCGCGTCGTAAAGCCGCACTTTAGCGGGCAGGGCGTGTTTGGCCGAGACCCAGTGTATGGTCCCCTTGATCTTGCGGCCGTCGGGCGCGTCGCCGCCCCTGGTGGCGGGGTCGTAGGTGCAATGCACCTCAGTGACGTTGCCGGCGGCGTCCTTCACCACGCTCTCGCATTTCACGATATAGGCCGCGCGCAGGCGCACTTCCTGGCCGGGCGTCATGCGGAAGAACTTCTTGGGCGGCACTTCCATAAAATCGCCCTGCTCTATATAGATCTCGCGGGAGAACGGCACTTTGCGGGTGCCGGCCTCGGGGTTCTCGGGATGATTGGCGGCGCACATCTCCTCGGTCTGGCCCTCGGGGTAATTCGTAAGAACCACCTTGAGCGGCTTGAGCACGGCCATGGCGCGCGGGGCGGAAGTATTGAGCTCGTTGCGCAGCGCGTTCTCCAGCACCCAGATGTCGGAAATGCCGGGCACCTTGGTGATGCCGATCTCGTCGCAGAAAGCGCGCAGGGCGCTGGCGGTATAGCCGCGGCGGCGGTAGCCCGATACCGTGGGCATGCGGGGATCGTCCCAGCCTTCCACGTGCTTCTCTTTCACCAGCTCCAGCAGCTTGCGCTTGCTGGTGATGGTGTTGCCCAGCGTGCGGCGGGCGAACTCTATCTGCTGCGGGTGATAGATGCCCAGCTGGTCCAGGTACCAGTCGTAAAGCGGGCGGTGGTCCTCGAACTCCAGGGTGCAGATGGAATGGGTGATGCCCTCGATGGAGTCCTCCAGGCCGTGGGCCCAGTCGTACATCGGGTAGATGCACCACTTATTGCCCTGGCGGTGATGCTCGGCGTGCAGGATGCGGTACATCACCGGGTCGCGCATGTTGATATTGGGATGCGCCATGTCTATCTTGGCGCGCAGGGTGCGGCTGCCGTCAGGGAATTCCCCCTTCCTCATCCGCTCGAAAAGGTCCGCGTTCTCCTCGATGGAGCGGTTGCGGAACGGGCTATCCTTGCCGGGCGTGCCGGGGGCGCCGCGGTGCTCGCGGATCTGGTCGGCGTTCAGGTCGCAGACGAAGGCCTTGCCGGCCTTCACCAGCTGCATGGCCCAGTCGTACATCTGCTGGAAATAGTCGGAGGCGAAGAACAGCCTGTCCTCGAAGTTGCCGCCCAGCCACCGCACGTCCTCGATGATGGAGTCCACGTACTCCTGCTCTTCCTTGGCCGGGTTGGTGTCGTCGAAGCGCAGGTTGAACTTGCCCTTGTAGGCGGCGGCTATGCCGGAGTTGAGGATGATGGAGGTGGCGTGGCCGATATGCAGGTAGCCGTTGGGCTCCGGGGGAAAGCGCGTATGCACGCGCCCCTCGAACTTGCCGCTCTCCATGTCCTTGTCTATAATCTCGCGAATAAAATTGCTCTTAATCTCCGTGTTTTCCATAAATTTAATTATAACAATTTAGGCGGGCGCCGCTTCAGGCACAGTAACCACTAGCGTGGAGGCATGGCCCGGCTTGCCGCTCGCTCATAGAGCGGGCGCCACCCCAGAGGGCCCGCCAAGGGTACGCCTTCTCCGGGTACGTTCGGCCACACCGTGGCCTCACTCTTTCGCTCCGGCTCGGCGCTGCGCAAGCCTCGCCTCCGCGAGGCCCCTACGAAGGCATACCCTCGTCGGGCCTTTGCACTGCGTACCAAAATAGAGAGTGGCAAGCCGGGGCATGCCTGAAAGGTGTGGAATCAGTGCCTGAAGTGGCGGATGCCGGCGAATAGCATGGCGACATTTCGCTCGTCGCAAAGCCGCGCGCAGTCCTCGTCGTCCTGCCAGCCCCCCGGCTGTATCACGGCCGTCACGCCGCCGGCCAGGGCGGCCTGCAGCGTCTTCAGCGGCAGGGCGGCGTCGGCCGCCAGCACCAGCGGGCCCGCGCCCGGCAGGATAGAGCGCTTCTCGCGCATCTTCCACAGGGCGTTGCGCACCGCGTCGTAGGTGGAACTCTCGGAGGCGCTGATCGCCGCCACGCAGCGGCCCTCGGCCAGCGCCACCGCGTAGGTCTTGGCGTACTTCACCGTCTTCCAGGCCAGCCGCAGCGCGGCCGCCTCGGCCTCCGTAGGCTTGCGCTTCGTAGCGCAAGCCGGCTCGGCCGAGAACAGCCGGTTATCTCGGGATTCTATCAGCAAGCCGCCAGCCACCGAGCGCAGGTTCACCTCGTAGGGCGAAAGCACCGGCGCCGGCAGCGCCAGCACGCGCAAGCCGGCCTTGGACTTCAGCGCCTTGAGCGCCTCGGGCGCGTAATCCGGGGCCACCACGCTCTCTATGAAAGTCTCCGCCAGGGCGGCCGCGGTCTCGGGCTCCACCTGGCGGTTGAAAGCGGCCGTGCCGCCCACCGAGCCGGCCGGCTCGCTGCGCAGGGCGCCGCGCAGGCTCTCGGCCTGGGTGCCGCCGCAGCAGACGGCGGCGGGCCGGTCGTGCTTGGCGATCACGCAGACCGGCTCTTCGAACTCCTGCGCCAGCTCGTAAGCCGTGTCCAAGTCCAGGTAATGGTTGAAATTGAAATCCGAACCCGACAGCAGCCGGGCCGCGTTGAGGCCGCGCGGCCGCGCGCCGCTGAGGGCATAGAAGGCCGCGTTCTGGTGGCGGTTCTCGCCGTAGTCCAGGTCGGCCACCTTGCGCAGGCTCATCACCACCTCTTCGCCCAGCAAGTTGCCGGTCTCGGAGAGATACTGCGCCACGGTGGCGTCGTAGGCGGCCAGGTACTGCCAGGCCCGGGCGGCCAGCTGCTTCTGCACGGCCGGCTCCAGGCCGCCGGCCTCCTTGAGCGCGGCCAGCACCGGGGCGTAATCGGCCGCCGAGCAGACGGCGATGACATCGACGAAATCCCGCGCGGCCGCGCGCAGCACGGCGGAGTTGGCCTGGTCGAGGTAGCCGGGCAGTTCCTCTATGGCGAACTCCGGCTGCCCCATAATGGCGGCTATCGGGTAAAGGTTGGCGACCACCACGCGGAAGCGCGGCAGCTCCACGCCGTTCTCGGAGACGGCCGGAAAGCGGCCGGAGAGCGCCTTGAGCACGGCTGTGGGCACGGGAGGCGAGTACTTCACCTCCTCGGCCTCTATGCCGGCCTCGGCCAGCAGTTTATAGGTGGAACCCGAAGCGTAGATCTCGAAATCCAGCTCGGCCAGGCCGCGCGCGAAGTCCTCCACGCCGGCCTTGTCGTAAACGCTGAGATATGCGGTTTTCTCCATAACCCTGAATTGTTCGGCCTTCCGGAGGGGACGGGTTAGCAAAAGCCCCCCGGAAGGCGAGGCTTGCGTAAGCGCCGAGCCTGGGTGGCCGAAGGCCACTGCAGTGAGCGGCAGGCTCGGTCACGGATAAACCGCATAGCGGTTTCCCGCGACCCCGGCTCGGCAATTTTCGCTGTAAAATTGCCTCCGCCCTTGCGGCCCGGACGCTAGGCATAATTATGCCTAGCTCTAAAGCCGGGCCTCACACGGTGTGCGCGACGCCGATTTTGCGTTCCGGCCCCTCCGAAAGGCCCAAACTGGCCAAAACGTCAATAAGAAATTAAACCACTAACCGAATAAATTCTTCTTCGGTGAGCACGGGCACGCCGAGCTTCTGGGCTTTGGCGTACTTGGAGCCGGGATCCGCGCCGACCACGACGTAAGAGGTTTTGGCGGAGACGGAGGAGGTTTCTTTGCCCCCCAGCTCGCGCACTTTCGCCTGGGCCTCGTCGCGGGTCAGGGTTTTCAGTTCGCCGGTGAAGACGAAGGTCTTGCCTTCCAGCCGGCCGCCGGCGGCGCGCTCGGGCTCGTCCTGGCGCAGGCCCAGCGAGACCAGGTCCCGCACCAGGCCGCGGGTGGCTTCGGACTTGAAGAATTCGGCTACCGCTTCGGCTATCACCGGGCCAACGTCGCTGACGCGGGCGAGCTCTTCCGCCCCGGCGGCCATGAAGGCGTCCATGGTCCTGAAATGCTGCGCCAGCGTGCGGGCGTTCTTCTCGCCGATATGGCGGATGCCGAGGGCGTAGATGAGGCGCGAAAGGGGTTGTTCCTTGCTCTTGCGTATCTGGGACAGCAAATTGTCGGCTTTCTTGTCCTTGAATAGGTCCAGGCCCAGCAGGTCTTCCTTGCGCAACCGGTAGATGTCGGGGAATCCCTTAACGAGGCCCTTGTCCACCAGCTGCTCGACGGAGGAGACGCCAAAACCTTCGATGTTCATCGCGTCGCGCGAGGCGAAATGCAGCAGGGCGCGCTTGAACTGCACGGGGCAGGAGGGGTTCACGCAGCGGTAAGCCACCTCTTCCTCGTCGCGGAACACTTCGGCGCCGCAGGAAGGGCAGGCCTTCGGGGGCACTATATCCCGCTCGGCGCCGCTGCGGGCGCCGGGGACCACCTGCACCACCTTGGGGATCACCTCGCCGGCGCGCTCTATGACCACGCGGTCGCCGATCTTGAGGCCCAGGCGCTCCACCTCGTCGAAATTGTGCAGCGTGGCGCTGGAGATGGTGACGCCGCCGCATTTTACCGGCTCCAGCTCGGCCACCGGCGTGATGGCGCCCGTGCGGCCGACGGAAAACTGCACGCCCTTGAGCGTGGTGGTGGCCTGCTGGGCGGGATATTTGAAAGCTATGGCCCAGCGCGGGCTCTTGGAGGTGAAGCCCAGCAGCCGGCGCTGGCGGAAGGAGTCCACCTTTATCACCAGGCCGTCTATCTCGTAGGGCAGCTGAAAGCGCTTCTCGGCGTACTCGGCGTAGGCGGCCAGCACTTCCTCCGCGCTGCGGCAGGGCCTGTTGCCTATGACAGAAATATTGTAGCCAAGGCCGCGGCAGATATTGAGGTACTCCCAGTGGGAGTCGGGCTCCACCATGCCTTCCAGGTAGCCGTAGGAGTGGACGATGAAGCGCAGCTTACGGGCGGCCGTCACGGCGGGGTCCTTCTGGCGCAGCGAGCCGGCGGCGGCGTTGCGCGGGTTCACGGGCACGTCCTTTTTCCCCTCGTTGAGGGCCGCCTCTCGCAGCGCCTCGAAATCCCGCTTGTCCATGTACACTTCGCCGCGCGCTTCGAAGGCCGCGGGCGGGCGGCTGAGGTCCAGCCGCAGCGGCACGGACTTGATGGTGCGCACGTTCAGCGTCACGTCCTCGCCGGTCTCGCCGTCGCCGCGCGTGGAAGCCCGCGCCAGCCGTCCCTTCTCATACTCTATGGAGCAGGACAGGCCGTCTATCTTGGCTTCCACGATCATCTCGAAAGGCTCGTCCTTGAGCCCTTTCTTCGCGCGCTCGTACCACTGCAGGAACTCCTCCGGGGAATAGCAATTGTCGAGCGACAGCATGGGCACGCGGTGCGGCACCGGGGCGAAAGTATTGGAGCGCTCGCCGCCCACGCGGCGGGTAGGGGAGTCGTCGCTGGCCAGCTCCGGGTGGGCCGCCTCGAGCGCCTTCAGGCGGTTCATCAGCGCGTCGAACTCGCCGTCGGTGATCTCGGGCGTGTCGTCCACGTAATAAAGGCGCTCGTGCCGGAGTATCTCGGCCCTGAGCGCCTCTATCTCCTCTTTAGGGGAGCGGGTCATTTTACAAGGTTGTTTTGGCGGGCTATGCTGTCGAGCACGCCGTTGACGAACTTGCCCGATTTTTCGGTGGAGTATTTCTTGGCGAGCTCTATGGCTTCGTCTATGATGACGGCCACGGGGGCGTCGGACAGGATCATCATCTCGCAGACGGCCATGCGCAGGATGGAGCGGTCGATCGCCGGCATGCGTTCCATCTCCCAGTTCAGGCTGGTCTTCTTGATGATCTCGTCTATCTTCTGGCGGTTGGCTACGGTGGAAGTAAAAAGGGATCTATAGAAATCGAAGACCTTGTCCTCGAGGGCGAATTCTTCCATCTGGAAACTGGCCAAAACGGCAGCCGGCTCGAGACTGGAGATGTCCGAGCTGTACAGCGACTGCAGGCAGTTTTCCCTCGCTAATCTTCTTTTGCTCATAATTTTAAAAAGACCTTGCACGGATATAATACTAAATTTACGACGGGTATAAAATGTTGTCATCCGGCCTCCGTCTTTTGTAGACTAGGCATAGGATAGGGAATAGCGCAGACAACGGAGGTTTATATGGGTTTTGCTCCTTTAATAATCATCGTAGTGGTTATACTGTTCGCCAGCATCAAGGTGCTCAACGAGTACGAGCGCGGCGTCACGCTGACGTTCGGCCGCTTCACCGGCGTCAAAGGCCCCGGCCTGATCATCCTGATCCCCGGCGTGCAGCAGATGTTCCGCATCAGCACCCGCGTGGTCGTCATGGACGTCCCCCCGCAGGACATCATCACCCGCGACAACATCTCGGTCAAGGTCAACGCCGTGGTCTACTTCCGCGTCGTCAACCCGCAGTCGGCCGTGCTGAACGTAGAGAACTTCATGTACGCCACCAGCCAGCTGGCCCAGACCACGCTGCGCAGCGTGCTCGGCCAGCAGGAACTCGACGACCTGCTCGCCCAGCGCGACAAGATCAACCAGAACCTGCAGCAGATCCTCGACCAGCACACCGAACCCTGGGGCATCAAGGTGTCCAGCGTCGAGGTGAAGAACGTGGACCTGCCGCAGGAGATGCAGCGCGCCATCGCCCGCCAGGCCGAAGCCGAGCGCGAGCGCCGCGCCAAGATCATCCACGCCGAGGGCGAATTCCAGGCCTCGCAGAAGCTGGCCGACGCGGCCAAGATCATCGGCAGCGAGCCGGCCGCCATCCAGCTGCGCTATCTGCAGACGCTCACCGAGGTGGCCACCGAGAGGAACTCCACCACGATCTTCCCGATACCGATAGACATGATCAGCCAGTTCCTCAAGAAGAGCCAGAACTAGGCGGCCCCGCCGCGATCGAAGGGGCGGCCCGGCCGCCCCTTCTTTTTTTACAAGAGGACCATGCGCGGACTTTACGTTCACATACCGTTCTGCAGGGCCAAATGCGGCTACTGCGACTTCGCCTCCGCCCCCGGAGCGCCCGGGGAGATAGACGCCTTCCTGGGCGCGCTGGCGGCCGAATCGGCGCGCTACGACGCCCTGGCCGGAAGTTTCGACACCCTCTACGTGGGCGGCGGAACGCCCAGCCTGCTCTCGCCGGAACAGCTCGAACGGCTGTGCGGCATCATAGAGACCCTGAGCGGCCCCATAGAGAGCCTGCGGGAGAGCACCTTCGAGGCCAACCCGGAAAGCCTGGACGCGGAAAAAGCCTCGCTCCTTAAAAAGGCCGGCGTGGGCCGCGTCAGCCTGGGCCTGCAATCCACGCACGACAGACTGCTCAGGAAATTGGGCAGGATAGCGACCACGCAGGACTTCCTGCGCGCGTACGGGCAGCTGCGGGCCGCCGGCTTTCACAATATCAACGCGGACCTGATGTGCGGCCTGCCAGGGCAATCGCTTAAAGATTTCGCGGATTCCCTGGACTGGCTGCTGGCGCTCAAGCCCGAACACGTCTCCTTCTACGCGCTGGAAGTGCACGACGGCACGCCGTTCGCGGCCGCCGGCGTGAGCGAAGAGCCCGACGCGGCGGCCGGCATGTATGAGGCCGGGGCGGCGGCGCTGGGCCTGGCCGGCCTGCATAGATACGAGATCTCTAATTTCGCGCGGCCCGGCCGGGAGTCGCTGCATAATCTGAATTATTGGGACCAGGGCGAATACCTGGGCCTGGGCCCGGCGGCGGCCTCCTACCTGGCCGGCGAGCGCCGCGCCAATACCGCCGACACCGCTGCCTACGTGCGGGCGGCGGCCGCCGGGGAGGAGATCCCCCGGCAGTATGCCGAAACCCTGACTGGCAGGACCAGGGACGCCGAAAAGATCATGCTGGGCCTGCGCCGGACGGCCGGAATTGAACTGCCGGACGATATATTTATAGAATTTAAAGGCGAGATAGACCGGCTGCTGCAGGCCGGCCTCATAGAGAAAAGCGGCTCCGTCATCCGGATCAGGGAAGACCGCCTTTACGTCTCCAACGCTGTTTTCCGCGAATTCGTGTAACTTCAAAAGGACATCATGCTAAGCAAAGCTTACGACCCCAAGCCGGTAGAGGCCAAGTGGGCCGACTCCTGGCAGAAAGAAAGGCTCTTCATTTCCACCCCCAGCCCCGACAAGAAGCCTTTCGTGGTGGTCATCCCCCCGCCCAATATCACCGGCGCGCTGCACATCGGCCACGCCCTCAACAACACGCTGCAGGACGTGCTGATCCGCTACGCCCGCATGATGGGCCGCGAGGCCTACTGGGTGCCCGGCACCGACCACGGCGGCATCGCCACGCAGAACGTGATGGAGAAGCAGCTCAAGGCCGAGGGCAAGACGCGCCACGACCTGGGCCGCGAAGAATTCATAAAGCGCACCTGGGCCTGGTACGAGGAATGCGGCGGCACCATACTCGGCCAGCTGCGGCGCCTGGGCTGCGCGCTCGACCTGGACAAGAGCAACGTGCGCTTCACGATGGACAAGCCGCGCGCGGCCGCCGTCTTCGAAGCTTTCCGCTACATGTGGGAGAAGGGCCAGATCTACCGCCGCGAGCGCATGATCAACTGGTGCACGCGCTGCGGCACCGCCCTGTCCGACATCGAGGTGGAGTACGAGGACGAGAAGTCCAAGCTCTGGCACATCAAGTACGCTTTCGAGGACGGCACCGGTTCCGTCACGGTGGCCACCACCCGCCCCGAGACCATGCTGGGCGACTCGGCCGTAGCCGTAAACCCGGAGGACACCCGCTACAAGGGCCTGCACGGCAAGAAACTCAAGCTCCCCCTCACCGACAGGGTCATCCCTCTGGTGGCCGACGAGGGCGTGGAGAAGGATTTCGGCACCGGCGCGGTGAAGATCACCCCGGCGCACGACCCGCTGGACTTCGAGATCGGCGAGCGCCACAGCCTCGAAGTGCTGCGCGTGATCTCCTACGAGGGCAAGATGGTCAACTGCCCGGAGAAATACGCGGGCCTCAGCGTGCAGGCCGCCCGCAAGGCCGTCGTGGAGGACCTGAGCGCCGCCGGCCTGCTGGAAAAAGAGGAACACTATAAACATTCCGTCAGCAAATGCTCCCGCTGCAGCAGCCACATCGAGCCGCTGGTCAGCGAGCAGTGGTTCGTCAAGATGAAGGACATGGCCGCCCCCGCCATAGCCGCCGCGGAAAAAGAGGACGTGAAGTTCTACCCCGCCTCCTGGAAGAAGCCGTTCACGCAGTGGCTGGGCAAGATACAGGACTGGTGCATTTCGCGCCAGATCTGGTGGGGCCACCGCATCCCCGTCTGGTACTGCCGCGCCTGCTCCGGCGCCGGCATGAAGTTCGACGACAAGGGCGAGCTGTCCCGGGTCTCTTTTGAGGACGGCGCGCTGCCCATCGTCTCGCAGGACAAGCCGTCTTCCTGCCCGAAGTGCGGCGGCCACGACCTGCTGCAGGACCCCGACGTGCTCGACACCTGGTTCTCGTCGGCCCTCTGGCCCTTCTCCGTCTTCGGCTGGCCGGAGAAGACGAAGGAACTGGACTATTATTACCCGACCTCGGTGCTGGTCACCGGCTACGAGATCCTCTACCTGTGGGTCGCCCGCATGGTGATGAGCGGCATCGAGCATATGGGCCGGCCGCCGTTCAGCCAGGTCTACGTGCACGGCATCGTGCGCGACAAGCACGGCAAGAAGATGTCCAAGTCGCTGGGCAACGTGGTGGACCCGCTGCTGATGGTGGACAAGTACGGCACCGACGCGCTGCGCTTCTCGCTGATGGCGCAGACGATGGGCGGCCGCGACATCCCGTTCTCCGAGGAAGGCATCGTCGGCGGGCGCAACTTCGTCAACAAGCTCTACAACGCCGCGCGCTTCATGCAGATGTACCTGCCCGAGACCCCGGCGCCCGTGACGGCGGACAAGCCGGCCGAGCTGGCCGACCGCTGGATCACCGAGCGCTACGCCGAGGCGCTGCGCAAGTCGCGGGCCGCCATGGCCGAGTACGACCTCCCCAAGGCGCAGGACGCGCTGTACGGCTTCATCTGGGACGAGTTCTGCGACTGGTACCTGGAGCTGGCCAAGCCGCGCCTGCAGGGCCCGGACAAGGACAAGGTTCTCGCCCTGATGCTGGAGTTGTTCACCGGCGCGCTCAAGGCGCTGCACCCGTTCATGCCCTACGTCACCGAGGAGCTGTACTCCAGCCTGAAGGTCTACCTGCCCAAGCCCGGCGGCTACCTGCTCAACGAGGCCTGGCCCGAAGCCCCCGCCACCGACGGCGCGGCTACCGCGGCCATGCAGGAGCTGATGGGCGTCATCACGCAGCTGCGCGTGGTGCGCTCCCAGTTCGAGATCCCGCCGGGCAAGCTGATAAAAGCCCTGGCCGTCTCGGGCGACGCGCCCGCGCTGGAGCGCCTCAAGGCCGGCGCCGCCTATGTCAGCCTGCTGGCCAAGGTGGAACACCTCGCCGTGGGCAGGGACCTGCCCAAGCCGCCGCGCGCCATCAGCGCCATCGCCGGCGCCTTCAACCTTTATGTGCCGATGGACGGCACCGTGGACCTGGAGAAGGAAAAAGTCCGCATGGCAAAGGAACTGGACAAGGCCCGCAGCGACAGCGCGCAGTGCGAGCAGCGCCTGGGCGACGCGGCCTTCCTGGCCCGGGCCCCCAAGGCCGAGATCGACAAGATCAAGGCCCGCTCCGAAGAATGCGGCGGCAAGATCACCCGCCTGACCGCGATCCTGGAGGAACTGGGATGAGCGCGCGCAGGTTCTGGATACGCGCCGACAGGGAGAATTATTTCATCGGCGGCATGGTGATAGCCTGCACCATAGGCGGCTTCGTCTCGTCCTATTGGCATTTTCAGGACCGCGTTTCGGTGCGGCAGAACATAAAGCTCAAGAGCAGCCTCACCAAAGAAGCGGAGATCAAGAAACTGCGGGACACGCAGTTCTCCCCCTCCAGGCTGAGCTCCGGAGCAACCAGGTATTACCGCATGGAAGAGGATACCCTGCCGGCCATGCCGAAGCTGGGCGACAATGACTAAAACCCTCCCGCTGCTCGCCGCCTGCCTGGCCCTGGCCGCCCTGCTGCCCGCGCCCGCCGCCGCCCAGCTGGGCTCGAGGGCGGAGGAACAGTCCTTCGACTACGATCCCGGGACCGAGGCGGCCGGGAAGGTGCAGAAATCCTCGACCGAGGTCACCTTCGAAGACGCGGAGATGGTAAACCACCCGGTCTACGGCACGATAGTGCTTTCGAAATACCGCTGGAAGAACTGGGTAACGCGCGCCCTGTACCTGACGCTTATAAACATCGCCCTGCTGGCCATCCTCCTCTCAATGCCCCGCAACGAAGAGGTCAACATCGTGGTCGGCTACGCCCTCTGCGGCGTCAGCGCCACCCTCTCGCTCTGGATCTTCCTCTGCGCCGTGCTGATCTACAAGCTTAAAGCCATGGCCTGGATCTACGTGCTGCCGGTGTCCCTGTTCACCTGGGCGGCCGGCTACCTGATCCTGATGCGCATCAAAAGATCCGACATCTCGCTCACCGAGCTGAAAGAGTCCTTCCAGAAGATGAACACGGCCTCCACGGAAGACCCGCGGCTCACCTCGGTGCAGGGAACTCCGGGAGACTGGCCAGGGGAAGATTTCCTCAGGTAAAAAGAAGAAGGGCCGCCAGCGCGGCCCTTCTTCTTTGCCCGCTCCGGGGGAAACTAGAACTGCATCCACATGCCGAAGCGGTGCACGCTGCCCAGGTCGCCGAAAGGCAGAAAGGCGTAGTCTATGCCCAGCCCCTGCACCTTTATGCCGAAGCCCAGGCTCATGCCCACCTCGCCGCCCAGGTTGGAGGTATCGTAACCGAACTTATAGCCGCCGCGCAGCGCCAGCGCTTCGCGGAACCAGTATTCGGCGCCCACCGAGGGGTAGAACTTCTCGTCCTGCAGGTACTCGTTGATCTCGGCGGCCACCGTGAACCGGTCGGAGACCCGGAACGCGCCGCCGGCGCGGATGCTCAGCGGCAGCGGGTCGGATTCCTCCACGAACTTCATCTTGGTGCCCAGGTTCTGTACGGCCATGGCGAAGTTCATGCGCTCGGTGGCGCGGTAGATGGCGCCCGCGTCCAGCGCGAAGGCGTAAGCCGTCTCGTCGTCGATGCCGGAGCGGATGAACTTCACGGAGAAGCCGCCGTCCAGGCGGGGCATCAGCTCGGGCGAGATCTCCTTGCGGGCGTAGGACAGCGTGACGGCCATGTCGCTGGCGTCGAAGGAGCCCAGCTCGGGCACGTAACCCACTGAGTCGGTCAGGCCGCGCCGCTCTATGCCGCCCACCGTCATGAAGGTGAGACCCAGGCCGAAGCGGTTATCCTTGATCCGCCCGGCGTAGGAGAAGTTCCCCATCTTGGCGTCCTGCAGGTAGGTGCTGAAGTCCAGCGCGGCCTCCTGCTCCTCGAATTGCGCCAGGCCGGCCGGGTTAACGAACACCGAGCCGGAGTCGTCGGCCATGGCGCTGTAAGCGCCGGCCAGCGCCACCGCCCGCGGGCTCATGGCCGCCTTGAGGAACGGAGCGGCCGTAGTGCCGGCGCCGGAGGCGTAGGCCCCGGCCGGCAGGGCCGCCAGCAGCGCTAATAAAATTGATTTTCTCATAAGTACCTCTCGAAACCAAGGCTGACCGCGTTTCCGCCTCCGGGCCGCGCTGGGCGCGGCCCGGTGCGGGCTTCTACTTTATTATCGCCATCTTGTGGGCCTTGTTGCCCAGCTTCTTGCCGTCCAGGTAGGTCAGCATGAAATAGACGCCGGACGCGCAGTCCTGGTTGGCGTCGTTCTTGCCGTCCCACTCGGAGTACAGGATCTGGTTCCCGTCGCGGTGTCCCTCGTCCAGGGTGCGCACCTTCTCGCCGGCCAGGTTGTAGATCACGAACTTCAGCGTCCCCGACTTGCCCGCAGGCAGGTTGTACTTTATCACCGTGCCGTTGGTCGGGTACGGGTCGGAAACCCCGGAGGTGCCGATGTCCGTGCTCAGGTCCACGTTCTTGCTCTTGAGGCTGAACGGGTTGGGCAGGTTGACCACCTCGAAGCCCGTGCTGTACGCGGCGGTACCGGTGGGCGGGTTGGCCGTGAACACGGCGAACTTGCCCGACTGGCTGGTGGAGGCGGTAGTGGACGGTCGGTAGCGGCCGTTGACCACGGCGCTCATGCCATAGCGCTTGCGGCCCAGGGGCGTGGCGGACGCGCCGGTGCCTTCCGTGGCGTTGGTGAGGCTGGCCACGTCTACGCTGAGCACGCCCAGCATCGGGTCCACCGTGTAGTTGCCGGGCACCTCGTTCCAGTTGCCGTTGTCGTCCTGCTGGTAGATGCGCAGGCGCTGGCTGTGGGCCGCGCCGCGCTCCTTGTCGTACTTGAGCGTCAGCGTGAACGGCTTGTTGGCCGAGGCGTTGGAGAGGTCCATGTTGTAGACCTCGGACGCCATCAGGTTCTTTATCGCCGCGCTGATCGTCAGGTTGCCCTTGTCCGTCTTGACGGTGCGCACCGAAGGCAGCGCGCTGAAGAAGCCGCCTACCAGGTTGGAGTAGTCCACCGCGCCCGCGGTGACCGTGGAGTAGGACAGGGCGCCGGGGTCCAGCTCTATGCCGGAGTACTCCTCGCTCTCCCTGTCCATCTGCACCGAGCCGCCGGCCAGCGATTCCTGCTGTATATATTGCTCGGTCTTGGCGTTGCTGACCTGGTCGTAGACGAACAGCTTTTCCATCTTATTGCCCGCGTCGCCCGCCGTGACCTTCACCGTGTAATACTGCTGGCTGCTGCTCACGGTGAACTGGCCCAGGTAGGTGCGGTTCGGCCCGGGCACCAGCGCCAGCGTGACCGCCGAGGCGGCGTTATACTCCTGGCCGTTATTGTAGCTGCAGGAAGGCGCCGTCATCAGCTGCTTGGGCGACTTGATGACCACGTCCACCTTGCTGGCCGAATCGGCCGACTTCTTGACCTTGATGGCGATCTGAGGCGGGATGTCCTTGAGCGTCAGGTCGCTGAGCACCGTGTTGCCCTCCTGCGCCGCGACCTCGAGCACCTCGGGCAGCTTGCCCGGGGAGAACGCCGACAGCTTGTAGAGATGGCCGGGCACCACCCCGGTGATCTCGAAGTTGCCGGAAGCGTCGGTCTGCGACTCGGTCTTGGGCAGGTAGGACTCGGGGGCCAGGACGTTAAGCGTCTCGTCGTAGACCACGATCTCCACGCCAGCCCTGGTGACCTGCGTCGGGAACTTGCTCATGAAGACGCGGCCCGTGATCTTGGAGTCGGACGGCAGCATGTAGAGCGTGAAACTCTCGGCGTCGTTGGCCGCCAGGCTGGTCTTGCGGCCAGCGGTCACGTAGCCGTTGCGCGAAACCTCCAGGCGGAAGATGCCGGTGGGCAGGTTGGAGAAGGTGAACGCGCCGGAGGAATCCGTCAGCGTGAACTTCTCCACCGTGCGGTGGCGCAGGTACACCCGCGCGCCCGCCAGGGCCTCGCCGGTGGCGCTGCTCTTCACCACGCCGGAGATGCCGGCCGTCACCACTTCCTCGTTGTCGAAGTTGAAGGCCGTTATATCGGCGCCGGGCGCGGTGACATCCAGCACTTCCTTGGCCACGGGCGGGTAGTTGGGGTTATTGAACACGGCCGTGTAGCGTCCGGGCGGCAGGCCCCAGACGCCGTAGTCCAGCGGGTTGGCGGCCAGGAAGGCCAGCAGCCCCGGTTTGCTCTTAATGGCCATGGCGGTCATGAAGCCGTTAAAGGAAGCCTCGCTGCCCGGCATGCCGCTCGAGAAGCCCCTCAGGTCGCCGGCCGAGTCATAGAGCATCATGGCCGGGATCACCTCGAAGGTCTGCTCGAAGTTGGAGAACATGCGGTCCAGGTCGGCGTCGGTGAAGATATTGTCGCCTTCGATGGTACCGGCTATGCCCCCCTGGCCTATGGAGCCGAGGATGTTGATGGCGATAGGCTGGGCAGCGGTGCCGACCAGCGGGTTGCTGTCCGACTTCTGCACGGCCACGCCCCTGACGCGGCCTATGAAGTTAGCGAACAGCTGGTAGCTGACGACATTCCTGTCGCCGCCGCCCGGGTCGTAATTGGCGCCCAGCAGCAGGTAGAAGTCGTACTGGCCCGGCGGCATGTACTTGGTGGTCCAGCCGGTGCCGGTGCTGTAGTTGAACGCGTACTCGGGGTCCGAGAAGAACAGCTCGGTCACCTTTTTCTGGTTCATCTCGGTGCCGGAAGGCACGCCGATGATGCTGTAGGTCCAGCTGGGCGTGGAGATCTCGGGCAGGCCGAAGATCTGCGGCTGCACGGCCAGGCCGTTCTCCAGCTGCAGTTTCACTTCGGCGGTCCTGCCCTCGGAGACGGTGACGGTCTGCCTTGCGGGAGTCCAGACGAAGCCGGCGCCGCTCGGGCGCAGGTAGACCTCGTAGGTGCCGGGGGCCAGGTTTTGGAACTCGAACTCGCCGTACTCGTCCGCTTGCCTGTCCTCGTGCGTATCCACGTTGACGCCCTGCACTACCACGTCCGTCCAGTAGGCGTTAGGGGAATCCTCGTCGCCCCAGACCGGCCGGAAGTTGGAGCCGTCGGGCATCTTCAGCACGCCGCGCAGGCCGCCCGCGCGGACCACCGAGAAGTCCTGCCTGAGCGAAGGCACTTCGACAGACGGGCTTACCTCTGACTTAAAAGAATTAGCCTGCGCCCAGTCGGTGGAGAAGACCCGGGTGTAATAAGTAACCCCGGTGGACAGCGCCATGGAGTAACTAGTGGTGTTCTCCGTGAAGGTGCCGGCCAGCGAGGCGAAGCTCATCTGCGAGTTCTGACAGCCGTCGCGACAGGTCTCCTGCGCCATCAGCGTCAGCGGCGAGGAGGTGGAGATCACCAGCGGGGTGGTCGCCGTTATGGTGTACGTGGTCACGAAGGTGACGCTGCCGTACAGCTGGCCGGCGTTATTGGCCCCCTCTGGGATGATGTTGAAGGCCACGTTGCCGGCCGTCACGCAGGTGCCCGAACTGTTGATCACCCAGATCCGGCCCGGGCGGCAGGCGTTGTTGAAAGGCAGGCCGGGTCCCCTCGCGCCCTGCGAGGAGATGACCACGCGCAGGTCGTCTTCGTCCGGCCCGTCGGAATAGACCGCGCCCTCGTTGAGCGAGCGCCAGCCGCCTTCGAAGACGGCCTCTATGCGGGCGTTGCCGTCCGTCAGGCCCGGCACGGTGAAACTGCCGTCGGCCGCGGTGCGCACGCGGGCGTTGGAGCGTATGCCCAGCCCGTTGCCCCAGTCTCCCTGCCGGTAGGTATCGCTGGCGCTGTCGCTGGTGTAGCTGCTGTAGCTCATCCAGTCGGGATTGACCAGGATGGTGGCGTTGGGCAGCGGCATGCCGTTATACTTCAGTATGCCGGTGAGCGTGTAAGTAGCCAGGTCCAGGTTGAACGTCGTGGACATGCCCGGGTTCATGGGGTCGCCCATGTACGGCAGCGGCGAGCCCTCCGGCAGCGGGAAGCTGCGGCCGTCGCTAGCGTAGCCGGCCTTCCCCACGTTGAGGTTATAGTTCATGCTCATTATTTCCTGCGGCAGGCAGTTAGCCGGGAAGTTCAGCATATTGGCGCAGTTGGAGTAAGGCACGTTATAGAACGAGAAGCTGCCGCCAGCGTCAGTCAGCGTCTCCTTGTTGAAGACGGGAGTGCAATTGGAGTTGGGAGGGACCCCGGTGCAGGTATACCGCTCCAACTTCACCCTGGCGCCTTCAATGGGTGACCAGTTGCGGTCCAGCACCATGCCGGCCACCGATGGCGGCACGGTGGAACCGCCCACCTCGAAAGAGGCGGCCAGCTGCGCGGCCTGGGCCATGTCCGCGAGATAGGTACTGGTGGACGGGAAAGGCCCGTTCATGAACAGCTGCAGCACCTTGTTCCTGGCGGGCACGCTGACGGCCATGCCGTAAACGCCGTTGGCCGCGGCAGGCAGATTGTAGATCTCCATGGGGTTGATCAGGGCGTCGACGGCCTTGATCACGCTGTAGCCCACGCGCTCGCCGGTCTGCATGATGAACACTTCGCCCATCAGGTAATCGCCGCCCTGCAGCGTGCCGGTGAACGTGGAGACGTTCAGCGTCATCTTGTAAACCGCGTCGGCCGCGGCCGCGCGCGGGGTGAGGAAGTACTGCCGGGTGGTGTCGGCGTTGAGGTCCACGAAGAAGTTAGCGCCCGGGTCGGACAACTGATCCTTGATCGTGGGCACCATGTTGTGGCTGGAAACGGCCACGAAGTAGGACTTGCCGCCGGGCAGCGAGAAGGTGCAGGCCCCGGAGGAATTAGTGACGTCCATCGCTATGCCGTTGGGGTCTATGCCGCCGGTGGAGCTGAAGCCCATCACGGCCACGCGCACGCCCTGCAGGCCCGCGTTGGGACCGCTGTTGACGCGCACCGTCAGGCGCGGGTTCGTCACGTCCATGTTGGACTGGACGTGTTTGAAGAAGCCCGCCCCGCTGATGGTGTCATAGTTGTTATAGTAGGCCGCGGCCGCCATGGCCCCGGCGTCGGCAGCCGCGTAGACGCCGCGCGCCGGGTCGGTCTCTATGCCGCCGGCATTGTCTTCGTTGCTGCCGGAGCTGTTGAGGGCCTGCGACCAGATCAGGTCGCCGGCCGTATTATACTTGCGGATGAACACGTTCCTGCCCTGGTTGATGTCGTACCGGGATTCCACGCCGCTCAGGTAGACGCCGCCGAGCCCGTCGAGGGCTATGCCCAGCGCCTCGTCCTCGTTATTATTGGCGGAATTATAGACGCGCTCCCAGGTCGAGAATCCGTTGAGCGTATATTTGCCCAGGAAAGCGTCCTGCTCGCCCGAGTCGCCCACGGCGCCCGCCACGTAGAGGGCCGCGCCGGCGGTGTCCACCTTAACGGCGTAGACCTCGTCCTCGTTGCCGGAATCTACCGGGATGGGTAACCCCAGGTCGGCCAGAGCGTCGTCGAACGCCCTTACCTCGCCCAGGTAGCCGGGGCCAGCCCCGTCGTAAAAGCGCCCGCCCGCGTAGACCCGGCCAGCGGCCGGATCAAAATCCACGGCGTTATACTGGTCGTCGCCGAGGGCCGAAACCAGCCTGACGTCGTTAAGGTCGTTCCCGGAGAAGCTCTTCGCCGCAATTATGGCGTCGTACGTGCCGTTGCCGGAGTTATAGAACCTGCCGGCCAGGTACACGCGGTCCGCGCCTACGGCCAGACCGTAGGCCTCATCGTTGCCGCCATTGTCGAAATCGTAAGTCTTGGACCACTGCATGCGGCCGTCGGCGACGCTGTACTTTATCAGCAGCGCGTCCCGCTTGGTCCCGGACTCGAAACCCTGGACCGGGTAATAGACGAGACCGTCGGAACCGGCGGTGCCGGCGGCATACAGGTTACCCTGGCCGTCGAGGGCCAGCGCGTTGATCACCGGCTGCGACTGCTCGTACTGGTCGGACCAGAAGCGGGTCCATACCGGCACGCCTGCGCTGGTGAACTTGCGCACGTAGGCCGCCGCGGAACCGGGCCCCCAGGGGCTGATGGTGCCGGCCGTATAGATATTGCCGGCGGCGTCGCGCAACAGCGGGTTCCTGCCGCCGTGGGCGTTATTGACCAGGAACAGGTTGCCGTTGGGATAGCGGTCGCTGCGGTCCCAGGCGCCGGGCGTATTGGGCACCGTATTGGTGGAGCCGGCCACCGCGAGTACCGTTCCGCTTTCGGGGAGCCTGTAGCCGAGGCGGAAATAATGCGTCGGCGTGTCGATGTTGTTGCCGCCGGGCACAGGGGCGCCGGTGCCGGACTCCAGGCCGGGCACCAGGCGGTCCAGATAATCGCCGGTGAACAGCGTGTAGTCGTTAGTGAAGCGGTATTGCGCCTTGTCGGCGTCGAAGGTGAAGGCTGAATCGGTGGAATGATGCACGTAGAACTCGGTGCTCTCCGGCAGCTCTACCTCGGCCACCCATGACAGCCGCGCCGAGGAGGGTTTATGGCCGGGCCGGGCCATCAGGCCGCTCTGCGGCTCGGTCACCCTGGCTATGCCGGGGTTGCCTTCCCCCTCCATGCTCCAGATATTGAAGACGCCGGCCAGGTAGAAATAGCCGTCGCTCCCCACTTCCAGACCGTACGAGAGCGCGCTCTCGTTCTGGTAGGTGCCATCTATGGCCTTGGTCCACTGCGCCGTGCCGTTGAGGTCGTACTTGCGCAGCACCATGTTTTTCTGGCCATTGGGCGGGTACAGGCGGTTCTCGTAACCGGCCGCGTACAGGAATCCACCGCTCAGGCGCAGGCCGTAGGCGGCCGCGTCCATATGGTCGGCGGAATTATAGGCGTCGCTCCAGATTATGCCCAGGTTGGCGGCGTCTATCTTGGCCACCCAAAAACTGGTGGTGGATAGCGAGACATCCATATTCTTCTGTCCGGCGACATAAACGCTTCCGTTGTCCACCAACAGGTCGGCGATAGCGTCGGTGCCGATCACGCCGGCATTGGAGGCGTTGGGGTAGGAGGCCGTGCCGTCTATCCCCAGCGAAGTGTTGAACTTGACTATGGCGGCGTTACGGTCAATAGCGGTGCCGATTACAGAGAAGTAACCGCCGGCGTAGATGATGTCGGAACCGTCCACGGCCAGGCCCCAGATGGCGGCGGGCGCGTTGAGCGGGGTGGTGCCTTTGTAATCGATAAGGCTGGCGATGGCCTGCGGATTGGGCGCTTGGCGTGCCGGCTCGTACTTGACGAGTAGCATCGAGAGGCCTTCATTGACGCTGTTCTTTATTTCGCCGCCGGCGTAAACCTTGCCGAGGGAGTCGAAGGCTATGGCGGAGAAGCTGTCGGCCTCTCCCGCCGCTCCGGCCACCACATTATCCCAGATCTTCGCGCCCTGAGGGTCGAACTTGGCTATCCAAGCGTCGTGCTGGTCGGGAGTCATCTGGTCGGCTATCATGCCGACGGCGTAGATGTTCGGCGGATTGGCGTTGTCCAGTTTGAGGCGGTTGACCACGAAGCGGCCGTTGTAACCGGAGTAGTTATAGAAGCTGGTCCATTGGGCCGAGCCGTACTGGTCCATCTTTACTATGGCCACGCCGCCCATCATATTGCCATAGGCAATATAGGTATTGCCGGCGGCGTCGCGGGCGAGGGCCGATGACGGGGCCATTGCGCTATTGAAAACCCAGAAGCTGTCCTGGCCGCGGGTATTGTAGTTCCAGTAGTTGTAAGGGGCGTTGGGCGCGGAATTGGCCGTAGTGTTCAGCGGGGTCCAGGTATTGCCGCCGTCGAGGCTAAGCCTGGCTTTGAAGTAATAAAGCGGCCCTGTAATATTGGGCCAGACGGTATGGTCCAGGCGCACCGGCAAGCCGTTAACTTCCAGATCCTTGCTGTCGCCGGCAGTAAGAACAGAATCGGTACCGGCGATAGTGGCCAGACCTGCTCCGGGGGCGAAAGTCGGGTAGGTGGCGTACTCCACCTCATAGTTATAGCTACCTGCGGCGTCGTAGGTCCAGAAGAGCCGTACCGAACCGGGGGTCCAGCCGGGAGCGGCCATCAGCTGCTCAGGCGCGCCGAACTTCTCCTGCGCCACCGCCAGCACGCCGTAATTGTCGTCGAAGGCGCCGCCCACTATCACCACGTGGCTGGCCGCCTCCACGTCGTAGCCCGTCTCCTGGTTGCGGTGCGTGGTCACCTCGGAGAGCAGCGCGCCGGCTGGCGAGTACTTACCCAGCCAGACATTGTCGCCCTGGTTTAAATTGTAGGCCTCCAGCTTGCCGGTCACGTAGATATTGCCGGCGGCGTCTAGCGCCAGGCCGAAGCCCTTGTCGTAACCGTTGGACAGGCCGTTCTTGGTCTTGGCGAAAACCAAATTGCCGGCGGTGTCGAACTTGCCCAGCCAGATGTCGGAGCCCGAGTCGTAGCTGTAGTAAAAACCGGCCGCGTAAACGTTGCCGTTGGCGTCCAGCTTCACCGCGTGCGCCTCGTCGTTGCCCCACTCGGGGTGGTTGGCGGAAGTATAGGTGCTGGCCCAGACCACCTTGGTCATGTCGCTTTTATCGTACTTGGCCACCCAGATCTCGTTGCCGTACTCCAGGTCGGAGGGATCGTCATAGTCGCGGCCTTCGTAAATGGTGCCGGCCACGGCCAGGTGGGTGACGTTCTGGTGTATGGCGTAGGCCACGTTATAAGAGCTGCCGCCGTCAAAGAGGTTAACCGTCGGAGCCGCGACGCCGTCCGCCGGGAACTTGAAGATAGCTATGTCGTTCTTGCTGGTGCCGGCCACATAGGCGAAATTATTGTCCGCGGTTATGTCATAGGCGTTATTGCCCCAGTCCGCGCTGTAAACCACGCCGCCCTCGGCCCACTGCTCCACGCCTGCGGCTGAATACTTGTTCACCACTACCCCGGTAGCGCCGCTATTGTCCCGGACGCTCAGCAGGTAGACGAAAGCCGCGTCGGGGCTGAGGGCCACACTCCGGCCGTAGTCGGCGTAACTGGAGGGGTTGGCGGTATTGCTGACGGTGCTGGTCCACAGCGTAACGCCGGCGGGCGAGATCTTGCGGATGAAGGGGCGCTGCGTGCTGCCAGAGTCCGGTGAGAAAGTGCCGGCGATGTAGACGTTGCCGGCGGGGTCGCGGGCGATGTTGCTCTCTTTGCTCCAGTCGTCGCTCTGCCAGGTATAGGCCGGGGTCAGGAAGACCGTGGTGCCGTTGGCCAGAGAGTCGTCAATGACCAGCGTGCCAGGCAGTTGCTGCGCCCGGGCCGCCGGCGGCAGCGCCAGGGCCAGCAGGCCAGCCGCTAAAATGGAAAGTTTGTTCATCTTGAGCATAATAGTCTCCGTACGACCGCTAACTTACACTATACGACGATATTTTTCCGCCCCCGCGGCTTAAAACTCCCACTCCAGGCCCATCAGGTAGGTGCTGGCCCGGTAGTTGTACCTGTAATTGTCCTCGTAGCGCATGTTGGAGCTGGACACCTGGTAGTTGTACGCCGCGCGCGCGAAGAACCTGTTGAAAAGCGGGTAGCGGGCCGTGATGGAGGTGAGCCAGTAGGTCTGGTCTATCTCGTCGGCGCCGTAATTGCCGGCGGAGTCCTGCTTGAGGCGGCCCAGGTAGAACACGCGGCGCCAGTCGAGGCTGAAGCCGAACTGCACCCCGTTCTTGAGGGCCAGCGTCATCGACGGGCTCACCTGCACGTCGACGTAGCTGTAATAATCGTCCATGTACTTGCTGCGGGCGGAATCGTAGGAACCCTGGTTGGAGCTCAGCCAGCCGGTCCGCGCCCCGACGGTGAGGTAGAGCGGCTTCACCACGCGGGAAGCCCTGAGGCTCAGGTTCTGCGCGATGTCGGCGCGCGTGTCGCTCTTGAACGGCGACTGCCCGGTGGCGGGCCTGGCCGTCACGGCCTGGTCGCCGTAGGTGCGGTAGGTGACGTCGTAGCCGGCCTTCATGTTGAGCGGCTCGGGGAACCAGGCGTAGGCGAGGGCCAGCCGGTGGCTCATGTTGTCCATCGGGTTCTCGCCGGCGTTGGTGGACAGCTCGTTGAAAGTGGTGGTGTCGTTGAAGACGGACTGCGAGTCGCTGAGCAGCGTGCTGTAGTTGGGGTAGGCCACGCTGTAGAAGTCGTAGGACTCGGTGAAGGTGCCGTGCGGACGCTCCTGCTCGGCCTCGAAGCCGGCGGACACGGTATTGTAGTCGAACAGGCCGTCGCCCCAGTCCTCGTCGTTGGTCTCCTTGATGCGGGCCAGCGAGTAGGAGAGGCGGGGCTTGTACTTGTTGAATTCGTTCGTGATTACGTACTTCAGCGAGAAGGTATGCGTCTGGCGCTTGCGGGTGAGCACCCCGCCGCCGGCCAGTTCCTGTATGTCCTGGGTGCCGGAGTAGTTGCCGGAGTAGACCGGGATCAGGTCGCGGCCCTCGGCCAGGTTGATGGCCGGCGACACGAAGGCGTCCACCCGGCCCTGGAAGGAAGCGGCGTCGGAATCCAGGAAATACTTGCCGCCCAGCAAATTGACGCTGGCCACGGGGGTGACCTTCATTTCGGCTTGCAGGGGCGACAGGCAGCAGGCGAGCAGCGCGGCGGCGAATTTAAAGTTCTTTATCATAAGCGGTTATATCCTTATAAAGCGGTCCGGGCTCACTCGAACCGCAGCAGGCCGGCGTCCTTGAGCAGCTTGGCCGAGTACATCACGTCTATGGTGCGCCCGCCGAACAGCGAGCTGGTGTAGACGCGCTCGAAATTGAGCCGGTCGGTGACCTGGTCCACGGTCTCCCCCCCGCCCAGCCCGCTG
>Ga0209066_10001844_pt1 | contig 27220 bp, 36 predicted proteins | sample All_14_2_FD_187198 | JGI IMG/M metagenome (GOLD analysis project Ga0209066, IMG submission 187198) | Freshwater microbial communities in response to fracking from Pennsylvania, USA - Allegheny Zone_MetaG_DW_15 (SPAdes) (version 2) ...
TTCTTGCCTATCCTTACTAACAGAATTACGGGGAAGACCTCGCTTTTTAATTTTGCTCTTCTAGTATCAAGAGCGACTGTCATCTTAACGGTCATTGTTTTAATTTTTTCAGGTTCACAAAATCAACTCCTCATTTGACCTACTTTTTTGACCGCAATTGAGTCACTAAATAGGCTAAAACAACGAAAACGAAGATACGAACAATCTAAATAATTTATTGAAAATCAATCCACTACACCAATTAAGAACAAGTAATGCAAAGTAAAGCACAATGATAAAACCGTCTCAAAATCTGGTTATCGCAAGGTAGTGCAGGTTCGATTCCTGTTCCGGGCACACAGGTCAGAGTGAGTGTGGGAGCGAGAGCGACACCTCACTCTGACCTTTTTTGTTACTTAACTCTAAACTTTCTGATCTTATCGCAAGGTAGCGCAGGTTCGGTTCCTGTTTTGGGCACAAAGGTCAGAGTGAGTGTGGGTGGGAGAGCGCCGGCCACGAACTCTGACCTTCTTTGTTACTTAACTCTAAACTTTCTGATATTATCGCAAGGTAGTGCAGGTTCGATTCCTGTTTTGGGCACTAAACGGGACAAGTTGTTTTTATTACGACTTGTCCCGTTTTTCTTTCCCTCTAATTCGTTGATAATGTTAAACATATAAAGAGCGGCTTCGTTTACGCGAGCGGTTCGAAGTGCAATTCCGTCAAAAGTCATTTTTTCGGGATACATCGAACCGATAATGTCGCGTTTCTCCGCTATCCCGCCTTTTTCATAAAGAACGTCCAGCTTGGAAAGGTTATCTATCGCGGTGTATAGTAGTTTATCAATGCTATCATTGTTACTGGTGAACTGGCTCAGTTTAGCCTCCAGCATTGCTATCTTCTTTTCATACTCGGTTTTCATGGTCTTATAATCCGCCGGGTCAATATCCCCCGACAATAGTAATTCCCTTGCCTTTGTCAGTCGGTTTTGCTGCTCCGTGAGTTGTTGCAGTACCTGCCTTTTATCGTCCTGCAATGCCTTTGTTTTGTCCTTAAACGCTTCAGATACGACTTTACTAATAACACCTATTGCCTCCGCCGTTGGGACAAATTTTCTTAGTTCATCAACAAATATACCGTTGACAAATTCCGCCCTGTAACGGGAAGAACAGCCCTCAAAACAGTGGTAATAAGAATAATACTGGCTTCGCCCTTTTGATACGCTGCCAGTCAAAATTTTACCGCATAAAGGGCAGATAAGAAAGCCGCGTAACGGTAAGGTTTCACCCGTCACGATTTTAGGGCGGAAATGGCGGGTACGTCCTTCCAGTACTTCCTGCGCCTGATAGAACAGGGCTTCTGAAATTAAAGGCTCATGCCTGCCGTCCACGAATGTCGCCTCCTCGTCCTTATACTTGGGTATAATTATCTTCCCGCAATACACAGGGTTACGCAATGCCACAAAGAAATTACTTCTTGCACACCTTATGCCCTTTTGCTGTGCCACTTTAAAAATCTGTTGGGTGTTAAATGTACCGGCAGCTATTTCCGTAAATGCCCACCGCATGATACTTGCCTCCGGCTCTTCCGGGGCAATGTACTTAGTACCGTTTTCCGTAATCTTATTTACATACCCTACAGGTGCAACGCCCATGTACCGACCTTCCTTTCTTGCCCTGCGCATCCCGTGAAAGGTATTTAACGCCCTGCGGTCGTTTTCTACTTCAGGAGCGGCAAGGTAAAACGCAAGCATCATTTTGTTTTCGGGTATGGATAAATCAAGCGGTTGCTCAACGGCTTGCGGTTCCACGCCATATTTGCGCAGTATGTTTATCATTTGGTATGCATCCCCCGCATTCCGGCTAAACCTATCCCAACGGGTAAACAAAACAAAGTCTGCCTTACCCCTGTTCTTTTTCAATTCGGCAAGCAGCTTTTTCCATTCAGGACGGTTAAATGTCTTTGCCGAAAAATCCTCGCGTATAACGCGCAATACTTTTATACCGTTCAGGGTACAGTATTTCACTAACAACTCCTCCTGATTTTGCGGGGAGTATCCTTTTGTCTGTTCGTCCGTACTTACGCGGACATATAAATATGCTGTTTTCATTTTCCAAGAAAAAGTTTTAAAAGTTTACTACTTATGTTATCATTCGATGTAATGCCGTTTTGCTCTACAGCCAAAACCTCAATGCCCATATTATTAAGACATTTAATAGTTTCCAGTCCGTCGGCGGCATTGCGGCTAAACCTATCCCATGTTGTGAACAGGATAAGGTCGGGTTTTCCGTTTGCGTGGTTTAGGGCATTAATCAAACATTGCCAGCCTTGTCTTTCAAATGTTCGCGCCGAGCATTGGTCAATAAAAAAACCTCCCGGCTCTATTGCGTTGTTCGCGCAATAGAGCCGCAATTTTTCTTCCTGCCGTTGCAGGAACGCTGCGGGGTTCTGTTCGGGTATATTTACCCTTGCATACAAATACGCTCTTTTCATAAACACGATTTTAATTGTTAGTATTTTCTTGAAACTCGCTGCCAGCCTCGTTTCTAAGGCACTGCGCTACAGCAATGGTAGCTAATCGTCGGGCAAATTCCAAGATAAGACCCGCTTGATGCGGTGTGATTTCCCTGCCATGTTTCTTATAAATTTTCAATACGTCATCCGGTGTCGTTTTGCCCGTTTCCTTTGTTCCGTTCTTCTCAAATTCCATTTCACAACCCTTTATTGCGGGTACAACTAATCTATCGTTTGGGGCTTACGTGTTTTATACGTGTTATGTCCATAGCGCAATAAAAAAGCCGGTACTATTGACCGGCTTTTTCTATCATGCTGATTATCTGTTTCAGCGTCTTTGCGTAATTGGGATCGGTGGCATAACCGGCTGCGGCTATTGCCTCCGCAAATTTGTACGGGTCATGCTTTACGGCAAGAGCCTGGCTGTACCGCTTGTTCTTAAAAAAGAAATTCGCGTGGTCGGTAAAACATTCCTCCGGTGTATGGTACTTACGGAAATAATCTTTTACCACGTACTTAAACCATTTCTGCCCGCTGCGGATAACCGGCGTTACCGAAATAATGACCGGAAATTTTAAGTCCTGCCTGCGGCTGTATTCCGTTGTCGTGAGCAACTGCTCGTTGCCGTTGATACCGTCGGTATCTTTTACGCCAAAGAACATATTGCCCGGAGCCGCTTTGCCCCATCCGCTTTCTAATGCCGCCTGCGCTAAAATAGCTTTGGCACTAATCCCTGTTTTACGTTCTGTCTCCTTTGCATACGGTAGGTATGCCTTCACAAATTCGCTCGGCTTCATTGTATTGATTTGATTTTGAAAAAATTGTTTGTATTACCCTGCGGAAGATGAGGCGGGTAACATGAGCAGGTCGGGCTTGAACACATCTTTAACGTCCGTGCATGGCTCAAATGTGGAGAACCTGTTGTCCTGCGGTATCCTGATAATCACCCCGGCGGATATATCGCTTATGGCTTTGCCCATCAGCTTTATACCCATTGGCAGCAGCGTTTCCCGCCACAGCTCTGCGGCGGCTTTCTTAGGCTCTTTGATATGTAACGTGGGGTCAATAAAGCACCAGTCCTGGTATGCAATGTCGCCCCGGTCAATTCCCGCGTTCAGCCAGAACACTGAGCCACCCGTAACAGGGTCATTCATACGGATAGCCCATTCAATGGCGGAGCGTCCCCGGTGGCGCGGCAATAAGGACGGATGATAACCTATCCAGCCCAAACGCGGTATATAGCGCGTCCGCTTCCCTATGTAATCAAAGGAGTGCGCGGTAATGCCCAAGTCCACGCCTGCGACCATAGTGCCCGCGTTCAATGTACCCGCAGGGATAATGGGTATATCATAGAGCCGGGCTAACGCCGCTATGTACTTATCCTCCAACGGGCAGCATACGCCTTTTACCTCGCAGCCTTTTTGCAGGCACAGGCGTAATACTTCCTCCCCGAACTTCTTTTGTCCTGATATAAAAACCTTCAATCCTCTACTCACGCTTCCTCTCCTATGTACTTAAAAGCCTGCACCGCGCGGAAATGCCCGCCGTAGCCTGCCGATGAATTTTTGAAATTTTTTGATTTGTGTGTGCGCCTGATACTTTCCATGCTGCGCTTTTTATTTGCGCCGTACAGCATTGCCCCTGTCTGTATCCAGCCTTTCGCCTTGCGTAAGTAGGCACATAGCTGCGGGTGGGAAGTATGAAAGAATACAGGGTATTTGTTACCCTTCCTGCCGTTACCTTCGAGATGATACTGGCAAACGAATTTTAAGAACTGCGTACCTACGCCCGTTCCCTGCCACTCCGGCATTACGACTAACCTCGTTGCGCGGTATGCCTTAGCCGTAAAGAAAGGCGTAACCGCCAGATGCGCTACCAGTTCCCCGTTGACCGTTGCGACAAAGTATTCTGCGCAGGGCGGGAACGGCAGGTCTAAATAGTAATGCGCTTTAAAAAACTTCCAGTAACTACTGTTGACCTTCCATACGTCGAGGGAAATAGGATGCCTTGACTGGAGTTTTTTTTTACGTCCGCCGTTCGGGTGTCATATACCCAATCCGGCTGCAGCCATTCGATAATATCATAGTGGCAGGACAAAAGAATGATTTGCTTACCCGTATTCCTGCGCCACGCTTTTGCAAATGCCGCCGCGCCTACCTGCGCAATCTGCCGGTCAATAACAGAGGTAAACTCATCCACGACCACTTTGTCCGGAGCTTCAACGGTTAGCCTTGCCAGCCCCGCCCGGAACTGCTCCCCGTTAGACAATACCTTAAACGGTCTTAGCCATGCGGGAACGTCGCCCAAGCCTACGGATGCTAATGCTCCGGTAACTGTTTTAAAATCTCCTTCCGGCGCAATGCAGTCCACTATGGGCTTATCATTGTCCCAACCGCTATACAGGTCATATACGCGGTCAGCTCCCCATACCTGTTTGCCTAAACTGGATTTACCACTACCGGACGCGCCAACGATCAAACCTATCTGCCAGTCATTGCCCTCAACAGGTAGGTCGGCGATATGGCTCCATGTATGCCCGCTTTCCGGGTTGAACAGGGACTTTACTTTTTCCGCCCTGAACGATTTGTAATTTTCGCAACTGTGATGTACTTCTATCCTCATACCGATACCACCTTTAAATCCGTAAAACCTAATTCCTTCAACTTCTCAAATACCTGTTGCTGCTCCTGCTCCGTTGCTACCCTGACAATAACCGCGTGTTGCTCTTTGTAACTAAACCCTTTGGGCTTTTCTTTCTTTTCTTTTTCATTCTCCATATATCACCTGTCTATAAAACAAACTTTACTACCACATACACCGCTATAATGGCGATACTTATCAAAGCGGCAATCCGCCACAAATTGCGCTCCCATAACAACCGCTCCGCGCGGTCATGCTCCTTATCATAAGATTGCTGTAACGCCGTTATACGGGCGGTATTTTCAACCGTTGTTACGCTGTAGGTATAGAAGGTATCTACGCGCTCCGTTTGCGGCGGGCAAGGCATGGAAACGACGTTGTTGCCCTTCCCGTTTTTTACCACGCTGTCGCAGTCTACGGTAACGGTATCGGTACGGTAAACGGTTGCGCCCTGCTTATACTCCGTTTGGGTAATGGTCGTTTCCTTTGGCGGATACCAGTTACCGCAGTTCTTTGCTACAATTTGCGGGTAATGCGCCTGCGCCTTTATCACCTGCCGCTCCGCTTTTCTTTGTGTGTAACAGCCAGAAAGCACCAAAAGGGCGCACAGGCAAAGCATACTATTCCTCATCAGTTTTTCCTCCCTTTATTGCTTCCGTAATTTTCTCTATAAGCGGTTTGATAAAATCCAGCTTCGGGTTAATGGCGACAATATTTTCATACACGCTTTTAGCTTCTATCAGTATCAGCAGCGAATATGCCCACCTGTCAATAAAAGATACCGGCGAGATACTTTCCCCGTTCACGGTAAAATGCACCAGTACGTGCGTAATAATCAGGAAAGCCCCATACTGGATAAACTTGATAACGGTCATACGCAGCCCCTGGCTGGTAATGTTCTTATGACCGCCCTGTACCCACGCTTTGGTAATGCCGGTAATCAGGTCAAGCATGACCGCAATCAGCAACCACGCGAGGTACTCGGTATCGTTAAAAATATACTTCTGGAAAAATGCACCGAAGCCGCTCACCATTAAAAGCATTGGGCTGGTGTGGGTTAAAATTTTGTCTGCTATCATCACTAATCAATCTGCACTTGTACCGGGAATACGGGAGGCGGCTTCCGCTATCACCTGTTCATTTTCTCTTTTCTTTTTGCCGCCTCCCGAATTACTTACTTCACTATTCCTTTTCACTTCCCGATATGTACCGCTTACGGGCGGTCATCATTGTATGTCAAAGGTGGTCATTCCTGTAAGTAGGTAATAGTCCATGTTTTGTACTACTTGTACACCCTTACTTCCAACTGGATATAGTTGTCATCCTCCGCGCAGTTTATTTCTATTTCATCCGGGCTGAGCATACGCCCTGCGGCTGCGCGGGGAAAGCCCTCGTGAATGTAACGCGCGTTACAGAAAACAATAGTCCTGTCCGCAAATGCTCCGGGCATGAACCCCCTATATGAACCTGGGCTGTTATAGGTGAAGCCTATACTTACCCCAAATTCATTTTCCAGTTCATCAATGACCACCGGCGGTTCCTGCCCCTGCTGTAACAATACTGCGGTATAGGATTTATAGGGTCGTGTCGTACCGTTGCCCGGATTGCCGCCGCCTTCATCGCCGCAACAATTCATAGGATGTAAGGTGTTGCCCTCTGAATTGGACACCTTCATATCAAAGCCGTTCTGACCGTGCCTTTTAATCAGGTAAACGGAGTCGGGAGTAATATCTCCCGGCTCTCCCGCTACCTTAAATAATTTCAATCGCTGCATTTCCAACGCTATCTGTCTATCCTTTAAACTTTATCCCGTCTTACCATTCCACAAGCTCCCAACGCATGACCGGCGACCCCGCAAAGGCAAGGGCATTTTCTCCCTCCGCATAGCTGATATTGTTCAATGCATCAATGTTACCGTGCGTGTGTGCCCCTGAACCACTAATCATTGTCAATACCTGTCCACGCGATGTTGGTTCATTGTTGTTTACCGCGTCAGGAATAATCGGCGATACAATAAATTGCTTAACCCCGTTTATGGTTTGCGCTCCTGTTGTTTTTACGGCAACGGCGTCAATCTGCTGTTTTACTTTGAGCGGCGTCATGATCGTGGTATTATCACTACCGCCGTTTGCCTCTTCCGCCGTAGCAATGCGGGAATAACCGCTTACCGTTTCTGTCGCCCGCATCAAATTACCCTGCACCACATAGAAGCTATTGCCCACGGCTGCCTGCGTACCACCGGCATTGTCCGCCTTACAAACTATCTCGTCGTAAACGTCCACATCAATACCGGCTGCGCCACCAATTTTACCGGCAGCTATTACTTCCCAACGATCACCGGCTTTTGCGGCGGGATAGTTAGGGTTGGATGCGCAGTTAATTTCCCCGCGCTGCCTTCCCGCAATATTGTTTAAGGCATCAAACTGCCCCTTTGTCAACGGCTCATTGACGGCTACTGCATCGGGTACGTTCTGTATGCGGTTGCCGCCCATGTTGATAGCACCGGACAACGCATTACCGGCAGCGCGTGCCTGCTCCAAGGTCGTATTGTGCGGGTTGCTCGTATTGCCGATATGTGCGGAAACAGTGGCATTGGTACTATTGATTGCCGTTTGTGTTGCCGTAGATATGGGCTTGTTAGCGTCCGAGGTGTTGTCCACGTTACCCAATCCAACGTCGCCTTTTGCAAGGGCTAAATCCGCTTTGAGTTGCGCCGGTGTCCTGTTGACCCAAGCCCCCGACTTACGCTGGATAATATCATTGCTCACTGCCACAATATCGGCAATAGCCGTCAGCTCCGCGCTGGTGTTCTGTTTCCCCGCCAGTTGTCCTGCGGTAACGGAGTCCTGCTCCACGATTTCGCCCGCATTACCCGTAATTACGGTGCGGAACAAACCGCCGGAGCGTACATAATAAATTGCATTGGCTACCAGCGTACCGGGCAATGCGTTCACCTTAAAAACTTTCAACTGTGCATTTCCTGCCATCGTCTATTCTATTTTGTTTTTGTAAATACTACCAATCTATTTGCTGCCATAAGGTTGCAGCCGTTTCATTTCCTTTGTTGAGCCATATATAGTGTGTACCGTCAAACAATACGCTTACGATGCTTATCCCGTCCGGCTCCTGGTTTATTTCTAATTCCTGCCCACCTTCAAAAACACTGTCCGAAGGATAGGTCAGCTTATTGCCGCCGTCGCTGTCCTGCCGGATAATAAGCCAGTAAAGACCACCCGCCACCGCATTTTCAATGAAGAGGGTAACGTCATTGCCGAGCAGGATAAATGCCCTGCCCCCTAATTCCACGTCCCACACCGCAACTGCCTCCGTTGTGGTAATGTCCTGAAAGCCGCCGATCGCCGTTTCCTCTGAAAAGTCCAGCATCTGTTCCAATACATCACGCAGCAGGGCGGGCGTAATCGCCCTTACATTATTGTCGGGTATGTTCAGCGATATTAAATTCCTTATTGTCTGCTTTACCGGGTTCACCTGCTATGCTTTTATCTGTGCTAACAAGCCTACGTTCTTGGGTCGGGTTTCCGCTCCACCATAGGGCTGTATAATTGCGCTGCTATATATATCCGGCTCACCCGGTGAATAATCTGCGGCAGTACTCGTCGTATTATTACCGTTCGAATAGCGCAGCAAACGGTCATACTGCCCGTTAATGTGGTTGTGTGCAATTACCTCGTCCTTTTCATACCCGCCGGGTACGGTGGACACCCTGCCGAGGTCTATTCCCCTGCCGTTATCCAATGCACGGATAAACATGGCGCGTAAATCAGGAACCCGGAATGTCGTACTGGTGTTGCCATGACTGAAGCAACCCCTGAACGCATTGGACTGCCCGCCTATGCCCGCCAGCCACTGCGCGTCCGTTGGCAGACCGCCGGGAATGCTTTGGGCAAACTCCCATAGACGGGGATAATCTGCGCGGTTCAAAATTTGCCCGTTTGCCTCAACCATGTTAAGCAGAATTTTGTACGAGTAAACGGCTTCGCCTACGCCGTCAAAATTTCCCTTTGCCTCTATCACATACCAGTAGCTGTCCGTAAGTGAAATAACGCCGCCCACCGGCGGCGGCGGGTCGCCTTTCACCAGCCAGATACTGTCGCCCTGACCGAGAAACATGGTTGTCCTGCCTACGCCGCCGTACTGGATAATGTCAGTATAGGTAATACCAAAAGGAAAACCGATTGTGTAAGAATTGGTTTTAATCGTTACCTGCGACTTATTGACATTAATAGCTGTTATCGGTATCACCGTTCCTTTGGGTACGGTGTTGCCTAATGGCAGCGTTATGGTCAACGTCTTATTATCCGCGTTTGCCACAATAGCATGACCGGCGTGTGCATTAGTTAGTGTTGTATTCGCGTCTATCCATGTAACACCGGCAAGCCGGTTAGTCAAGCCCACCTGTCCTTTAAGCCATGTCGTGCGGTTAGCCAACTGTTGCCCCTGCGTATTGGAAATACCGCCCGCACCGCCAATAACGAGGTCGGTCTGTTCTAACTGGTATATCCCTGCTTCCCATGTTGCCGTTTCTGTAAGATTTGCCATCCCTTATCCTTGCCCTCCTATAAACCCTATTAATTGATTGTGATTTTCCATGTACCCACCAGTTTGATGGAAGAAGATTTGATAATGGCGGAGCGTATCTTCCTTGCGAATAATATGCCGCTATCATTCATCAAACCAAACTCCGTAATGCTCAAACCGTTTGCCTCCGTTGTTTCTATTGTCCAGCTAAACAATACCTCGTTGGTATTGGGAAACGAATAGCCGTCTATGTTCTTGATGAATGGCGTGGTGAGCGCGGTATCTGCAACGTCCGGCGGCGTTGTTCCTATACCTACAGCTATTTTGTTTATTTTCTTGCCTGTTGCCGCGCCTGCCAGTAGCTGCGCGGTATTGGCTTTGCCAAGCGTGACCACAAGATTATTATCCTCGTAATGCTCCAGTATGTTCCCGCTTTCGGCTTCAATGATTTGAACGCTAAATAATCCCTTCGCCTCTATTCCTTCTCTCATCATATAATTGTCACCGTCAAAATATCTGTGTCCGTGCTGTAGTTCCTGTCCCCGTTGTAAGTATATACTCCATTATACCGGAAGTCCCCGCCGACGTACATATCGTCGCTGTCATCCACGCCGGGGTTTTCGTAACTTTCATCGGTAAGGGTAATACTATCCGGGTCAAAAGTTATTTTATAGGAAATGTCCACTAAATGGCTGCGGACATTTTTATACTCCTCAATCATGCGTACCAGTTCTTCTACCGCCGCCGCAGATATGGGATTGTTGCCCGCGTCCAGTTCGATCCTAAAGGTAGCCCAACCGCCCGCGCCGTTTTGTACGTGTTCTGTCAGTACCGCGTCGGGATAACCGATTGTTTTTAACGCTTCCTTTACCGCCCATACCGTGCCTTTGAAACGGTGCAACTCAATAGCCCTTTTTATGACCTCGCGCTTTTGCGCGGTGGTTGTGGCAAGGCGCATACCCTTATACCCTAATACATCGAATTGCTCCGCAAGGAAAGAAAGCGCGTCTTCCGACACCGTATCAATCAGGTACACCAGCAGTGCGTCCAACTGTACCGCGTCCATCCTGTTCTTTGCCATCAGGTCGAAGGCGGCAAAATGCGGAATGCCCGCAATGCTGTTAGCCAGTACCACGTCTTTATTACTCATCGTTAAAACCTGTTACGTTTACAGTAATGCCGGTACAATTTGTGTATTCATGCTCACCCACTACAATATCTGCTGCGGGGGTTACGACCTCTGCCTTATACACTTTATCCACGTTGGACTGGCGGACGATCTGTGCGCCTACTACGTCAATCCCTAAGCGCGTTTTCCTCCCCTCCACATACGCCTGTAAATTTTTGGTTACTTCATTTACTACCTGCGTAGGCATAGCGTCCGTTAAAAGCGTAAGGTTCACCTCCAGCGCGTAGCTGATCATGACAGGGGCTTGTACCACCACCGTATCGGTCAGGGGGCGTACTTTGTCGGCATTACATTTGGCAAATACCGCGTCTATGATTTCAGTAGCAGGCGGCTGTCCGTCCATCATTAAGGGATAGATATTAACCTGCCCCGGTACGGGTGAAGTAACGGCAACGTCTATAATGGAAGGGTGCGCGGACTTCGCAAAGAATTTATACGCGCCTTTGCTACCGGCATTGCTGAACCCGGCGGGGGCTAATTTGATACGCTCCCTTAATTGTTCATCGCCTTCCTCATCCGCGCCGCCGTCGCTGGTGTCCAGATTGGTGGCAGTAGTAATGTACGGCTGCGGGTCAAGTATCAGGGCTATGTCGCCGGGCGCATAGTTATTCCCGATATTTCCCTCGGCTGTACATTCTGCTTTTATATCAACGGTAAGCACGCTGGTGGCAACCGCCTTTGTTTCCGTTGTAATGAATATCGCCTGACCGTCCACGCTCTGTACCCGGATGCCGGAAGGTATGACCAGACTGCCGTGTCCCGCTACCAGTGTAAACCGTATCAGGCAGCCCGCCTTGCTTGCCGGGAGGCGGCGAACGCCGACCAGCTCTCCGAGATAATCCAATGCCGGGAAACGGGCAAAGGCTACGAGGTTTTGCAGGGCGGCTTCATTGATTGCCGTGCGTAATAAATACTCCCGGTAAGCAAAGCCGTTGATAAGCAAACGCTCCGCCTGTGCGGGAGCCAGCTTTTTACCCGTAGCGGTTTCATAATCGACTATCATATCATTTACAATAGCCGCCGCATCTATATCAATAAATTGTGGTTTCGTCAATTCCATTTCTTTCTGTTCCTTCCTCCGCTAAAACCTTCCTCCCGTAATCTTACGTGTCAAATCCTTTTGAAAAACCAAAACCAAAACCGCCGGGCAATATCCCCGTTACGGACAACTGTATAGCTGCGGGCGTTCCGGTAGAAAGTACCAGCAGGTTATTTTCTACCTGCCATGTCCCGTACTCTGTCCAGTGCTGATTTGCCCATACCAGTATATCCTCTATCGTGACCGCCATATCTTCGGGGAACGCGGGTAATACCTCTATGCCGTCTTTTATAAAGCTGACATAGTAATATGCCTCCTGCTGCTTTTCAGGGATTGCCGCCGTATATACATACTTGGACGTAGTGGTAACAGTAAGCGTCCCCTGTGTAGCCAGTCCCGCGTTCAGGTACAGCACTAACTTATTGCCGGTAATGAACCACTTGCCGTATATATACCAGTTTGCCTGAAGCCAGTTATACAACTCGTCATAGCTGGCAAAGCCGGTAGCGGGTATTTCGGGTAACATTTCCGCACCGTCCAGTATGAGGGTAACAAATAGCCGCGAGGCGGTTGTTATATCCTGCGGCAATAACGCCTCCAGTATCAGCACCGTTGCCGTGCCGGGACTTACCGCCTGATTGTTCAACACAAAATCGAGGTTTTCGGTCTTAGCGTTACCAGCAAGCCGGTAGCGTATGGTAAACTTTATGAACGTATTACTTGCCAATTTCCAAATCGTGTGTTATCCCTAATACTTCAATACGCGGCTCCCATTGGCGTATGGCTTCCAGCATTGCCTTCTTCATTTTCGGCAGGGCTATATGTACCGGCTGGTCAATGTACAGGTACATATCACAGCCGAACTCCGGGCGCAGGGGATCGCTGCCCTTGCGGGTAAGCAGTATTAAGTTGACGCATTGCTTTACATCATTCAATCCCTGCTCCACGATACCCACGCCGCTAATGGATAGCTGCCAGTCCGTCGCCTGTATGTCTTTCACCGTTGCCATTATGGTATGGACGGAGTAGTTGCCCCACCGCCGCTCGGAGCGGTATGTTTATGCGTTAATAAACTGATTGCCCCGGCTTTTACATCGCCGGAAGCCGTAATAGCCGCCGCCGTGATAGTACCCGTTACATCAAGGTTGCCGGTAGCTTGCGCATTGGGCGCGTCAATCTTTACAGATGCCGCCTTTACCGTTGCATTGCCCTGCGCCTCGACGTTTACTTCATTTGCTTTTACCGTTGCCTTTTGCGTTACGGTAATATTTGCTTCCTTACATTCCACGTTCAGTTTTTCGTCACTGGTAATTTTTATATCACCTTTAATCAGGAGCGATAAAGTTTTAGTATTCCGGTCATACTCAATAGACGAGTTATCGGCAAAATGAATGACGAGCTTTCCTTCCCCCGCACCGGCGGGCTGCTCCTGCTCATCATAGACCGCGCCGCCGATAACGCCGTACTCGCAATGCTCGTCCATGATGCACCATACATGCTCGTTCACGTCAAAAGGAAAGGAGTATTTATCCTTCAAAGATTTTTGCACGCTCATAGGTAGCCAGCCGCTCGGTACGTCGTCATCCTGAAAATGCACTTTTGCCAGCCCCTTTGCCGCGTCCACCTCACATATCAATCCAAACTTTAACACGCTCTATTTCTTTTTGCTTTTGTGTTTGCTTTCGGGAACCGTACCGATACGTTTCAGTTCCGCCTCCGTACCGTAAGCCATACCCTTATCCAGTGTATGATGGGAAGCGGTAACATGGTATTTGCCGGACAGTACGCCTAAGCCGGTCAGCTCTATGTTTTGTCCCGCCACGAGCAGCACGTTACCCGGCGTTACAATGGTTCCCGTTTTTTCGTGTGTATTTGCCCGGTGCAATGCCGCTTTAGCTTTTGCCTCTGCCTGCTGTTTATTTTCCGCCTTGCTGCGTATCTCCAGTTGCTCCCCGCCGTCCTCGGCTTCGCTATGGCTGACCAGTTCGTTTTTCTGCGTATTGTGGTATCGGGATTTTGCGCCCTTATAGGTATCCACCGTTTTATCCCGGAATGAAAAACTTATCAGGTCTGTCCTGTCCAGCGTTAGGACTTTCCCTCGCGCCTCTAAATCATAGATAGAGGTAAAGACAAGGGTTTTATCCCGGACGCTGAATACATAGCCATAATCAAGGCTTAAACGCCGTAGGAACGCAAGGCTGGTTTCCCGGTGCTGCATGACCCGACCGATACGGATATTGTCAATTTTGCCGGATACCTGGAAGCCCGCGTTTGAGGCTACGGTGCGTATCACTTCGGACAGGCTTTTGTTTTCATGCGCGTAGCTTTTCTTTGTCCGTATGCCGGAATGAATACCGGCGGCAAGCCCTTTGATACACACTATATCCGGCGGCGCGGAAAATTCTATTTCGTCTATCATAAACGAGCCGCAGGACAGTACCGCACCGCCCGCCATGCCTACCTCCGCCTTTATAACGCTGCCTTTCGCCGGATACCATTCATTTTGCCACAGCCTGTCCACGTCCTCTAACTGGATTTCCAGTTCGTCGCTTTCGCCTTCCGTTTTATCGGTATAGGACAGCGACAGCAGGTGTTTGCTTATATCTGCGGTAATGTTCTTACCGTCATACAGTACCTTAAAATATGGTTTGGGCGCAACGCTCATCTATACATTTCTTTTCCACGGCGGTAATAGTTCCGCGTCCGTTTTCACTGCTGTTTCCTCCAGTATGGGTATATCCAGTACCGTCCCGCCTTCCAACCTTGCGGTAACGGGAACGCCGGAGTTTGCGGCAATAATGATATGGGCAAGGTCAGCCCTGCCGTATGCTTTGTATGCAACTGTATCCCAACGCTCGCCATCCTGCACCGTGTATTGCGTGTTTGCCATCCTATAAACCCTATCCCCGGCGCGTTATCACGTTATTGAATAAAGGAATGGACGCGCCGTACATGCTGCGCATAGCCGCCTGCAGGTAAGTATTAGCGTCCTTTAAATCCTGTATGTTGTTGATAGGGAACAAAGCCTTTATAGAGTTAAACCTGCCGGATACATTTTGCGCGGAGCCTTGCAAGCCGGTATAAATACCCTGTAATGATTGCGCGTTCGTTAGCTTGTCGTTCAGGTCGTTGATAGCCTTGTTCCCTTTGTCGCAGGCGTTCTTTATTTTCTGCTCAAGGGTAGCCTGGCTCGAAACGTTGTTTTCATAATCGCTCACCAGTCCGTCTATTTCGTTTGCCTGCTGTGCGGTTTCGGTGACGTTCTTTGCCGCTTTTGCGGTATCCGTTGGCGGTTGTGGCGGTCTGCTTACTACCGGCTTTTTATCTCCTGTGGCAAAGGCGTTTTTACGCGCCGCCTGCTGCTGCTGCTCCTCTTTGGAATACGGAACAAATTCTTTGAGGGAAAGCGTAACGGTAGCCTGTACGATCGTACCGTCGGCAAGGGCATGATCTACCGTGTAGGGAGCAGCAATAATTACATAGTCGGAAACATAAGTGCCGTCGCCCATCAGGAGCGGCAGTATTTCGCCGTCCGTTTTTGCTTTGTCTAATTGGGTAAGTTCCTGCGCCGGGTTGCAGAATTTGGCGTGTAGCCTGAATGTAAGTGTTAGTTCCTGTAAGGTGTCGCCTGTTTTCTGCAAACGGGGCTTGCCGTCAATGAGCACGTGTTCGCCGTAGGATGCCTCGTTGCCGTCCACGCTCCATGCTTCAAATCCTTTCAGTCCCTCAAAAACAATTTCCCCCAACTGGCAATACATGGCTTGCAAGTTGGGGGATTAATGAAGTAAGTATTAGCAGAAGTTTTAGGCTAATAAACCATTTTGAGATACAATTTCATGATTCGTTTTTTTGTCGCTTTGTTAGTTAAGAAATGGATAGTCGGTATAACCTTTTTCATCACCACCAAACATTGTCGTAATGTCTGGCTGGTTTAGTTCTGCATTTAATGCAAAACGCTTTGGCAAATCGGGGTTAGCTAAAAATGTTGCACCAAACGAAATAAGTTTTTTCACTCCTGTTTGCAATTCGGTTTCTGCTGTTTCTTTGGTGTAAGCTCCATTTGCAATAACTGTGTTGGTTGAAAGTTTGCCGAACAATTCAATTTCATCGTCTTTCGGGTAGTGTGGCAGTAATGGGAACATCGGATTTCTTCTCATTAACTCAACAAACGCAAAATCCAATTTGTTCAATTCTTTAATCAAGTATGTAAATGTTTCAATGGGATTGTCTAACGAAATTCCGCCATAAGGTTGGAAAGGCGAAAGTTTGATACCAACTTTGTCGCCACCAACAGCGTTTATCAACTCCTGCATTACTTCCAAAATAAAGCGACTGCGGTTTTCAACGCTTCCACCATATTCGTCCGTTCTTTGGTTGGCACTTTCCGCTAAAAACTGGTGCGGTAAATATCCGTTTGAACCGTGCAATTCAACACCATCAAAGCCTGCTTCAATGGCGTTTTTTGCAGCTTGCCCGTAGTCCTTAATGATTTGTTTGATTTCCGCAGCCGTCAACTCATGTGGCGTTTCAAAATCTTTTGCACCTTGCGATGTGTATTGTTGCATACCCGTAATGGCGATTGCAGACGGCGCAACAGGTAAAGCACCTTTTTTATCAACTGAATGGGCAACACGTCCTGTGTGCCAAAGCTGGGCAAAGATAACGCCACCTTTGTCGTGAACAGATTTTGTAACTTCTTTCCACGCTTCAATTTGTTCTTGCGTGTAAAGTCCGGGTGTAAACGGACTGCCAATAGCTTGTTCGGAAATGTTGATAGCTTCGGTAAGGATTAAACCCGCACTTGCCCGTTGTGTGTAATACTCAACTGTCAAATTATTTACAACACCGTTTAAGTCTGCACGGCTTCTTGTCATTGCAGCCATAACCATTTTGTTTTTCAAGGTTTGACTACCTAATTGTATCGGTTCTAATAATTTCATTTTCTTGTTTTTTTAATTATTGTCGGTTAATTTTTTTTACAGTTTTGAAGCAATGTCCGCAAAGCTGTTCATTGACTGCAAGCGTTTTTGCAGGTCGTAAACAGGCGTTGAAATCATTATTTCGCTTGGTTCGTAGTTTTTAATGAACTCTTTTAACTGTTGCAATACGGTTTCTTTACTTCCAAAAAAACTGCCCGCAGTCATATTTTGAATGTTTGCTTTTTCCTGTTCGCTCCAATTTTCATAAAACTGCATATCGGGTTCTTTTAATTTTGAAAACTGATTACGTATTACGTTCAAAATCATTTTCAGATAGGTAGAAGCCAAAAAACGGGCTTCTTCATCTGTATCCCCAATGATTACATTTACACAGGTTATTTTGTAGGGCTTTTGCAGTTGGTCGCTCGGCTTAAATTCCTGTTCATAAATCTTAAATGCGGTTTTCATAGGCGAGGGCGAAAAATGGGCTGCAAATACATAAGGCAATCCTTTTGCTGCCGCTACTCCCGCACTGTCGGTACTCGAACCCAAAATGTATAACGGCACGCCTGTTCCCTCTGCCACATACGCCCTTACTTTTGAGTGCTGATTTTCTTCGGAAAAAAATTGTTGCAGTAATGATACGTTTTGCGGAAAGCTGTATGCGTTCTTAAAAAAATTTTCGTTGAGAAATGATGCCGTTAATTGGTCTGTGCCAGGTGCTCTGCCAAGCCCTAAATCTATGCGTTTGCCGTAAATGTGCGTTAATGTGCCAAACTGTTCGGCAACAACCAAAGGGGAATGATTGGGAAGCATAATCCCACCCGAACCTACTTTTATTTTTTGCGACTGTGAAGCTGCATACCCGATTAGAACAGACGTGGCAACACTTGCAACACTTACCATATTGTGATGCTCTGCCAACCAATAACGGCTATATCCTTTTTCTTCTGCATAACGGACGGTAACGCCCAATTCCTGCATTATTTCTGAAACACTTTGATTTTCTTTGTTATAAACTAAATCTAAAAATGAATACTCCATACTGTTTTTAAAAAACGCTATTTAGTTACAACCACTATCGGGCGTACAAACTTTTCCCTCAATCGTTTCAAACTTGGTCTGCGGATTTTCTTTGCTCCACTCTGCAAAAGATTTGTTCAGTGTTTCCAAAAACGCGTTTTCGTCTTGTCCTCCCGATACGGCATATTTTCGGTTAAATAAAAAGAACGGAACACCACGTACACCAATTTCTTTTGCTTCGCTGATGTCGGCACGCACATTGTCGGCATACGTTTCGTTTTCTATGGCTGTTTTCAATTCGTTAGTGTCAAGCCCTATTTCTTTTCCCAACTCAATCAACGTAGGCAAATCGTCCACATTTTTTCCGTCAATGAAATACGAACGGAACAAAATTTCTTCCGCTTCGTTTTGTTTACCGCTTTTGTGGGCAAAATGAATAAATTGATGTGCCTTGAATGTATTGGCAGCAACGCTTTTGTCAAATTGATAATTCAATCCGGCTGCTTTTGCCATTTGAACAACTTGACTGCTCTTTGCAGTTGCCTGCTCCAAAGACATTCCCATTACTTCGGCTGTCAGTTGGTTAAGGTTTTTGTTAGGCTGTGTTTTCAAATCGGGCATCAATTGAAAACTTTTCCATTCAACTTCTACGTTGTTTTTGTCCGCAAATTGCGACAAGGCTTTTTCAAACTGTGTTTTCCCTACATAACAATACGGACACATTACGTCCGACCAAATTTCTACTTTCATTTTTTTTATTTCTGATTTGTGATTAACTACTTCTAATAGCGTTTTGCTTGTTTCCAATTGTTCGTTGTTTTGTGCCGATGTTGTACACGAAGCAAAAGCTACGGCAATCAAAAACGGGTATGTCGCTCTTAAAATTTTCATTCGTTTGCAAATGTAAAGGCATTGCTTTACTTTTGCAAGTAGTTACACAAATGTGAAGTAGTAACATTAAGTAAAGCATTGAACAAAATAGGCTGTTTATGAGCAAAAAAAAGATTGCATTAATTGAAGAAAATTGTACGGCGGAGGGAATAATGAACGGAATATGCGGAAAATGGTCTATGCCGATTATTTACACGTTGTTTTCGGGAAAGAAACGTTTTAAGGAATTAGAACGCAGTTTGCCAAGCATTAATACCCGAATGTTGGTAAAGGAATTAAAGAGTTTAGAAGCGTCCAAAGTTGTAAAAAGAGAAGCCTTTGCAACTGTTCCGCCTACGGTTGAATATTCGCTAACCGAAAAAGGCAAAGCCTTAGAGCCAATCGTTTCAGCGTTGTATAAGTGGGGGCAAGAACACGTTGATTAGTTCCTGTCTGTCCGTTGTCTGCCGTTTGGTTGTGTCCATTTATTTTACAGTCAATGGTTCAGGGTTTGATGTTCAGGCAGGAGTCGTTAGATTATATGCAAGCATATAGACGCGCTATCGAAACCATCCGAATCTGTGCATTTATGGCAGTTTAAAACTTCACCCGTTTTGTCCTCGCTTCATAATCCTTCATCATCTTTTCAAACTGCCGCTTCATTTCGGAGGTCAGTATGTTGGCGTCCTTAGACGTTGCGCTCCCGCTTAGATGAATGACCGGCGCATAATGAAACGTAATATTTCCCTGCGGGTTGTTGCCCAACACCGGAACAGGTGAAAACGGCTGTCCCTTAAATTGAAATACCTGCGCCGTTACCCGGCTCATGGCATTTATCAACGGGCTGGCTTTAATGTTTTGCGCAATCGTTTCTACTAAACGGATACGGTGAATATCCTTTAACGCGCCTGTCTTAGCCGGTGAGAAGGGCAGGTAATCCCGTATCTTGCTCACCATGCCCCTAATCGCTTCAATAGGTTTGTGCGCTACGCTCTTAATACCTTTCCAGATACTATCCACGATATTTTTACCGGCGTTCAGGAACGTCGTACCCAAACCAAACAGCCAGCCGGTAAAGCCGTTGAAAATCGCTTTTACCCTGCTCCATAAGTTAGCAAACCAAGCTACTATCTTGTCCCAATGCTTTATCACCAAGCCGTGCGGCGTGTAATTCAGGAACAGGGATTTTATACCGTCCCATCCGGCTCTGAATATTGCCTTTACCTTTGTCCATAAGGCGGTAAACCATACCCGTATTTTATCCCAATGCTTTATGATTAAACCGTGCGGCGTATAGTTAAAGAACAGGTATTTTATTACGTCCCATCCGGTTTTGAAAATTGCCTTCAGCTTATCCCATAAGCTGCTGAACCAAGCCGTGATTTTACTCCAGTGCTGAATGATAAGCCCCGCCGGGGTATAGTTGAAAAACAGCCCCTTAATGCCTTCCCACGCCTGCCGGAATACCTTTGTAACCTGCGCCCACAAGCGACTGAAAAATGCCTTTATAGTGTCCCAATACTTATAAATCAGGAACGCCGCCGTTGCTATGGCTGCAATAGCCAGCAACATAGGATTGGCAAGGAATAACCTGCCGATGAATAATACCGCCTTGCTGACAAAGCCTAACGCGCTGGTCAGCCCCTGGAATACCTTAGTGCCGACGCTGACTAATTTCATGACACCACCGAAGGCAAAGGACAGCCCGGACAAGCCTAAATTAAACGCGGCAAATGCCGCCACGCCCAACATAATCTTCTTTGTCAGTTCCGGGTTCTTTTCTATCCAACTTTGCAGCTTATCAAGTAGCGGCGTTACCCTTTTAAACAATTCATTGACAGAAGGAATAAGCGTCTTACCTAACGCCGCCGCCGCTACTTTAAAATTGTCCTGCAAAGTAGATAGCTGCCCGTAAACAGTTTTACTTTGTTCCTCTATACCCCCGGCAAAATAGGTATCGCCGATTTTCTGTAAATACTTTTCAATGCTGGCAGCGTCCTTTGCAATAGTGGTCTTTACACCTCGAAACAGGAAAGTAACTTTATCCTTCGTGGAACTGGCTTTGATACCGAACTCCTTTAAACGTTCAAATTCCCCGGTGGTTGCGTCTGTTACTGCCTCGATCATGTCGTTAAGGCTTTTACCCATTGCCGAGGCAGTGTTGCCGTATGATTGCAGGGATTTGTTAGACGGGTCAAGCCCCATGTTCTTCAGCTTGATAAACCCGCCCATCACTTCCTCCAGACCGTAAGGGGTACGAGCTGCAAAATCATTGATAACCTTAAAGGCTTTTTCTGTTTCTCCTATATTGCCACCTAATGCCGTTTTCAGGGCAACCTGCAATTTCTCCATGTCCGCCGCCGCCTTCAAAGGAGCAGCAAGAAGCCCCGCCGTAGCCAGTCCTATCCCGCCGGTTTCCTTACCGAAAGCAAAGGCGGATTTACTTAACGCCTCCGTTTTTTCGCTCAGGGTTTTCAGTTTGGATACAGACCGGCTAACAGCCTGGCTGATGCCCGCCGTCATTTTATCGTATGCGCTGAGTACGACCGCTATCTTTATGGTCTTATCCGCCATCCGGGGGCTTATTCAATTTTTGGTGGAGCTTGTGGGCTTCGTGGAACCAATAGCTTATATCTGCCGTTGTCCACGATAGTATTTCGAGAGGGGATTTGCCGAAAAAATGACCCGTAAAGGTTATTTGCTCGGCGGTAACTAAAAATTTATTTCGGAGAACTCGGTTTGAATTTTTATATAATCGTTCATGGGTAACTCGTCCAGTTCTTCCGGTACTACGGGGTTGCCGCCTATGAATACCGTGCGGCTCATGAGGGCGTTCATATATTCGTCCTCCCTGCCGCCGGAAATACGCAACGCCTCTTTTGCGTCCTTTCCTTTGCCCGCTTTAATTAGGGCAATACGCCCGTCGCTCAATGTAATTTCTGCCTGTTGCTTGCTCATAATCTTTGCTTTAAATCCGTTCTGAAAATTGTTTTGAATTATATACCGAGGTTAGCCCGGTACTGCGCCAGCAGATCTTCGCCGCCGACTTTGAAAATGTTTGCTTCCACGTCTATCTCTATGATTTCCTCCCCGTCTATTTCCAGCTTGCAATAGGTAGCACCGAAGTTGTTTTCCATTTCCACGTTATCGTGTTGCTTGAAGTTGCCAAGCGGAAAGTCCTTTGATTGCGCGGTGATATAACATACCACAGGAACCTGCGCTACGCGGCTGCCGCCTTCGTAGGTTTCCAAAGAAGCGCGTACCTGTAATTTGATTGCCTCAAACGGGTTTGCCATCTTCTTCAGGACTTCCGGGTAATAGCTGTTCCATTTGATTTTTCCTTCCAGCTTATCAATACCGGAGAAATACTCCATTGCCCCGATCATACCGAGGGCTTTATGCTCTCCGTTCTTGAATTTCACCTGCGGCAATCCTATTTCCTCCGCGCGTCCTAAAAAGGAATTGCCGTCCGCGTATATATTGGCATTGGTCAGCCTGTTAATGGATATTTTCTTAGCCATTATTATTTCAGTGATTTAAGTAAGTTGATGTCTATGTAGCTGTTGAAGGTGATGCGCTCACCGGCGGGCGGAGCCATGAAGCTGATGTCAAAAACAAGGTGTCCCGCCGCTATCTGCTCGTTGCTGTTCTTGCTGCGGTCAAATGTGCATTTGCCATCTATCAACGCACCGCGACCTATCAGGGTACGGATAAAGCTGTTGACGCTTTCCTTAATGGCATCTATCAAAGCGTTATTGATAGGCTTGTCCATGAATTGCAGCGTCGCCTGCTCTACGCTCTCCAGCAGTATGTCCGCAGTACGGCGGACGCAAACGAAATTGTCCGGCGCGGTGCTTACGGGAAAGGAGGCGTTACGGTTGCCCCATGTACGGATGCCGGAACCGAAGCTGTTAAAAATGGTCGTGATACCTTTTTCATTCAGCAGGTTAGCGTCGGATTGCGCATCACTGATACCGGCGGAGATATTACGCTCCGCGCCTACAATGCCTAAAATTTCGTGGTTGGAATCGGACACCCAAAAACCCTCGTTGTTGTCCACCGCCGCGCGTATGCCCGCCTTAAATGCGCTGTACGGAAAATCTATATTGCTGTCCGTTGCGGTATCATACCATTTCAGGTGCGGGTATAAAAGCTCCGCGCGTTTACTGCTGGTATTGAAGTTAATTGTACCGGCTACGCTACGCCCGCTGATTGCCTGAGAAACAGTAACGCCATAAGGCGCGTCCAGGTAGCAAACAGCCCTTAGCCTGGTTGCCATACTGACTAACTCCGTTGCTATGGCGTTCATGCTGGAGTAACCGGGAGCAATCAGGATTTTAGGCTTGAACCCGTACAGGTTATACGACAAGTCCCAACACTTCATGCCGGTTCTGTTGCCGGTTACGGAGTCAATTTCTCCTATCAGCTTTGCCGCCGTAATTGCGGCTGCGTTCAGTTTCTTATAGGTGAACTTTAACGCTGTGCCTTCCGCAATCGTAGAAGATAACACGGTAAAGTTTCCGTAATTGTCCAGCGTATAATCTGTACCGGCAATGTAAGTAACGGGGTCGCCGTTGCTGTCGTTAATCGCTACGTTGCCTATGGGTGCAGCGTTCAGTTTTATTTTCCCGTTGGTAACAAGTTGCGCCTCGTCCGTTACCTGCGTGGTATGCTGTACCGGGTCAAAAATATTGACCACTATCACCGTACCCGCGCCCTGCTTGAATATAGCGTCTAAGGATTGCGGTATGGTGAAGCCGGGCAGCTTGCTCCCGAATTGCGCCGCGTCCCTGTCGCTGTTCACGAGTACGGGCGTGTTTACTTCACCCACAGGGGCTATGCCTACCAAACCAATAACCGCAGATTTTACTACCTGTATCGTCCGGCTGCCGCTCTCTATCTCTATTGTCTCTACACCATGCAAAAAATTTGCAGCCATTATCCCTCCGTCTTTTTGTTGTTGGTTGTTTTTGTTTCCTGAAGCAGCCCCTGCGCCACCAGCGATTGGACAAAGCCGTTACCCGCCGGGAGCGTATATGTTCCCCCGCGATGTAGCGAGTAATCCGTTGTTCCTATGGAAAAATGGCAGGGTACTACTGCCCTGTATGTGTACTTTTTCATTTTGCCTTATTCCTTCTCCCCAAAATCCAATTGCCTCAATAGCGGCATTTCTTCTTCGTCCTCGTTATCTATCTCCTGTACCCGAAGCGTCTTTGTTTCAAAGTCCATCACATGCTCCCACACGCCGTCCTCGTAGCGGACAAATTCATGGGATACGTGGTATAGCCTGCCGCAATCCTCCGGGCGAAAACCAAGCAGGTATTGCTTGACTAATCGTGATAACTGGTGTATGCCTTTTTCACCGCGCAGGAAACGCGATTGCAGGCTAATGGAAAATGTAACGACCAGGTGTTGCGATACTTCGTCCGTGCTTTGCGGTTTGTCCAGCCGCGCGGTCGTAAACGCCACGGTAGCGCGTCCGTTGGTAAAGGGCTTGGAATATTCCGCCTGTGTTTCCGGTAACGGTATGGCGTCAAAGTCTTGCGGTTGTAATTTTTGTTGCAGCCTGTCTGCTATGGCTATCTCCAGCGTCCCGTAATCCATGCTATAATCCTATCCCTTTACCTCCAACGCCGCTATCATTGTCTTACCGTCAAATTTTCCGTCCACCTTGCGCACATAGTAGCTTGCCGCGCCTATGATTATCTCCTCCACATTGTTAGCGTCCACGCTTGACTTTAAGCCGCCGAACACACCGCTTTTGTATTCCATTGTATATCGGTAAGGGTCATACTCCTGATCGCCGATTTTTTCGCCCTCTGTGGGGTTTTTAAACAGCACCCTTGCCGTTTGCATTGATGAACCGTCCGAGGGCTGCCAGACGGCGGTATATCCCATTATTGCCGTCACTGTGTCGAATGTTGCCGCCTGCAGCCCGTCGAACAGGTTATCAAATGCCATTGGCGAGTAACAGTTTTACCGTTGCGTCACCGGCTGCTGCGTCCGCGTAGGCATAACCGGCAAAGGTGTTTCCGCTTGCCGTCTTGGATAGTTTCTTATCCGCCTCCACGTAATACAGCTTATCACCCTGGCTTATGGCTACCTCCGCTTTGGCTACTTCAAACACGCCGGTAAGCGATACCTCCGTTTCCTCACCTTCGCCCGCGCTGGTTGCCGCAACGCCTACCATACCGCCGCCGCCAATCTTTACCAAGTCACCCGCCAGTATTGCGGCGGCGGCAATGACCGTTATTACTTTTCCTTTCGCTATAAAATTTTTCATGTGTTCATTTCTATTTTTTGGGGTCACATGGAACTCGCCATAAAGGCTCGGTTCATCTGTCTATCCTCCTGTAATTCCTGTATGTAAATCCTATCCTGTAAAATCCTGTCCGGTTATGCTCCCGGATTTTTGTAAAAGCCCCTGTGATCCCAACACACGCCGCCGAAGTCCAGCCTTGCTTTTACTTCCACGCCGTCCACTTCCCAACCGTTACGGGTTTCCGTATAAAGTCCCTGTCCGTTCAGGTAGGCATAAGAAAGCATGTCCACCTGTGCGGGGTCGGCGGCTAAGTACCAGCCTTTAGGGTCGGTGATACGTGCCTCGGTAATGATTTCATACGCACCGTTAAACACGTTCACGTCGCCGGTCTTGTTAGCGGTAATGGCGCTCATGATTTTTTGCGCGTCGGTAAGCAGCTCTATCGGTACGATGAAGTACTTGGCAAAAATGTTTAACGCCTCGTCCTCCAAACCTTTCTGGCGCATCATCGCAATACGCGCTGCGGACAATGTAGTTTCACTGATTGCGCCACCGGCTGCAGCCAGGTTCTTGTGGTCGTTATGGAACAGCGTTTTACCGTCGCCCATTTTCGGGTTATTCAGGATAAGCCCCCACATAATGTCGCTTTCCAGATTAGCGGCTGCCGCGCCGAACAACTGGCTCAAACGGGTAAAGCCGTTCAGGTCGTCGTTAATGATTGCCTGCCTTGTAATGGAAATGATTTTACCGTAAGTCTCCAGCTTAAAGTTTTCCTTGCTGTCGGAAAGTTTACCGTACTTGAACTCGCCGTGTTCGTTCACCTTTTCCAGTTTCAGGGAACCGCCGAACTGTACGCCGGTGATTTGTTTAAAATCACTCGCGCTCATTTGGTTGGCTAACCGTTTCCATGTCTGCGGTGCTGCGCTATATGCACGGCGTAAAAACTTGTTCACGACGTTTGCCATCAACGCGGGAAAATCCGAAGTGGCAAGGGCGCGGCTGGCGAGTTCGTCTTTAGTCATGCCGGTAGTCCTTACGCCCTGCGCATCCAGTACGCTGCGGCAGAAGTCCGTTAGCGAATGTCCCCGGTATTCCTTCGCCTTGTCACTTTCCAGTTTAAAGTTGGAAGGGTCTGCGCGGTGCGCTAATGCTTCCTCCATTGCGTTACGGGTTTTCACAGTTTCGTCCTCGCCGCTTATGCCTACACCGGAGGTATGCGTACCGCGTGTTTCAACCGGCGGCTGCGTGTCCGCAAGTTTGTCAATAATCAGCCTGCGGGCTTCCTCTATGCCTACGCCGCGACCTACGAGATCATCGGCGAACTGGTCGTCCAGTTTTGCCGCGCGTACTGCGCCGCGAATATCCATGATACGCTGGCGCTCCGCCTTTGCTCCTTCACTGCGTACAGCTTCTGTGTCCACCGGCGCAGCAGGTGCTGCGGCTGGTGGAGCAGGCGGCTGCTGTTCCGCGCCTCTTTCCTTATTCTCCTCTGCCATTGCTCTATTGTTTGTCCTTTCTTTGGTAATGATTTGTACTTCGTGTAACCGGCTGTTGCTGCGCGTACCGGCGTTGTAATCGGCGGGGATAGGAACCATTGATATTTCCATTGGCTCCCAATCAAGGGCGCGGTAAGTAGGCACTTCGTCTTTTGCCTGCTCGCCCTGCTCATAGATATATACCCGGTATCCTACGGATACGTTGCGGATAATGCCGTTCTTAATGTCTGAAATGATACCCGCTATATCGTCGCGGTCTGAAAAACGCAATAATGCCCGGCACTCATTAGCGGACACCCAAGCCCTGACAACAACACCTATTTGATTTTTTAGTGAATACGCACTGTGGTTGTCCAGAACCGGAGCGCCGCTATTGAGCCGCTCAAGGCGCACAGAAGTTTCGTTGCAATCGAGTACCTCGATGTATTTGCCGTCCCATCCATAACGAACCACCTCGGCTTCCGTAGCAAATACCACCTCGACCGTGCGGTCTTTTTCATTGAAGGTGGCAACATCTACTATTGCCCTAACATGGTTCTCCTCTAATTTTCTTCTCACTATTCCCGGCATCACAATTCCCCTGTGGTGTTACTAAAGTACCGGGTATGCTAAGGGAGTAATAGCCGAGTTTTAGGCTTATTTTGCGGAGACAATGGCAACAGCAGACCTAATTATTAAAAACAAATTCTCCACCGAAGAGCATCCGTGGAGTTTTCACGTACCTGACGGAGCTACGCGGTTATTAATAGG
>Ga0209066_10001845_pt1 | contig 27220 bp, 32 predicted proteins | sample All_14_2_FD_187198 | JGI IMG/M metagenome (GOLD analysis project Ga0209066, IMG submission 187198) | Freshwater microbial communities in response to fracking from Pennsylvania, USA - Allegheny Zone_MetaG_DW_15 (SPAdes) (version 2) ...
CAATCGAAGCCACACGCAGCAAAGCCAAACCAGCATCCGCTGACACGGCTGAAACTGCAGGTGCTACTTCTTCGGCTTCTGCCGGCACGAAAAAAGGCGATGTTGTCACTTGCACGGTCACGGCCGTTGAAAGCGACGGCGTCACGGTTACGCTCTCTGATGGCACCAAAGGGTACATCAAGCGCAACGACCTTTCCCGTGAACGTTCCGAACAGCGCCCTGACCGTTTCGCCGTTGGCGAAAAAGTCGATGCGAAAGTCCTGCTCGTTGGCAAAGGTGGCCAGGTATCCCTGTCCATCAAAGCGCGCGAAATCGACGAAGACAAACAGGCAATGGCTGAATTCGGTTCGTCCGATTCAGGCGCCAGCCTGGGCGACATTCTCGGCGCGGCCCTCGGTCGTGAAGAACCTGCTGAAAAAGCAGCGACTGCAGCCAAGAAAAAGCCTGCCGCTAAAAAAGCCAAATCCGAAGAGTAATCTTCAGCTTTGCCTGTAATAACGAAGAACCCCGCCTTTACCGGCGGGGTTTTTTCATGCTTCAATGGGCCCATGTTCGCAAAATATAAAAAACTCATTTTCTCCCAAATCTGCGCAGTGCTGGCGATCATCTCGCTGTTTCTGGCCTACGCCCACCATCAGGTGTCGCAAAGCTGGTCCGAACAGATGACGGCCAGTTTCCTCGCCTTCGCAGCCCTGCTGTTCGGCGCTGAAATCAAGTTCATCATCGACTGGCTTAAAACACGGAACACCACGCAAGCTTGATGACTTGACGGCCACCAATGGCCGTACTATGAAAAACAATGCCTGACAGACATATCCGTGCCGTATCCGTCTTCTGCGGGTCGCGCAGCGGCAATGACCCCGCCTATGAACGCGAAGCCACCCAGCTGGGAGACCTGCTGGCAGACCATGGCTACGCAATCGTTTATGGCGGCAGCAATAACGGCCTGATGGGTGCGCTGATGCGCGGGGCCGCCCCCCATAACCCCCATGTCACCGCCGTGTACCCCGAAGCATTCAGCGATGCGTCAGCCCGCGCCAATATCCCCTGCGCGCAGCATTTCACAACCGCCAGCGTGATGGACCGCAAAAATTACATGCAGACCGTGACGCAGGCCGCCATTACCCTGCCCGGCGGAATCGGTACGCTGGACGAACTGCTTGATCGCGCCTGCATCAATGACACCCGCGCGCTGATCGAACGTGAACAGGTGCTGCACCCCGTCATCATCTGCAACATCAATAACTATTTTAACCCGCTGGCAGCGCAAATGCGCCGCGCGGTGGATGACGGCTTTATGGATGATACCCAGCGCCGCATGTTCCACTTTGTGCGTAATGCACGCGCGGCCTTCACCATGCTGGAAAAACTGAATAAAGCCGGCCCCGTCAGCGTGGCGACCTTGCGCCCACGCCAATCTTAAGCTGAAGCGTTTTTCTGCGCGGCTAAATCCTGCGCCACCATATCTTTGCGCGATGGTTTGCCTATCAGCGTTTTAGGCAACGCCTCTGCCCGCACCACAATGGCGCGCGGCACTTCAACAGGTGACAATTCGGCTTTCAAAAACACCTTCAATGCATCAGCATCGAAATTAACGCCGGGCTTGGGCACAATCCATGTTTTGACAATCTCGCCGCGCTGTTCGTCAGGCACACCTGCTACAATACATTCGAGCACGCCGCCGAACTGGTAAATCAGATCCTCCACATTACGCGGGTACACTTTGAAGCCGTTGACGATGATCATGTCTTTGATCCGATCAACAATCCTTACATAACCCTGTGCATCCATCGTGGCCACATCGCCCGTATGCAGACGCCCGTTTTTCAACACCTTCGCGGTTTCATCAGGGCTATTCCAATACCCCTTCATCACCTGCGGCCCGCGCACACATAACTCACCCTTTTCGCCCAGTGGTACGGGGGAGACGCCATCCTCAAGGCTGATGATCTCGACAATCGTGCGCGATACTGGCAACCCGATGGAACCAGATACGTTATCGCCCGCAGTCGGGTTCACGCACACCACGGGCGATGTTTCGGACAGGCCATAGCCTTCAACCACAACCGCGCCGGTTAAATCCTCGAACGTGCGCTTAATCTCGGGCGGCAATGGCGCCCCGCCCGATACGCAGAACCGGATGGATGATAAATCATGCTTCGCGCGGTTGGCCTTCTGCGCGATCGCGTTATAAATGGCAGGCACGGCCGGAAACAGCGTCGGCCGTTTTTTGGTGATGATGTTAAGCGCCTCTTCAACGTCAAAGCGCGGCGTTGCAATAATTTCCCAGCCCAGCCGCACGCCAAAATTAAGCACTGCTGTCATGGAAAATACATGGAAGAACGGAATAACGCCCAACATGCGGTACCCCGGCCCTTCAGTCGCATCCGGAAACCACGCGCGGCATTGCTCCACATTGGCAACAATATTGGCATGAGTCAGAGCCGCGGCCTTGGCAACACCTGTAGTGCCGCCCGTATATTGCAGCAACGCCACGTCATTGGCAGCGTCAATCACCACGGTGTCGGGTTTGCCGTCATTGGCGGTAAGATCCTCAAAGGCAAGGTAATCGCCCGTATGGGCTTCAGCCGCGATGTCCTTCCATTTGACGATGGGGAATAGCAGGTTTTTGGGGAATGGCAGCACATCCATGAACCTGCAGACGATCAGGTTCTCGAGCCGCGTTTCATGCAGCACTGTGACGGCCTTGCTGAACATGGGTTCGAGGTCGAGCGTCACGAGGTAAACCGCCCCTGAATCCTCAATATGGTGTTTGATCTCGCGGTCTGAGTAAAGCGGGTTGAGATTGACGATAATCCCGCCGGCCTTCAGCACGCCGTAGTAAAAAGCCGGGTAAAATGGGCAATTGGGCAGCAACAGCGCCACGCGGTCACCCTTTTTAAGCCCGCGCGCCTGCAGGCCCTTGGCCACACGGTTGGCGGCATTGGCGAGGTCGATCCAGCTGTATTTCTTGCCTAAAAAATCAAACGCGCTGGCAGGGCCGAAGCGCTCGCGCGCCGTATCCAGCAGGCGATGGACCGGATAAGCCGGAATAGTGGCATCCCAGCTGACGCCGGGCGCATAAGATTTAGACCATAGGCTGGGTTCATAGACGTTCATTATTAGCCGATTATACCATGATGTGTTTACGCAAGCCTATAGCCGGCGCCGGTGGTCATAAGGAAGGTGGGGATGGTCGGGTTGGTCTCGATTTTCTGGCGCAGGCGGTAAATATGGGTTTCAAGCGTATGCGTATCCAGCCCCGGCCTGTAACCCCAGACGCGCTGCAGCAAAGAATCCCTGTCCATCTCATGGCCTGCGGCATCGAATAGAATCGCCAATAAGCGTGTTTCCGTGTCGGTCAGGGTCACGGGCTGTCCTGCGGGGGCTTTCAAAATCTGGCGGCCAACTTCGAGTACCCAGCCATTATGGTGGCGGGGCACGGCAGGATCAATCGCGTCCTGTGCCATACCTTCAAGTGTCATAAACACATCATGAAGTGTAGCAGGCACATTCATAAAACGTATATGGGTGGCAGCATCGCTTTTTGCAGGCCCCAGCACCAAAGCAGGCACCATGGGCGGCAGGCTATCAATATCAATGGTCGAAGGGCATATCAGGGCAACCAATGGCCGCTCATCATCCGCCGCCAGTACAAGCGCCCCAGACTGCCCCGATGTCAGCACATCGGCAATTGCCTGATACTCATCAGGGTTGGAAGCCAGAACACGAACGGGGATGCGCGACAACATGATGCCGACAGTCTGGCACGGGGCTTGCAACCCGTAAATTGGATATGAGAACGTTTTCAAGCATGGTGACTGATATTGGCGGGGCAAACAGCCCAGCCACATCTATGGCCCAAAACGCGACCCCGCATAAAAACCGTTTCTCGGTCTCCCGCACCGCCGGCACGATGCCGGTATGGCAACCCAAAACCACTGCCGCCAGTTACGCCCCTGATGATGTATCAACGCCCACCACCAGCATCAAAACCGGCCCCAGCTTCAAAGACGTGCTCGATGTCATAAACCCCCTCCAGCATATCCCGGTTGTGGGCACAATTTACCGTAAAATCACCGGGGATGATATAAGTTCATCCGCTCGTATTATAGGTGGAACCCTGTTCGGAGGTCCAATTGGCGGGGCTTTAGCGATGGCGGACGTCGCCGTGCAGGAACAAACCGGCACAAGTATCGGTGACAAGGCATATAATCTAGTCAGCAGAGATTCTGGTAACACACAGGTAGCAGAAGCCACTCCGGCAACATTAAACTTACCCTCGCATTTTACCCTCAATAGCCCCCGCATGGCAGGGTCGATGCCGGTCTGGAACGGTGACGATGCCGCCAACACGCGCTTTGCCGCCATGTTGAACAGTATTTCCGATGAAAAATACCAGATTTCGTAGGCCTGATGGTTAACGCATACTAGATGTTGACGCGACACCAGAATCGCCTGAGAATCATTCTCAGTATTCAGAGATTGATTCGATCAAGGATCAGCCGGGGAGATATTCGATGACACAGCTGCCACTGACCGCCCTCCGCGAACTCCGCCTCATGGAACAGTTTTTTGAGCCGCAGGACGCCGTAATGTTTGAATCAGACCTGATCGAGACCCACGGGCAGGACGCCGTATGGTCAGCGATTGACGATGGCGTGCTTGAGCACCGCCGCCTGCCTTTTTCAGACGGGCACGACCGCTGCATCTGCTGGCTGACCCCCAAAGGCCGCCAACTGGTTGAAGAATCCTGATTATCTCGGCTTTTTGACGCATCTATAAACCCTATGGACGCGCGCGCGTCCCGCATCTATCATTCACAGACAAGATTATTCACCATCACCTGAGGGGTTCATGGCCCGTTTCGCTCTCCTAGTTCTCGCGCTCTCCGCATCCGTCTCTCTTGCCGCCTGCGAAGGCACGGCCCGCGCCACCGGTGGCAGCTATTACGGCGAAACCAACGGCAACACCCGCGATTCATCCTTCCGCGTCTTCAGCGGCTCGCTTAAAGGCTACAGCTACAAGGCCGTTGAGGAATTGATGCGCCGCGCCGGCAAATCCGTCAGCAAGAACAACCCTGTACTGGTCGGCACCATCAGCGACGTGAATAACGTTGAACAATCAACCCCCTTCGGCCGCACCATCACCGAACAGATCGGCGCGCGCATGTCGCAATTGGGCTACAAGGTGGCCGAACTGAAAATGCGTCAGGGCATTTCGATCCAGAACGGGGCTACAAACCCTGATTCATCGGGCGAGTTCCTCTATTCCCGCAACGTGCAGGACGTATCAGGCTCCCATAAAGCGGCCCTAGCCGTGACGGGCACCTATTCGGTCGGCGCCGACAACGTGCTCGTCAACCTGCGCCTGATCGACATCCGTACCGGCGACCTCATCACCGCTTATGACTACGAGCTTGATAAGACGGCCGATATCCGCGCGCTGATCATCAAGTCGAATAACAAAAGCGATTATTTCACATCCGGCTGGGATTATTGATCGCATGGCCGCAAGGCCATACGTATTTAAAAGCCTTTTGACGCCGCCTATGCCTAGAAAAAAGCATGGTCATGCTTTATATTGATGGCTGATGGAACAGGACATGCCAACCCCGCCAGACGGCCCGAATGGTAACGACCAGGGTCGTGAAGAACGCGAATCAAGCGCGGGCATCATGCTCAAGTCGCGGCCCAAAACGCGGCGTCCGTCTATGTACAAAGTATTGCTGCTCAATGACGATTTCACGCCTATGGATTTTGTGGTCCATATCCTTGAAAAATTCTTCTCCAAAACACGGGCCGAAGCCACCGACATCATGCTTCACGTCCACCGCCGCGGCGTTGGTATTTGCGGTATTTACACCTACGAAGTTGCCGAAACGAAAGTGACACAGGTGATGGACTACGCGCGTGCGCGCGAACAGCCATTACAATGCACCATGGAAAAGGAGTAAGACGCACATGCTGTCCAAAAACCTTGAGGCCACACTGCACCGCGCGCTTGATCTGGCGACCGCCCGCCGGCACGAATTTGCAACGCTTGAACATTTGCTATTAGCCCTAACCGATGATTCAGATGCATTGGCCGTCATGCGCGCCTGCGGCGCATCCGTGACCGATTTGCAGGAACAGCTGACACGCTACCTCGATACCGAACTGATGAACCTCATCAACCCCGCGATTGACGAGGCAAAACCAACATCAGGCTTCCAGCGTGTGCTGCAACGCGCGGCCATCCATGTGCAAAGCTCAGGCCGCGAGGAAGTGACCGGCGCCAACGTGCTTGTTGCGTTATTTTCGGAACGCGAATCGCACGCCGTCTTCTTCCTGACCGAACAGGACATGACGCGCTTTGACGCGGTCAATTACATATCGCACGGCATTGCCAAGGTGGCTGGCGTTGATGCACCCAAAACCCCGCGCGCGGCAGGCAGTACGATCGAGGAAGAGAACGAGGACGTCAAAAAAGGCGCCGACGCCCTCAAGGCCTATTGCATCAACCTCAACGAAAAATCCAAAACCGGCAAGATCGACCCACTGATCGGGCGCGAAAAGGAAGTGGACCGCACGATCCAGATTTTATGCCGCCGGTCCAAGAACAACCCGCTTTACGTGGGCGACCCAGGCGTCGGTAAAACCGCGATTGCCGAAGGGCTAGCCCGCCGCATCACCGAAGGCAAGGTACCAACGGTCCTGAAGCACTGCATCATCTTCTCGCTTGATATGGGCACATTGCTGGCCGGCACGCGCTATCGCGGCGACTTTGAAGAACGCCTGAAAGCCGTCATCACGCAGGTCGAAAAAACCGAAGGCGCGATTTTGTTTATCGATGAAATCCACACGGTTATCGGCGCGGGTGCAACATCGGGCGGTGCCATGGATGCGTCGAACCTGCTTAAACCCGCGCTTTCCAACGGTTCGGTGCGTTGCATCGGCTCAACGACCTATAAGGAATACCGCCAGCATTTTGAAAAAGACCGCGCGCTCGTGCGCCGCTTCCAGAAAATTGACGTGGTCGAACCAAGCATCGATGACGCCATCAAGATTCTGACAGGCCTCAAGGAAGTTTACGAAAAACACCACAAGCTGACCTTCACCGATGCAGCCATCAGGGCTGCGGTTGAACTGTCAGCCAAATACATCAATGACCGTAAACTGCCCGACAAGGCGATCGACGTGATCGACGAAGCAGGCGCAGCGCAAATGCTGCTGCCTGAAGCCGACCGCAAGGACGTGATTGGCGTCGAAGATGTCGAGGCCGTGGTGGCTCTCATGGCCCGCATACCACCAAAATCGGTATCCAAAGACGACCGCGAAGTGATCCGTAATCTGGAACGCGACTTGCGCACCCTCGTATTCGGGCAAGACGCCGCCATCAGCGTGCTCAGCGATGCCATCAAGATGTCGCGCGCAGGCCTGCGTGACCCCGAAAAACCAATCGGCTGCTATCTGTTTTCGGGCCCCACGGGCGTTGGTAAAACCGAAGTTGCGCGCCAATTGGCCAAAACACTGGGCGTTGATATCAAACGCTTCGATATGTCCGAATACATGGAACGCCATGCCGTGAGCCGCTTGATCGGCTCGCCTCCCGGTTATGTCGGCTATGAACAGGGCGGGCAATTGACCGACGCTATCGACCAGAACCCGCATTGCGTGCTGCTGCTCGATGAAATCGAAAAAGCGCATCCTGATATTTATAATATTTTGCTGCAGGTCATGGACTACGGGAAGCTGACCGACAACAACGGCAAAACGGTTGATTTCAGGAACGTGATTCTGATCATGACAACCAACGCAGGTGCCGCCGCTATGGCCAAAGCCCCCATGGGCTTTGAACGCACCGCGCGTTCCGAGGAAGATCTGGAAGCCATCAACCAGATGTTCACGCCCGAATTCCGCAACCGTCTCGATGCGATCGTACCGTTCAAAAACCTCGGCCCCGAAACTGTCGCCCGCGTGGTCGATAAATTCGTGATCCAGCTCGAAGCACAACTGGCCGACCGCGATGTGACGATCACGCTGACCGACACCGCCCGTGCCTATCTGGCCGAAAAAGGGTACGACCCCGCCATGGGTGCCCGCCCCTTAGGCCGCCTCATACAGGAAAAAATCAAAAAGCCGTTGGCTGATGAATTGCTGTTCGGAAAACTGGCCGATGGCGGGCTGGTGCGCATTGATTACGATGGTGACAAGCTTACCTTCACCTACCCTGAACAAGCCCCCCGCGCCCTGCCAAAAGCCAAGGAATCACAAGACGCATGAGCCTGAACAAAAAATTGGAAAGCTGGGTAGAAGCGGGGCTTATAACCGATACCCAGCGCGACAAGGTATTAAACCACGAACAGGGTTCGGGCGGTGCACGCTGGAAAAACGGCGTGACCATGGCGGGGTTCTTTTCAATCCTCCTCGGGGTGGCGCTGGTTATTGCCGCAAACTGGTCGCATATCAGCGCATCGGTCAAACTGGGCGTGCACTTTGCCCTCAATGGCGGGGCTGCTTATCTTATTTGGTTATGGCGCAATGACGATACGCATCAACGCCATCGCGATATAGCCGTATTCATCCTGTTCGGTCTGACGCTGACGCTGATCGCCCTCATCGGGCAGGTCTATCATGTGCAAAGCGATATTGAGGGCGCGCTTAAGTTGTGGTTTGTACTTACAACACCACTTATTTTAATCACGACCGAAAACCGCTACACACTCGTCGCTTGGTCCCTGCTCGGCTTCTATGTGGTCTTTGCCATCCTGGCCGACATCTTCAAAATCGTACCCAACGAATTCCGCTTCTGGTTCCTGCAGATCCTACAAAGCGTCTTGCCGCTGGGCCTTGTGATGCAGACGCACATTCCCTTCCTGAAAAAGCATCTGGCACCCCATTCCGAAATAGTGGCGCACTTGATGATGGCGTATATCGTCATTTCAACCAGCGTTTCAACAATGCTGTTTTATGGCCTGAGCCGCCATGCACTCGATTATTCGCTGGCCACATGGGCCTGTGTGTTCCTTGTTTGCACGCCACTCTCCATTATCCTGTGGTGGGCCTCGCGCAAGTTTCTGGTAGCACGCAACCTGCCTACCAGCCGGCCCGATATCGTCCTTATCAGCAGCCTGTTCATACTTGGCCTGACAGTGCCGCTTCAAGGTATTGACGGCAGCTGGATCGCCGCTGGCAGTTTCATCATCTACTGGCTGGGCTTGGGCGCAGCATGGCAACAGCAGGGTTGGGCGCGCGGCGTTTCGCTGGCGGTTGCCATGGTGTCGCTACGCCTGTTTGCCGTATTCATTGAGCTTTTCGGTAGCCAGATGATGACAGGCCTGGGCCTTGTTATATCGGGCATATTACTGCTGGCCCTTGTGCGTCTGGCCCGCATCACCGACAAAGCCCTGAAAGCGAGGATCGAGCCATGACGGCCCATAAAACGACGATCCGTAAAATATTACTGGGCTTCGCATTGGCGCTACCCGTCATAGGCCTTCTGGGTGCTGTCACATTGAGTGCCACGCAGGAAAAAACCAGCAAAAAATTCACCATTCCCATTGTCGGCTACGACCCGCGCGATCTTTTGCGCGGCCAGTACCTGCAATTCCGTTACGTCTGGCCCGATACCGTGCCTGATGACATTGCGTTTGAAGAGGGCCACGAAAAAGGCCTGTGCCTAGATGACGCGGGCGACACACTTACGGCCACGCCCGTGACCGACGCCGAATGCCCCCATTATGTGCGTCTGTGGGATGCACGCGAGGGCACACTGGCCTCCCGCATTGATAACAAAACACCACCCGTACGCGGGCGCTTCTTCTTGCCCGAAGGCAATGCCCGCGCGGTCGAAAATTTGCTGCGCGATAAAGACCATAAACTGGATGTCATCGCCTATACCAAAGGCGGCACACTGGTGCCCACCATGCTTTTGATTGACGGCAAACCATGGACCGACGCCGACCTTACGGTGACGGACGACAAGCTTGAGATGATCGAGCAAAGTCACATCGAAGTTCCCGTGATTGCCACGCATACCTGCAATACAGGCAACCAGCTTGTCATCGGATATGACTGGGCGAATTATAAGGCCGACAAAGCGGATGAACCGGTCAAGGACCGTGCCGATCGCGGCCTGTTCACGGTCTGGCAGGGCACCGCCAAGGAACGCCCACAGAAAATTGCCCGGCTTGAAAAACTGCTGGCCGAAGGCAAGCATAAAGTAACCGCGGTTTTGAATGGCCTGCCCAGCAACGAGAATAATGTGCAACCCTACGAATTGAGGATTGATGGCAAGCCATGGAACGAAGCGCTGGACGCAATCGACCCCATAGGCAAGAATAAGCCATGACCGAACGATTTGATGCCGCGATTATTGGTATGGGCCATCAGGGCCTGATAGCCGCCAACCTGCTTGCGCAGGAAGGGCTTGATGTAGCAGTGCTTGATATTGCATCACCTGTACCCGGCGGCCTGTCTTACGATTTATTTGCCAAAGGTTACCGCACAGGCCCCTGTGCCCACGCCCCCGTACCGGTTGACCAGAATATGGCCGACAGGCTGGGCCTTGAGGAACGCGGCTTTTCCATGAAGCCCGAGCAAACATGCTCGTTCGCGCCTGCCGCGCTTGAAACCGGCAAATACTTATTTGCAACGTCGTCACGCGCCGCCACCCAGCGCGAGATTGCAAAATTTTCCCAAAAAGATGCCGATACCTTCATGGCATTTTCCGATGAAGTCCATTCACTGGCCGGTATTCTGGAACAAGTGGCCGAAGGTCTGCCCCCCTACACACAGGACGGCTGGAAAGATTTATGGGGCGTTTTTGAAACCGGCCGCCTGCTGGCCGAAGGCGGTGAAGCCGCGCAACTGATGTTCGCACGCCTGATGAACGGCTCGCTCGAAACCGCAGTCAGCGACATGTTTGAAAGCCAATCGGTGCGCGCATTTTTGTCGGCGCAGGCAACCATGGCCTCGATGACGACACCGGGCCGCAAGGGCAGCGCCGCATCTCTCATCCAATATATGCTCAGCCTCGGCGGGCACCGCCCGTTCCGCGGTGACTGGCAACCGTTGCGCGGCAGCCTGCACCACTATTTGCGGGCCCTGACCCAAGGCGCAATCGATCGCGATGTTGCGTTCTTCCCTGGGCAGGTCGTGACCAAACTTGAAACTGCCGATGACCGCATTACCAGCATCGCGCTCAGTGATGGCGAGCCCATCGAAGCCGCGATGGTCATTGCCGATTTAAACCCCCTCACATTGTTTGACCAGTTGATCGGCGCCAACAAACTCTCGGCCCAATTACAGGCCCGTTTAACGCCCTTGCGTCAGGGCGGCGGTTTCGTGCGCATGAAACTCGCGCTGAACGACTTGCCGAAATTCACATCATTGGGCGATGCTGCGCCCGAAGCCTTCACAAGCGGCGAAATTCTGGTAGCGCCCACGCCTGAATATATTTCAACCGCCCGCGCTGACGCGAAATCCGATGGCGGGTCGCACCGCCCCGTTATCTCGATGGTTATCCCGTCGCTGTCGTCAAACGAACTGGCACCACAAGGCCGCCATGTCGCATCCGTCATCGCCCAGTATTATGACCCGACCATGCCAAACGACCCCGACAATTGGGGCGCCATTGCCGATTCCGTCTACGGTGCGCTTGAAACCGTATCACCCGGTTTTACAAAACTGGTTGATACTGCCGCCGTCTATATGGGCGACAATATGACCCGCACTATCGGCCCAATTCACCGTGAAGCATTAGGCGGCGGCCACCCGCTAACTCAGCTTTTTGGCGGTTTGTTCGGCCATCATGGGTTGGGCGCTGAATTGCCGTTCTCGAACCTGATCATCTGCGGATACGGGCCCGAAGCCTCGGCCAGCCCACATTTCAACCGCGGCGGTGAAAACGCAGCCGCGACCGTCATCAGCGCGACGGCGTAAATCCGGAACCGGTTGTATTGACGTCCAGCTCATCGGGCTCGAAGCCGGATTCAATCAGCAACGCCTCAATCTGGATTTTGAGGATTTCAAGCGCCGTATCACTAATCGGGTAATGCGGTGTTACAACAACGGCTTTCAAAGGTTCACCCTTTTGCGATAGTGTAGGTTACACTAGCATAGGTTGTATATATCGCCACTTTCTACTAAATAAAAACACGGTTACGATTGTATTACAGGCATGAAGCCAGCAACCTATATGTGAACATAACAGTTCAAAAACATAAGCCTACGCCTAACCATTAATACCCACGCACCGAATGCGCTTATCCGTCACATGGGACAGAATGCACCAGCATATAGCGGGCAGAAAAAGGAATATCATCTTGATTTTGACATGTTTTTCCTCCACTTTTGACCTATGAGATTCCTTGCCAAACTCGTATCCGTTTTATCGCCCGTCTCGTTTCTTTTGACGGTGTGGCGGCGCGGCGAATTCGTGGGCGAAGACAATGTCGGCAACCGCTATTTCCGCGCCCGCCCCCGCAAAGGCTACAAACACGACCAACGCTGGGTGCTTTACAAAAACGAACCCGAGGCAAGCGCCGTCCCGCCTGAATGGCATGGCTGGCTGCATCACCAGACCGACAACGTCCCAACAAGCGATGGCTCGTCCTTCCGCAAAACATGGCAGGTGGCGCACCGCCCCAACCTCACAGGCACCGAACTTGCGCATCGCCCACAAGGCCATATGCTTTCGGGTGGTCGCCGCGCGAAAGCGACTGGCGATTATCAGGCCTGGAAGCCGGAATAACCCCTTAAACACCACTCTCGATTGAACGATAAGGTCTCCCATGAAACGCAACATCATTGAAACGGTTCTGGGCGCGGTCGTCCTTCTGGTTGCAGGGGTTTTCCTCATGTACTCCACAACCGCCACCAAGGCAGGCGCTGTCAGCGGCTACCCCGTTACCGTGCGCTTCAATGAAATTGGCGGCCTGAAACAAGGCGCCGATGTCCGTATCGGCGGCGTCAAAATCGGCACTGTCAAAGCCATCACGCTTGATGAAGCAACCTATCAGGCCAATATCAAACTCTCGATTCAGGACGATATTAAAATTCCGGCCGATACAGCGGCCCGCGTATCCAGCGAATCGCTGATGGGCGGCGCGTATCTGGCCCTTGACCCCGGCGGCGATGAAGAAACCATTCGCCCGAACGGTGTTATCAAATACGCACAGGATGCCCAAAACCTCGAGCAGCTTTTAGGCAAGTTCATCTTCGCCGCGTCCGACAGCAAGGACAAAGACAAGGGCGATGACAAAGCCGCTGCGGGCAAAAGCCCTGCTGCAACCGCCCCTGCCGCTGACGATGCTTCCAAACCCGCACCAATGCCGCAAATGTAATATGTCCCGCTTATGGGTGCCCTTACTGGCCTTGATGCTGCTAACGGCCCTGCCAGTCTTGGCACAAGATGCCGATGCGCCTGCAACGACCTCTGAAGCGGCTTCTGATACAGCCGTTGAATCCAACGCTCAGGCCCCTGCTGAAGCACCTGTAGCCGAAACACAAGAAACAGATACACCGCAAGCCACTGATGCCACAACGCCCACGGCATCACCGGCACCCGCAACAACAGCCCCCTTGGCACCGGAAGCAGCTGAACTGCCGAAAAACCCCGAATTTGAAGACATGCCGCAGGTCCGCCTGCGTATCCTCGACAAGGTAAAAGCCGAAAGCCGGACATACGACCTCGAAGTCGGCCACACCGTGGCCTATGCCAATATCCGTATCCGCCCGCGCAGCTGCCGCAAATCATCCCCGCTGGATGACCCTGAAAGCGCATCGTTTTTACAAATCTGGGAAGTGAAGCCGGACGGTAAAAGCGAATGGGTTTTCTCGGGCTGGATGTTCGCGTCATCGCCCAGCCTCTCGGCCATGGACCACGCGGTCTATGATGTAACGGTGCTGGATTGCAGAAACCCTAAAGCCATTGCCCAGTCGGAATCGCAGGCCAAAACGCCCGCGCCCAAAACACCAGGCGCAAAAACACCGGCCACCAGAGACGAATCCAAGCCCGCAGCCGCCAAGGCAGATGACAAAGCTGCAGCCCCCGTAACTGAAGCCCCAACCGCCGCCCCGACACCTGATGGCGCACAATCATCAACACCGACAAACGAAACGCCTGCCGCATCCACGGCTGCACCAAGCGCCGAATGATAATCCTCGCGGCTGATTTCAATGCAGCCGAATTGCAGCAAATGCGGGTTGGTAAACTGACAATCCAGCAATTGAAAACCGCGCGCATTTAACCGCGCGGCCAGATGCACCAAAGCTACTTTGCTTGCATGGTCGGCTTTTGAAAACATGCTCTCCCCAAAAAACGCAGCCCCGATCGCCATGCCGTACAAACCGCCTACAAGCTGGCCGCTTTCATGGTCCCAGCACTCGACACTATGGGCAAAACCCATGCGGTGCAGTTCACAAAACCAGTTTTTAATGGTCGGGTTGATCCAGGTATCGGGCCGCTTAGGTGCAGCCGCACCACAGGCCGTAATCACGGCATCAAAGGCGCGATTGATGGTTACGCGGTAGGGTCTTTTTTTCAGGAATTTGCGTAACGAATGCGGAACGTGAAACGCATTCAGCGGAATGATTCCGCGCATTTCAGGATCGACCCAGAAAATATCGGTATCGGTAGCAGCATCCGCCATGGGGAATATCCCCATAGTGTAGGCCGCCAGCAGGTCAAGGGCTGTTACTTCGTCGTCGCGCGCAGCATCCATGCAGCTTTTTCATGGACGGCCTGGCGCCCTGTCAGCAAATCTGCCGTGGCAGCGTCACCTGCGTCATCGGCCAGTTCAATGGCTTTGGCCAACGCTTTCGCAAGCTCGGTGTTATCATCGGCAAGATCGCGCACCATCTGCATGGCATCGCGATGTTGCCCAAATTCCTTGAGCGTGGCGTGCGATGTGAGGGCTTTGATGGACACAGGCGCATAAGCATCAAGCGCACGCAAGCGTTCCGCCAGCTCGTCCAGCGCATCCCATATCTCGGTATATTGGGCCATGAACAAATCATGCAGGGCTTTAAAGCTTGGCCCTTCCACATTCCAGTGGCTGGAATGGGTTTTGTAATACAGCACAAACGTATCAGCCAGAATAGTCGTCAGTGAATCGACAACGGCCTTATGCTTTTTGGTTTCGCTCGTAGCCATTTTTTAGTCCGTTCTATCCGTTATTATCGTTGTTACTGCCATCAGTGCTGCGCGGGGCGCGGGGCATCAGGTTGTTCATAGGCTGGCTAGTACCCGGCCCGAGGGACGGCGGTGCCATGCGCGGCGCATTCTGCAATTGGGCTTTTTGCGCCAATGCACGTTCCTGCACCAGCTGTTGTGCTAACTGCGGAGCTACCTGCAAAGTTCCACGCGACAGGCCGCGCAATACGCCCCCGCTTGAACTTTCATCGGCCAGATTGTCACGATGGACGGGTTGGGCGAATTTCGCCTCGCGAATCCAGTTCTGCACATGGGTCACGCCCGTACGGGCATCGCCATAAACAAAATCATCCTCATTGACCGATACTTTGACTAAAGGCGCTTGCTTGGCCGATACCATGCGGCCTGCCGCCACCGCACACACATGCATGAAAGGCGCATGGCGTAGCGTATCGACGAATTCCTCACTCACCGGCACATTGAGTTTCAGTGAATCCATGGAAGCTCCGAATTCAAGGGTCAACGAACGTTCGGCCACATCAAATATAACGCCCGAAACATCGGATTCGAATGCACGGTTGCTGACAATGCCTATTTCGCCGCGCGGCGTTGCCAGAAGATCGATCTGCATGAGGGTCCACACTGGTTTTTGTTACCTATATAATCTAGCGTACTTAAGCATTTTTGACCAGTGGAGAGGGAACCTATGACCGCATTATGCGGCCTTGTGCGCTACGGCGCGACGCCAGACTACCTGCCAAAGACCGCCCGCACCCTGCTGAATGCCACAAAGGGCCGCGGGTCTGACGCCGTTGGCCTGTGGGTGGCGCCTGATGCGCCCATAGCACTGGCGGCCCGCCCGCTGCAAACCCTTGATTTAACGGCCGATGGCGCACAACCCGCTTTGGCCCGCACTAAAGCTCTGGCCGCAATTATGGACGGGTATATCGCCAATGGTGCCGCCCTGCGCCGCGAACTGGAAGAAGCGGGTATCACGTTCCATGGCCATAGCGATGCCGAATTACTGGTCGAATCGGTAGCGCACTGGGGGCTGAACCGCCTTTTGCAAAAACTCGAAGGGGCCTTCGCCTTTGCCCTGTGGGATGGCGATGCCCGCGCACTGCATCTGGTGCGTGACCGTATGGGCATAAAACCCATTTATGTGATGCAGGCTGATGGCCTGTTTGCCTTTGCATCCGATAGCGCCGCCTTGGCAACCCTGCCTGAATATGCTCCCCAAAAGGGCATTGATGCGCGGGCCGTATCAGCCTGCCTGCAACTGGGCTATGTGCCCGCCCCCTTGAGCCTGCGCGCAGGGCTTATATGCCTGCCCGCCGGCCACCGCCTGATGCTGCGCCCCGAAGACAAAACATTACCCGCTCCTGAACGCTGGTGGTCGGCCGCTTCAACCTTGGAAGAAGTAGCCCTGCGCGGCAATAATACCGATAACCAGACTGCAAAAATCGAAAAACTACAGGCGAACCTGATTACCGAAGCCCTGCGCCTTGATACCAGTTTTGCCCTGCTGGATGCCGGCGCCATTGAAACACGCAGCCTGCGTACCGGCATCGACCACCTGAACGATAAGCCTTTCAAAACCATCGCTCAGCCTGATGTCGATGCCGTCATGCTGCAAAACGCATTTGATGCATTGGCGCACCTGCCCCAGCCTGTCTGCGACCCAGTGGCCATTGCATGGTGGTGCGCGTGCGTGGCAGCACGCGATGTCGCACCCGTGGTTATGGCCGCAACGGATTTACTGGTCAGTGATGACGACATACCCGCAACACCGGGAAAACTTGCGGTATGGATTGCGCATATCAAATCCATGCTCCCCGTCAAAACACGGCCCGCGCGCGACGCATGGCTTGAAAGCATCGGGCTTTGGAATGACGCAACAGCAATAACAGGCGTGGTATTCGAGCCTGATTGGCCCTTGCCGCGCCTTGAATGGCCGCAGGCGCGCACAGCCGCCTATTTCGACATGTCAGCAACTTTAATCGAGGGGCAGATACCCGCCCTTGATGCACTGGCTGGCAGCCACGGGCTTGAAATCAGAATGCCCTTCACCGACCAGCGCATCCTTGAATACGGCCTTCCCCGCCCCTTTAAAACCACGCTCGATATAGCGGCGTGGCTGCGTGGGCCCTTGCGTGTAAGGGTCCAGAACCTGATGGATAAAACCGCCTTTGAAAAACTCAAACTGGCCGACCACAGACCCGTTACAACCGCGTGGGATGAGTTTCTGGCAGGCAACAACACGCACACAGCCCGCCTGTGGGTCTATGCCACCTTGGCGGCATGGACAAAACACAACGGCTAAGCCAATATCCACGCCATGATCTTGCTTACAGGTGCCGCAGGTTTTATCGGTTTTCACGTAGCACGTCGCCTGCTGGCAGACGGGCACGATGTCATCGGCGTTGACTGCATCAACGACTATTACGACGTGAGCCTGAAACACGCACGCCTTGCGCAGTTGCAGGCCCATAAAAATTTCAGCTTCCACAAACTCAATATTGCCGACCGCGCGGGTATGGAAGCACTGGTAACGCAGCACCCTGACATTACCGGCATCGTGCATCTGGCAGCACAGGCGGGCGTGCGCTACAGCCTTGAAAACCCTTACGCCTACGCTGAATCGAACCTGACCGGCCATCTGGTCATGCTCGAGGCCGCGCGCAACCTCAAAGGCCTAAAGCATTTTGTTTATGCCAGTTCGTCATCGGTTTACGGCAACGATTCTGAAGCGCCGTTCAGTGTTGATGACCGTTGCGACCAGCCGATATCGCTGTACGCCGCCACCAAACGCTCGGGCGAATTGCTAACGCATTCATACGTATCGTTATACGGCTTCCCCGCCACAGGCCTGCGCTTTTTTACCGTCTATGGCCCGTGGGGCCGGCCCGACATGGCCTATTTCAGCTTTACCAAAAACATCTTCGAAGGCACGCCCATCAAGGTGTTCAACAACGGCGACCTGCGCCGCGACTTCACCTACATTGACGATATTGTCGATGGCATTGTGGCGTCGCTGGCAGCCGTACCCACGGCAGGCGCCGCGCACACGGTTGGTAACATAGCGCACCGCATTTTCAATCTGGGCAACAACAATCCTGTCAAATTGCTCGATTTCATCAACACCATCGAACGCGCCTCAAACCACAAGGCCATTATGCAGATGGCACCAATGGCCGCAGGCGATGTCTATGAAACCTATGCCGATATTACAGCCGCAAGAGACGTTCTGGGCTTCACGCCCAAAACGTCTCTTGATTCCGGTATTCCTTTATTCGTTGATTGGTACCGCAGCCATTATCAGAAGTGATAAGCCACGCCGACGCGGATATCATCTTCCGATGGGTCGATGCCATTTTTCTCTTCATACCATGTATGTGAGTAATCAAGGCGCATCCCGTAATCACCCCAGGCAACCAGTTCTGTACCGATACCCAGTTCAAAACCGTCATAATCTTCATCGCTGCCGGCAGTTTTAAAGTTTGCGCGGCGATAACCGATAATGCCGTACGGGTTAATGGTCTCTGAGATCGAGAAGCCGGGGCGAAAATTGACGCCCCAGTCATGGTCTTTCTCAACATTCACGCCGTTAACCGTGTCATCGGCGTTCGACCATGCGTAATAGCCTTCGATTGCGCCGTTAATGCCGATATTGTCCTGCAGGAAGCGGTCTAGTTTATAGCCCGCAAACACGCCGTAATCCCAGCCATCCGGCTCGGCAGTCGTGCCATCAAGGTCCGTCGTGCCGTACCCGCCCAGAACGCCGACATAAGCGCCGGTCAACATGGTGTTGCCGGTTGAAGACGTATCATCACGGTAGGTAGGTGTTGTGGTAGTGGTTGTGCTGGTCACGCGCGCGGGCTCAGACGGCTGGGCCGAATAAGTGCGGTTGTATTTATCCTGCGCGAATGCGGCGGGCGATGAAGCCAGCACAGCCAAGGCAGCAGTGGTGAATAGCAAATATTTATAGCGGGTCATGGCGCGTTCCTTTGAAAGGGGGAGTTAACGGATTGTCATGCCACGAATACGCGCAAGCCCTGCCAATGGTTCCAAGGTTTTAGTTTTGACTTTTATAAATATGTCTATTATTCTAGATATATGGACATACAAAACGCCCTGATCGCCTTCGACGCTCTTTCACAGGAAACGCGGCTGCGGGCCTTCCGTTTCTTGGTTGAACAGGGGCCGAAAGGCACCCCTGCAGGCAAACTGGGCAAGGCACTGGGCATCCCCCACAACACTCTTTCCTTCCACCTCGCACATATGAGTAACGCAGGTCTTGTGTTCTCAAAACGCGAAGGGCGTTCGGTCATATATAGCGCCAATTTTGAATTTTTTACGGGCCTCATCCGCTTCATGGTTGAGGATTGCTGCCGAGTTGAGTTTGCCAGCATCCGTAACGATAAAAACAAAGGCACATCGGTTATTGAACTGATGAATTGCTGCGAAACACCTTCAAAAGAGAAAAAAGCATGAAAATATCAGACATGAAAAACAGCCTGAATGCATTACAAACCGTGAATTTCAGATTACCCGATGGCACATACCTGCCCCCGCATTTCCATGTCACCGAAGTGGGGCTGGTAACCAAGCATTTCATTGATTGCGGCGGCGTTGAACGAACAGAGACAGTTGCCAATTTTCAGCTTTGGCAGGCGGGTGATTACGACCACAGGCTGGCCCCACAAAAATTTCTTCGTATTCTTGATCTATCGAAAAAAGTTTTGGGCGACACGGATCTGGATATTGAAGTCGAATACCAGCAAAGCACAATTGGCAAATTCGACCTCGATTTTGATGGAAAAGATTTTATCCTGACAACAAAGCAAACAGCGTGTTTAGCGCAAGATGCTTGCGGCATTCCACCCGAACAACAAAACCCGGCACCAGCGCCTTGCTGCGCCCCGGGTAAAGGCTGCTGCTAATGCCCTTGCGCGTTCTGGTTCTATGCACGGGCAATTCGTGCCGTTCGGTGATGGCGGAAGCGTTGATAAACCATTTGGGCGAAGGCAGATATCAAGCATTCAGCGCGGGCAGCAGGCCCGCAGGTTATATACACCCCAAATCCATAGAAACCTTAGAGCGGCACGGCATAAGCGCAGGCGCGCCATACAGCAAATCGTGGGATGAATTTGAAGGCCAGAGTTTTGATTTAGTCATTAAGGTGTGCGATCAAGCTGCAGCAGAAAGCTGCCCCATATTTTTAGGCAAGGCCACAAAACTTCACTGGAGCACGCCTGACCCCGCTAAAGCCACCGGTACCGAGGCTGAAATCAACGCAGCATTCGATAACGCGTTTCTGATGCTTAAAAAACACATTACCGATTTGATGTAACGGCCATTTTTGGCCCCGACCTAGCGAAGCGAGGGCTGTAAGCCAAAAATATCAAAAGATTGGAGCGGGCGACGGGATTTGAACCCGCGACATTCAGCTTGGGAAGCTGACGCTCTACCCCTGAGCTACACCCGCGACCGGAAAGAGTACCCTTAAAACGCTTTCGGGCCTCGACGCCGCGAAGCGGCAGGACGAAGGCCCGAATAACAAAAAAACTGGAGCGGGTGACGAGGCTCGAACTCGCGACCTATACCTTGGCAAGGTATCGCTCTACCACTGAGCTACACCCGCATTTGCCTAAGAAGTGCCATTCTTTTAGCCAAACTGTCTTGTGATGGCAAGCCCATTTTCGTATAAGTTTGGGAAATGACCCAACCCCCTGAAAACGACCTGCCTCTCCCTACCCCGCCCGCGGCCCTAATGGCCCGTCTGGACGCTATGGGCATAGCCTATACCCTCCACCACCACGAGGCGGTTTTTACGGGGGCCGAGGCTGCTTTCCTGAAAAAGGATATTCCGGCCGTTCACGTCAAAAACCTGTTCGTGCGCGATAAAAAAGAACGTATGGCCCTGATTGTCGTGCCTGACGAAATATCACTCGACCTCAAGACCTTGGCACCGGCCATCGACCTTGACCGCCTATCCTTCGGCTCGCCAGAACGGTTATGGACGTATCTGGGCGTGCGCCCGGGTTCCGTCTGCCCGTTTGCCGCCATCAATGACACGGAGGGGCAGGTCAAAGTGGTGCTGGATAAAAGCGCGGCCGACGCCAATTTCATGTGCGCGCACCCCATGCTCAACACCATGTCGGTAGCCTTAAGCGGCGCGGATATGGTACGTTTTTTGACTGAGATCGGCCACCCGCCGCAGATTCTGGACCTTTCGGCATATCAGCGCGCGGAAGCCGCCTGAACTGAACGCTTGAACTGCAGGCTCCACCACCCTAGATAATCTACATGCACATATACGGCCCAGCCTTTGAAGACTTGCCGACCCGCCTGCCGGTATTTCCGCTCGCGGGTGTTTTGCTGCTGCCGCACGGGCAATTGCCCTTGAATGTATTCGAGCCGCGTTACCGCCGCATGATTGACGATGTGCTGGGCACCCACCGCATGATCGGCATTATCCAGCCCCGCACCGCCTGCAATAGCACCAATCTATACGATGTCGGCTGCGCTGGCCGTATTGTAAACTTTACTGAAAATGAAGATGGCCGTTACCTGATAACGCTTGCCGGCATTTGCCGCTTTAAAATACAGGCGGAAATTGACGTGGCCGATGGTAAACCCTACCGCACCATAACCCCCCTATGGGCGGGCTATAACGCCGATATGGCCCCCCAAACCGAAAAAGTGGCCGTTGACCGCGCACGCCTCAACAGCATTTTGAAAACCTATTTCAGCCGTCAGGAAATGTCATGCGACTGGGACAAAGTGGATATTACCGCCGATGCCGATTTGCTGACGGCTCTGGCCATGATCTGCCCGCTCCAGCCATCGGAAAAACAGGCTTTGCTTGAATCAGCCAACGTCCAGACCCGCACCGAATTGTTCATGACCATGATAGAAATGGCCGCACGCGACATGGGCGATTGTGATGACACCTGCTGCCATTAACGTATAATCACCCTATGGCCGTTGACCCCAAATTGCTTGAAATGCTTGTTTGCCCCGTAACTAAAACGGCATTGCGTTACGATGCCACGCGCGGTGAACTGGTATCGGATTCCGCAGGGCTTGCCTTCCCCATCCGTGACGGCGTGCCGGTGATGATCGCGTCCGAAGCGCGCCATCTGGAAGAACGCGAACGCGCCAAAAAATAACCTACCACCTGATTTTTCGGGCTAATACCGGCGTGGCCATGGCTGTAAACAGCAAAGCCGTGCCTGCATACCATACGGCTAAATACGCCGGATGGTCATGCTGGCAATGAAAACCATAAGCCAGCCCTGCAAGCGCCGCCGCAAACAACGCCGTCATCGCGGCATGAAGGGTTGTGTTGGTGGGTGCCATTGATTTGCTTAAACGCAGCAATGCAAACACGGTCGAACCCGCCAGCACCAGAATACTGCCCACGCAGTAAAACGCCGTACGGTCAAACACTGCCGCCATAAAATGGGCGTGGGGCTGGTCCAGATACGCAAATACGGTTGTCGTCAAAAGCAAACCCAGCAAACCGATGATGCACAAAAGCGGCGCACGAATACGCCGCGCAGGCTGCCCGCTGATCCACCATGCCGTACCGGCCAGCGCCGCAAATTCCCCCAAAACTCCATATTTAAAGCCCATCGCGTGGTCTAAAAATATCTGCCGCATATCGGGCCTGATGCCGTAAACACCCGCAATAACAGCCACAAGCGAGGCTAAAACGCACAGCACCGCCGCCCATGTAAAAATACGCTGCATTTTATAGCGGCGGGGCTGTGTGCGGGCCATAAGGGTGATCAAATCATCAGTCTGCATGTTTACCCCCGCCCGCCTGCGCGTGTGCAGCCAGTTTCAAAAGCGCGCGGTGCAAAGTTACTTTCACATCGGCCACGCTCAGGGCCATGTCGGCTGCAATCTCGGCCATGCTGCGGCCTTCAATGCGGGCAAGTTCAACCACGCGGCGCTGCTTGTCATTCAACTGGGCCAATAGTTTCTCAAGCGTGTGGGCGGTATCGGCCCCTTGGGTTTCGATAACGGCAATATCGTCCAGCGCATCATCGAACGGGGCGGTCTGTTCCAGTTTGTTACGGCGCCAGTGGTCGATCATTTTATGCCGCGTGACGGCCACCAGCCACGGCACGAATGGCTGGGCGGGGTCATAGGTATGGAATTTGGTGTGTATGGCCAACAGCGTATCCTGCACAATATCCTCGATCCGGCTTCGGTCATTAGGAGCAGCGCGATTAAATATATAGCCGCGCACAATACGTGCACATTCGCGCAACAAAGCCGTATAGGCCTTGTCATCACCCTTGGTCACGCGGCGGGCCAGCTCGTTTAAACCGTTTAAGTCCATGAAAGATACGCTGTGCCCTTGAAATTGGTTACAGCACAAAAAAGAATTTTTGCCCCGTAACCATCCGGGGCCAGGCCCCGAATTGTTATCAACCGCAATCATGCGACAACAAACACACAATCGCAATACGGAGGATACTATAATGACAATCAAAACCGTGACCTACAGCCTGATGACACTGGCCATGCTGACTGTATCGGCATGTACATCCGACCCGATGATGAAGAATGACACCATGATGAAGGGTGATCATATGATGAAAGATGGCACCATGATGAAAGGCGATCACATGGCAATGGAAAAATCCATGCCGGCTACAAATAAATAACAAACCAAAAAACAAGGTAAACGCCCATGACATCCACCGGCTCCATCGCTTTATCCTTCATTGAAGGTCTTGCGCTTATTCTCTCCCCCTGCATCCTGCCTGTACTGCCGCTTATACTAGGCGCCTCGCTGGATGGCAGTAAGGTCAAGCCCTTGGGAATTGTCACCGGTTTTGTTGCGGCGTTTACCTTATTTGCATGGGTATCGCGCCAGGCCATATTGGCCAGCGGCATTAGTGGTGAGGTTATTCGCAATGCCTCACTCATCCTGCTCATGCTGTTTGGCCTTGTGATGCTGTTCCCGCGCCTGTCCGATAAATGGGCGTCGTGGTTTGGCAAACTCGGTGGCGGTGGTGATGCGCTTATAGGCCGCATCAAAGGTGATGGTTTTATAAGCGGTATGGGTGTGGGCGCGCTTATCGGCGTGGTCTGGACGCCGTGCGCGGGCCCCATCATGGCAACAGCACTTTTACAGATCATTCAGGCGGGCACCACCGCAGGCGCATTGGCAACCATAGCCGCCTTCGCCCTCGGGGCCGCCATTCCCATGTTCATCATTGCAACCTCAGGAAGGTATTTCATGCACCGTTTAGGCTTTTTGAAAAAACATAGCTACACCATCCGCCGCACAATCGGCGTTGTGATGATTGCGGCAGCCCTGACCATTCTGTCAGGCTTTGATTTGAAACTGGTTGCATGGGGCGCAAAGCTGGATGCCGCAGAAACGACAACCGCCGCAGCACCACTTGAAAACAACAACCAAAATGCAGCAACCGCGCCTGAACTGGCCGGCATTACTGACTGGGTAAATACTCCGCCCCTTACCCTGCAGCAATTACGCGGCAAAGTGGTGCTCATCGATTTCTGGACCTATAGCTGCATCAACTGCATCCGCACGCTGCCTTACATCACGGGCTGGTACGAAAAATACAAGAATGACGGGCTGGTTGTGATTGGCGTACACGCGCCTGAATTCCCGTTTGAAAAGAAATTGGCCAACGTAAAAGACGCCGTAAATGAATACGGCATCACCTACCCGGTTGCCCTCGATAACAATTTCGGCACATGGAAAGCGTTTCAGAACCAGTACTGGCCTGCCCATTACCTGATTAATCGTGATGGTAAAATTGTTTACACCCATTTCGGCGAAGGCAATTATGCCGAAACGGAAAACAGCATACGTGCCGCTTTGGGCCTTGATGCGAAAGCCGTCAGCACAACCGATGACGACGTCATCATGCAGGGCCAGTCACCTGAAACCTATCTGGGCTACGACCGCGCGGCTAATTTCAAAAGCCCTGAAAATGTGACGCCTGACAAACTGGCCGCTTATACCTACCCCACGAATCTGGCCGCGAACGCATGGGCATTAACGGGTAGCTGGAAGGTTGCGGGAGATAAAATTACATCCGGCCCCAAGGCTGGCCTGCGTTTCCGCTATATTGGCGGCAAGGTGTTTCTGGTGCTGGGCAGCGTTGATGGCAAACCGCTGGCAGTCGATATACTGGTCGATGGCACAAAAACCAGAACCATTACCGTGACAGGCGAAAAATTATATACGCTGGTCGATACACAGACAGGCGGCAAGCCCACAGGGTTGCTTGAATTACGCGTCAGCCGCGCGGGGCTCGATGCCTACGCCTTCACCTTCGGCAAGTAAAAGGGGCGGTAAATAAAAAGGGGGCCAAACGGCCCCCTTTGTTTATCGGTATAAAGCCTGCTTAGAAACGCAGGCGCTGTGCGCTTTCAACCTGCGGCAACGCCTTGATGCTGGCGAAGGTCGCATCATCAATCGGCTGGTCGATCGCAATCAATGAAATTGCGTATTCACCGGCAGCCAGACGGCCGAGGCGGAAATCCGCAATGTTGATACCGGCGCCTGCCAGCAGCGTACCTACGCCGCCGATCATGCCCGGTTTATCCTTGTTGCGGATCAGCAGCATGTTAGGCGTAAGCGCGGCTTCAACAGGCACGCCGTCAATCGCTACAATGCGTGGGTGGCCGCCACCGAAGATGGTACCCATCACGGTTTTGCTGCCTTTGTCGGTTTGTACCTTGATGGTGATACCGGTTAAAAAGTCGCCAGCGCTGTCGGTCTTGCTTTCGGTCATCGCGATGCCGCGTGCCTTGGCAATGGCGGGGGCCGATACCATGTTCACGCCTTCAAGGTTCGCGCCCAGAATGGCGGCCAGTGCAATCGCCGTCAGTGGTTTTACATTAAGCCCGGCAACCTGCCCCTGAAAAATCACTTCAATGCCGGTCACGGCATCCTGCGTGATCTGGCCTGCCAGCTTGCCCATTTGCTCAGCCAGTTTCATGTATGGCTTCAGCTTCGGTGCATCATCGGCTGAAATCGACGGCATGTTGACGGCGTTCGACACCGCGCCATGCAGCAAAAAGTCGGCAATCTGTTCCGCAATCTGCACCGCCACGTTCACCTGCGCTTCCGATGTGGAGGCACCTAAGTGCGGCGTGCAGATCACATTTTCCATACCGAAGAAAATGCTTTCCTTGGCAGGCTCAACCGCAAAAACGTCAAGCGCGGCACCGGCAACAATACCGGCTTCCAGCGCTTCCTTCAGGTCTTCCTCAACAATCAGCCCGCCGCGTGCGACGTTCAGAATACGCACGCCCTTTTTCATTTTGGCAAACGCATCTTTATTGACGATACCTTTTGTTTTTTCGGTCATCGGCGTGTGGATGGTGATGAAGTCGGCCTTGGCAAACAAATCATCCAGCTCAACTTTTTCGATGCCCATTTCGGTGGCACGCGCATCAGTCAGGAACGGGTCAAAACCGATCACGCGCATTTTAAGGCCCTGTGCGCGGTCGATCACAATCGCGCCAATATTGCCGCAACCGATAACGCCCAGCGTTTTGCCCATGAGCTCAACGCCCATGAATTTTGTTTTCTCCCATTTGCCGGCATGGGTCGATGCACTGGCCTGTGGGATCTGGCGGGCCAGAGCCATCATGAGCGCGATTGTGTGTTCAGCCGTGGTGGTTGAGTTACCGAAGGGCGTGTTCATGACGATGACGCCCGCGGATGTCGCGGCGGGTACATCAATCGTATCAACGCCGATGCCCGCGCGGCCAATAACCTTAAGGGCCTTGGCGCCAACCAGCACTTCAGCCGAAATTTTCGTGGTGGACCGTACGGCCACGCCGTCGTAATCGCCGATTGCGTTTTTCAGTTCTTCCGGCGTAAGGCCCGGCTTGCTGTCAACTTCAAGCCCCTTGGCTTTCAGTATCTCGGCACATACGGCATCCATTTTGTCGGCAATCAGCACTTTAGGCATAGGGCACCCCTTATGGTTAGGTGCCCTACTTTAAAACCCGCAATACCGCTGTAAAGCGTAATTTTATTGCAGTGCGTTATAATCCCAACTTCGCGTTCCGT
>Ga0209066_10001846_pt1 | contig 27202 bp, 22 predicted proteins | sample All_14_2_FD_187198 | JGI IMG/M metagenome (GOLD analysis project Ga0209066, IMG submission 187198) | Freshwater microbial communities in response to fracking from Pennsylvania, USA - Allegheny Zone_MetaG_DW_15 (SPAdes) (version 2) ...
ATCTATTGTTGTTTTAAAATTTTCGCCTCATAAAATTACAAAAATAAACGAAAAAGAAATTCAAAAGTTTAATCGGCTGATAATTTAAAATCCATCTCGTTATCCTTTAGAAAGTTAACAAACTCATTTGTTATATTCACTTTGTAGGAGCGCGAGAATAAATCGACAGAGACCCTATTTTCGGGGTCAACAATTTTAAACTTCAACAGAACTTTTGCCTTATCCTTCGATGATAGTTTGATAAAATCATCAATTAGAATATCGTTTACCTCTGCCAGTGGCAAAGTAATAGTTATTCCTTTTATTTGCTGCTCCCGAACCTCGTAAAGCATTGTAATAGTTCTGATTTTGAGTTCAAGTTCCTCGGGTCTAAAAGCTTTAGGCTGAACTTTTCCTTTAATCATAACCATATAGCCAGTGTAGCAATAGTTACGGAATGTTTCAAAATCTTTTCCAAAAAGCATTATCTCCATTGTGTCGGAGTAATCCTCCAGCGTGAGTCGGCCGTAAGGCTTTCCGTTCTTTGTAGTGTCAATTTTTGCAGCAATAATCATCCCCGCAATAGTTACATCGCGATCCTTGTACTGCTCCATGTTTTTAAGGTCGGCAAGAGTGACGTTACAAAGGTTTTCAATCTCAAACCTGAATTCATCCAAAGGATGTGCCGATAGATAAATCCCAATAACATCCTTCTCTCGGTTCAGTAGCTCTATTGTTGGCCATTCCTCAACCTTTGGAATTTCGGGTTTTGGCATTTCAAAATCGCCACTTGTTCCAAAAAGCGACATTTGACTACTCTGCTTCTCGGTTTGAGCCTTTATGCCCCAACGCATCAATGTTTCTAGGTAAGTACCACCTCTTGGGTCTGGTGTAAGATATGTACTCCGGCTAACAGGACTCAAGTTTTCAAAAGCACCTGAAACCACAAGTACCTCTAAGTTTTTCTTATTGACAGTTTGAAGGTTAACGCGCTCCATAAAGTCGTAAATATCCTTGAACTTGCCTCCGCTGCTTCGTGTTTCGATGATGTTTGCCACAGCATTCTCGCCCATCCCTTTAATTGCTCCTAATCCAAAGCGGATATCGCCATTTGGCATAACAGAGAATTTGTAATGACTCTCATTAACATCGGGGCCAAGCACCTGAATGCCCATGCGGCGACACTCGTCCATAAAGATTGTGATTTTCTTTATGTCCGATAGGTTGCGGCTTAGCACAGCAGCCATAAACTGGCTGGGGTAGTGCGCCTTTATATATGCAGTTTGATAAGCAACGTAAGCATAGCAAGTTGAGTGCGACTTGTTGAATGCATACTCCGCAAAAGCCTCCCAGTCAGTCCAGACCTTTTCGACTTTGGCCTTATCGTGTCCGTTCTTTGAGCAACCCTCAACAAACTTCTCCTTAAGTTCGTCCATTACCTTGCGGAGCTTTTTACCCATCGCCTTACGAAGCGCATCGGCTTGTCCTTTAGTAAAGCCAGCCAATTTCTGTGATAGCAACATCACCTGTTCCTGATAAACCGTAATACCATAGGTATCCTTTAGGTATTCCTCCATATCGGCAATGTCGTACTCAATTTTCTCGCGTCCGTGCTTACGGTTAATGAAACTTGGGATGTACTCCATCGGCCCCGGACGGTAAAGCGCATTCATGGCGATTAAGTCCTCAAAGCGGTTTGGTTCCAGAGCACGCATATGCTTTTTCATCCCGGGCGACTCGAACTGGAATATGGCGGTGGTTTCACCTTTGGAGAACAACTCGAATGTTTTGGAGTCGTTCAATGGAATTTTATCAATATCAAGTTCTTTTCCTGTAGACTCTTTTACCAGTTGCAGGGCATCTTTGATGATTGAAAGAGTTTTCAACCCAAGGAAGTCCATCTTTAACAACCCGATATCCTCAACGTGCGATCCTTCGTACTGCGTTACAAATAGCGATGTTTCCTTGTTGGTCGATAAAGGAACATACTCCTCCAAATCGTCGCGACCAATAATAATGCCACAGGCATGAACTCCCGTTTGCCTTACTGTTCCCTCCAACACCTGGGCATACTGTAGGGTTGAGCGTATTAACTCATTTGTTGATTTTCGCTCTTTGTCGAGCTCTGGAACTTCCTTAAAGGCATCCTTTAGTGTAGTACCTGGTCGTTCAGGTACAAGTTTTGCTAACCTATCAGCAGTGGATAGTTCCAGTTTTTGTACGCGGGCAACATCCTTAATTGATGAGCGAGCCGCCATAGTTCCAAAAGTTACAATATGCGCAACACGCTTTGCCCCATACTTATCCACAACGTACTTTAAAACGTCCTCGCGTCCATCCTCGTCAAAGTCGATATCGATATCGGGCATCGATACACGTTCCGGGTTAAGGAAACGCTCAAACAGCAAATCGTATTTAACCGGATCTATGTCGGTAATCTTTAAGCAGTATGCGACTGCTGAGCCAGCCGCAGATCCACGTCCTGGTCCAACTGAAACGCCCATTTCTCTTGCCGCACGAATAAAGTCCCAAACAATTAGGAAGTACCCAGGATAACCCATTCTGGCCACAACCTCGAGTTCAAAATCTAGGCGTTCTTTTACATTATCTGGAAGTTCCTCTCCCCAGCGTTGCTTTGCACCTTCGTAGGATAAATATCTTAAGTAGTCGTTATCGTCGGTAAAACCATCTGGTAGAGGGAAATAAGGCATGATAGGTTTACTGCTTAGGCTGTAGTACTCCACCTTGTTGAAAATCTCCTCAGTATTGAAAATTGCCTCGGGGAAATCGGGGAAGTTAGCAAGCATCTCGGCTTCGCTCTTCAGGTACTCCTGAAAAGTGTAGCGCATCCTGTTTTTATCATCTAAATCCTTACCCGTATTTAAGCAGATTAGCCTATCGTGAGCCTGAGCATCCTCGGCAAGTACAAAGTGTACGTCGTTAGTTGCAATGCACTTGATGCCCGTTTTCTTGGATAGTTCAATTATTGCCTTGTTTACCTTTAGTTGATTTTCGTAAACATCCTCGTCAATCTTAAAATCGCCCGACTTGTGGAGCATCAACTCAAGGTAGTAATCATCGCCAAAAATTTCCTTGAATTCCAGAGCAATTTGCTCCGCAGCAGCCATATCTCCATTCATAATGGCTTGAGGAATCTCTCCCCCCAAACAAGCACTCGATACTATTAACCCTGCACTATGTTTGCGTAGCAAATCCTTATCAATCCTAGGTTTGTAGTAAAACCCCTCGGTAAAACCATAACTCACAAGCTTAACAAGGTTGTGGTAGCCTTCCTTATTCTTGGCAAGCAGTATAAGGTGATGATTTCCTCTATCCTCCTTGTCTGTTCTATCGAACCTTGTCTTTTTCGCTACATAAACCTCACATCCAATAATTGGTTTGAAAAGTTTAGTTTCCTGCTCTGCAATTTTAGCTTTTAGCTTTTCTATTTGAGAATCGAAATCGGCAATCTTTTCCTTTTCAGCGTGAAGGTTCTCTATATCGCACTTAATCTTTTTAATTTCATCGTTAACAGAGCCATTAATCTTGTTGGCTGTATTGATAAACTCCTTTACTCCGAACATATTGCCATGATCGGTAACCGCAACTCCAGGCATGTCCAGTTCCCTAGCCCTATCAATCAAGCCCTTAATGCTCGATGCTCCATCGAGAATGGAGTATTGTGTGTGAACGTGCAGATGTACAAATTTTCCCATTTTACAGAATCTAGATATCTGATTTCTCCCAAGAGATTATTCGAAATTGATTTACAAAGACTTAAAAGTTCAATTTGGAATAAACCCATTCCTGCGAAGTTAGCTAAACCTCATTTTTAAAACGAGCATTGTTGATAACTATTAAAACATTCATAAATGGCTTTTCGTCAATTAAATATATATAGCTTATAAACAAAATTTTGACTCTGATAAAAATTTGTTAAAACGTAGAATACGCATATTGACAGAAAAGCAAAATGGCTATACATTTACATCAACCAACCTAAACAAAAATGAATAAGCGATTTATTTCAGTCCTTTACTGTGTTTTGATTGTTTGCTCAGTTAACGCAAGCGTTAAAGATTCAATTCCAGCATTTATTGGCTATTCGTATATCCCCTCGCTAAAATGGAGGGTTCATCCTAACGAAAAGATCTTCCCAAAATTCCTAAGAGACAAAAAGTATGAACGAGAAAAATTTTTAAAGTATGACTTTGACGTTAACGGCATGTCATCAATTGAGGGAAATTTTGCCATAAGGAAGTTAGGATTGCGTTGGGGTTTATCGGCCAATATGGAGAATAATTTAATTGGGAAGGCCTATAAGTACGGCGGTTACCTTGGTTACAGAAGTTGGTGGTTGAAAATTCAAAACTCAAAAATTTCAGGAACAGCCACCTGGACAGGCCAAACAACAGTGAATACACCAACTAGTTGTGAGTTTTCTAACAAGTATTTCAATGTTGAAATAATTAAGGCTTCAAACATGTATAAACATATGGGAAATGGAGATCCTACAAATATAATTCTTGGAACTTATTGGGGTATTGGATATACTTCGCTTGGATTGCCTATGGAATTTGAAACCACAGTTACGGACACGGATGTGTCGGAATTAGAGTTTGGTGTTTCAAGTTACGACACTCTGTTTACAGCCAAGTATTATACCGCTTTTTTTGGATGGGATATGTTACGTCAACTTTGTCAAACTCAAGGTAAATACGGTATTATTCCTGGAAAGCCAGCATGGCGTTTGGGTATTTATAATACTTGTGCCGATAAAATTGGCTTTGGTTCTGGTCGATTATCCAATCATGGTGTTTATATGGCTGAAGCACTAAATCCAGGCAAAGAAATTGAAAAAAATAAAGGGTTTTCATTTTTGGTAGACTTTTCAATTTCCTTAGGACTTAGGTATTACTTAATAGTGAAACCATTATTTATTACGGCCGCTGTAGGCTATGATTTTAGTGCTATGATTATTTCCGGCGGCCCTGCGGCTCAGGATAATAAGCAATTGGGCTACGAGTACGATCCTCTTGTTATAAACAGAGGCGTATCGTTTAAACTTTATGTTTCGTGGATTAATAACAAATAATACATCCCTAGCATATGATAAAAAAAGTACTAGCAACACTATTCTTGAGTGCGTTTTTTTTCTTAAGTAATGCATCGGTGAAAGATACTCTGCCCGCATTTGTTGGGATTTCCTATGTTCCTAGTTTAAACTGGAGGGTTGGGTTCATAAATCATAAAACTCTAAAAGAACCTCTTTCGCTAAAGTTTAACCTTACAAGTATGTCCACTTACGAGGGGAACTTTGGAATAAGACAAATAGGATTACGGTTGGGTATTTCTGCACAAACAGAAAATAATTTAATTGGGAAAGCATATAGGTGGGGTGGATACCTAGGATTTAGGAATTTTATTCTAAAACTTCAAAAGTCGAAAATATCGGGTACCCTAACTTGGGATCATTACGTTGATCCTATAGTGTTTCCAGGTTTTATTAAATCTCAAAAGTTTTCGAATGAATATTTCAACATTGATCTAGTTAAGGTATCGAAAAAAAAGCGATATGTTGATGGAAAATGGGTTGTTGATCCCATGGAAAATCAAATGGGGTTTTATTGGGGGATTGGTTACACTTCATTGGCATACCCCGTAGAGTTAAGCACCCTGATTACAGAGGGTGGTAGAGAAAATCAGCAATTTGGAAAACCTGCATACGATCCAAAATACTCAGTAAAATCATACAATATAGGATTTGGATTCGATTTATTAAGACAACTATGTTTAACTGGTGGTCGATATGGATTAAATCCTGGGTATCCTGCAATGCGTTTTGGTATGTATGCATCAACTCAAGATAAGCTGGGTTTTGGCCCTGGTAAAATAACAGATTATGGAGTAGAAATGGCCGAAGCACTAAATCCTGGACGGATTGTTGTAACTGATAAGTTTTTTAATGTAATGGTTCATTACTCACTCTCAGTAGGATTTAGGTATTACGTGAGGACTGGCCCCGCTGCCTTTATTTTCGCAGCAGGATACGATTTTGAAGGGGCCGCGATGATCCCCTTTGGAGGAGCCGCAGACACAGATCAGGATTTAGGCTTTGATTTTACTGGTGCCTTTTTTAATCATGGAGTATCGCTCAAACTTTTTGTGGCGTTTAATAGAGATTGGAAATAGAGGCACTCACTAAACTAACAATAAAACCCGACTTTAAGCCGGGTTTTATTGTTGTTCAACAAAAGGAAGTTTATTTTATCTCCAAAATCTTTCTAGATATCTCGGAGTTATCAACTCTTATTTTTACAATATAAGCCCCTGCTGGCATGCCTAATTCAGAAGCCGAAAAGTGGTGTTTTTGGGTCCCTGCATTTTCAGTTCCATTAACAACAACCTGAACTAATTTGCCGGTTAAATCGAATATAGAAATGTTAACGTTCGAATTTTTAATAAGATTATACTCAATATTAACCCTCCCTTGATAGGGGTTTGGGTAAATATCAAGTTTTATATCGTTCTGGATTTGTGTTAAACCTGTGTTAATGTTAACAACATTACTATTGAAAGCAGCCTTTGTATGCGAAGAAGTATTTCCATCAGTAAAAGCGTATGTGCTTTTAATTAACACCAAAACCGGAAACCGATGGTTTGAAACATACCAACGATAAGTAATATCCTCAATAGATGTTGTGGTGTTGTTAACTACTTGTTTAGTAGTTTTCACTTCTTTTACCCTTAGCGTATTATCTAGTTCTTTCCCGTTTGGCAGTTTTAAAACCCCGTTTGCATCGCCTTCAACCTTGTACGAACCGTAAATTTTTCCAATTTTATTCCCATTTATAATATAGTCGCCCTCGAAGTTTCCAGAAAAAACACTCCCATAAGTAAAAGGGTACTGCATTTTAACAAAAGGTTTGGAATACACTATTTGGGTTGATCCTGTGGAGGATAGATATCCGAACTGCTCGAGTTTACTTTGCGATGCTTCAAAAACAAAAAAGTTTCCAAACTCTTCGAGCACAATGTTTCCTTGCGGGAATAATCCGCAGCATTTCGAAACATAGTTATCTTGGATTATTCCAGCAAAATTGGCTGCTGTTTCTAAATCTGAAAAATCCCACACAACACTTTTTCCAGAATTCCCCGGTTCAACATATTTAGTAAGGATCATCGGGTTTCTCTCGTTGGGAATGAATCCATGAGTTTCGTTGGTTATCTTTACTTGAGCCATTGACTTTAGGCTCAAAACTCCTATCAAAAGGATAATTATCAGATTTCTCATAACGTTGTGTATAGTGGTTGTTAAAAACAAATATAGCTACAGCGTAATCTAAAATCAATTAAATTGGGAGATAATTATTCTGATAAAATTCTAAAAATCTCGAACCTTTAGAAGGATTCTGGTAACAGAAACAAATACAACGATGTAAATTAAACACAAGGGTACTGAGATTCCTAACGAAAGTCCATCGGGCACCGATTGAAGTTGGGCTATTGAATTAGGATCAACGGCTTGCATGGCGGAGAGTTCAGAACTTATCATTCCCATAAAATCGGGCATTGGGGTTAAATTCGATATTAATTTTACAGGGAAGTAAACATCGATATTCGATGCGAAGAAGATTCGAATGAAAGGCTCAATCATGATAAAGTAAAGCAAAAAGACGATTATCGACAGGGCGATATTCCTAAAGACTATTGCAGTTAGCATGGCTAACGACATGTACGCTAACGATTGAATGCCGAGTATTAGCACAAACTTAAATCCATAGAAAAAACCACTGATCGAGGGTTTTCCAGAATTTAGACTTATGATAAAACCTGTAACTGTTACTAGAAAAATCACATATAACGATAATCCTGCAATTAGTGAGAGCTTCCCAATAATTAAATGATTACGATTTAACCCATCCAAAAGCTGACGTCGGAATGTATTGTACTGTATTTCATTGCCAGTAAGTACAATTATCATAATGGCTAGGAGTAGATTAAACCAACTTGCAATCCACGCTGTTGTTCCCCAAATATAATTAGGGGCAAAAAGTTTGAAAACCTGAACACCCTGTATGTTGATGTCAAGATTTGCGCCTAATGCAATTATAATAACAAAGAATAAAGAATGAAGAAGAAGTATTGCCCAAAATGTTGGATAATATATTGTTTTAATAAGTTCGATTCTAAACAAATTCTTCATGCTTTTCTATGAGTTGGTTTGTTTTACAATTCCAAGGAATAGTTCCTCCAAGGTAGGGCGTCGAATTTCGAAGCGATTAAGTGTGATTCCTTCGTTGGAGAGCAGAGTGCTGAATTCAGCAACGTTAACCTGACTGTCGAACGTAAGCACAAAGCCAGAAGCATTTTTTTCGAGGATTTTACAACCTTTTATTGATGTAAGTAAGTTACTTAACTCATTGGTTTGTTGGCTTTCAATTATTGCGACCTGATTTATGCTCAACAAATCATCCACCTTACCGTATGCAATATTCTTTCCATTTTTAAGAATAACCACATGAGTACAGACTTTTTGTATTTCGTCTAAGTTGTGGCTGGCAATAATTATTGTTTTACCTAGGTAGGACTGATCCTTTATTATATTTCGAACATCCGCAATTCCCTCAGGATCCAATCCATTGGTTGGTTCATCGAGGACAAGAATTTCTGGGTTGCCAAGTAGTGTTTGAGCTAAAGCAAGTCGTTGTTTCATTCCTAGCGAAAGGGAATAGCAAGGAGACTTGCGCCTTTCAAATAAACCAACTTTGTGTAATATCTCTGGAATACTCTCAAGTCCATACCCGCGAGAAAGGGCTGTGATTCGAAGATTCTTTTCGATTGATAAATAGGGATAGAAATATGGCACTTCTAGTAATGCTCCCAATTTGTTGTTTACTACTTTGTCATTGGGTTCTTCGAACCAACAAAAATTTCCAGCAGTGGCAGTTTTAATGCCAAGAATTACCGAAAGAAAAGTAGTTTTCCCACTGCCATTTGGACCAAGAATTCCAAAAACTTCGCCTTTCGAAATAGATAAATTAAGGTTATCTAAGGCTTTTATTGAGCCAAAGTTCTTGCTAAGCGAATTTACTTTTAGTACAGAAGCCATCTTTGTTAATAATGCTCAATAATTTGGATGTGAAGTTGTATGCTGAATTAGTTACCCATTTCCGACATAAACTTAATGCGCATTAAGCGAATCTCTTCTTCGGTGTAATCACCCTCTCCAAGGGCAGTAATAGCTTCTTCAACGCTTTCGCTTTCTGCTTCGTTCTGGAAATAGTCAAAAATCTCATCTTGCTTATCCTCATCAATAACCTTTTCGATGTAGTAATCAATATTAATTTTTGTTCCAGAGTTCACAATCGCCTCAAGTTCATTCAAAAGTTCTCCCATTTCTAGGTTTTTGGCTTCGGCAATATCGTTTAAATCCATCTTCCGGTCAATGCTTTGAATAATGTAAACTTTAAGCAACGATTTGTTAGCCACGGATTTAACAACCATATCTTGAGGTCGGATTATATCCTTATCCTCAACGTACGCTTTTATTAGTTCAACAAACTCTTGTCCAAAGCGTTTGGCTTTACCTGCACCAACACCGGAGATATTTTGCAATTCCTCAATGGTAATTGGGTATTGAATTGACATATCCTCCAAGGATGGATCCTGAAAAACGACAAAAGGAGGAACATTTTTCTTTTTAGCGACTTTCTTCCTTAAATCTTTTAGCATGTTGAGAAGCTCGTCGTCGGCAGAACCAGACTTATCCATTGGCATACCAATGGATTCATCATCATCACCCTCTTCGTATTCATGATCGAGGGTGAACATAATGTCGTAAGGTTTCTTAAGGTAATCCTGGCCTTTTGGTGTAAGGAATAGCAAGCCGTAGTTGTCGATATCCTTATCAATAAACTTCATAACCAAAGCCTGACGGACTATGGAGTTCCAGTATCGTTGGTTATGCTCAGAGCCTTCGTTGAAGGTGTCGAGTTTATTGTGTTTGTACGATTTAATTGCCGCTGTAACGTTACCAAGTAGAATATTGATAATATGGTCAGCCTTGAATTTTTGATTAACAGCGATAATTGTCTCAAGCACCATTTGGAGTTGCTCTTTACCCTCAAACTGAGTTTTTGGGTGTAAGCAGTTATCGCAGGTGTTGCAGTTATCCTCAGTGTACTCCTCTCCAAAATAGTTTAATAGGGATTTACGACGACAAATGGACGATTCGGCATATGATACAGTTTCCAATAGAAGTTGTTTCCCAATTTCTTGCTCAGAAACAGGTTTGCCTTGCATGAATTTCTCTAGTTTCTGGATATCCTTATAGCTGTAGAAAGTTATACATTGACCCTCGCCACCATCGCGTCCAGCTCTACCTGTTTCTTGGTAATAACCCTCCAAACTCTTTGGAATATCGTAGTGAATTACAAAGCGAACATCTGGCTTGTCTATACCCATACCAAATGCAATGGTTGCAACAATAACATCAACCTCCTCCATAAGGAACTTATCCTGGTTGTCGGAGCGTGTCGATGCATCCATACCGGCATGGTAGGGAAGAGCCTTAATTCCATTTACCTTTAAAATCTCGGCCATCTCTTCTACCTTTTTACGGCTGAGGCAGTAGATAATTCCCGACTTTCCGGTATTTCCCTTTATGTACTTAATAATTTCTTTAACAGCATTGACTTTTGGTCGAATTTCGTAGTATAGGTTAGATCTGTTGAACGATGATTTGAACACCGTGGAATCCTGCATTCCAAGGTTTTTTTGAATATCGCTTTGTACTTTAGGTGTGGCGGTTGCTGTAAGGGCAATTAGAGGGGCATTCCCAATCTCGTTAATAATAGGTCGAATTCTTCTATACTCTGGTCTGAAATCGTGTCCCCATTCCGAAATACAGTGGGCTTCGTCGATTGCGTAAAACGATATTTTAATTTGCTTAAGAAACTGAATGTTTTCCTCTTTTGTGAGTGATTCAGGGGCTACATAAAGCATTTTGGTTACACCGTTGGTAACATCTTGCTTTACTTTCTGGATTTGAGCTTTGTTAAGCGAAGAGTTAAGGAAATGAGCAACTCCATCCTCTACTACAAAGCTTCGCATGGAGTCAACCTGGTTCTTCATCAAAGCAATCAAAGGGGAGATAACAATGGCTGTTCCATCAAGAATAAGGGCTGGAAGTTGGTAGCATAGAGATTTTCCACCACCTGTAGGCATAAGTACGAATGTGTCGTTTCCATTCAATACATTCCTAATAATAGCCTCCTGGTTTCCTTTAAACGTGGTAAAACCAAAATACTTTCCCAAGTACTCCTTTAAAGAAACTTCTGCTGTATTCACACTCATAGACTCAATTAAACACTTTCAGTTAAATACCTTTTAGCTTTTGTTAATAAGCTCTTACAATAAGAGTTCAAAAAAAACGATACTTTTGCTATATAAAAATACTTGTTTTTTTCCTTAAAGATTCGTTTTTAATGTCTTTTAACAAAGGGGAACAAATTTAATAAAAAACCTGATTCTATGAACACCGATATCAAAAGTATTGCAATACAAACAATAAAGACAGAGGCTGCTGCTATTGAAAAGCTTACAAATTATATTGATGATGATTTTGAAAAAACAGTATCGTTAATATATAACGGAAAAGGAAGGGTAATTGTTTCAGGTATCGGCAAAAGTGCCATTATTGCTAATAAAATTGTAGCAACTTTCAACTCAACAGGAACTCCTGCTATATTTATGCATGCTGCCGATGCTATACATGGGGACTTGGGAATTATTCAACCCGACGACGTTATTATATGCCTATCAAAGAGCGGAAGTACCCCCGAAATAAAAGTTTTGGTGCCTTTAATTAAGAATCTTGGTAATAAGTTCATTGCAATTGTATCCAACACAAACTCCTATTTAGCACAAATGGCCGATTATGTTCTTAAAGCAACTGTTGATAAGGAGGCCTGTCCGAATAATTTAGCCCCAACATCTAGCACTACAGCTCAGCTTGTAATTGGCGATGCTTTGGCTGTATGCTTACTGAAACTTAGAGGGTTTTCGCCCGACGATTTTGCAAAAGTACATCCTGGTGGGGCATTAGGGAAAAAACTATATATGCGCGTATCGGACATATTCTCTGCTATTAACCCACCAAAAGTAAAACCCGAGGATAAAGTTCACCCAGTTATTCTGGAAATATCTTCTAAAAGACTTGGTGCTGCGGCGGTTGTTGATGAAAAAGATACTGTTATTGGAATAATTACCGATGGCGACTTGCGTCGGATGTTGCAGAAAAATCAGACATTCGAAAATTTAACGGCAAGGGAAATCATGTCCGTAAATCCCAAAACAATCGAAAAGGATGAGTTAGCTATACATGCTTTCAATCTTATGGAGCAGTATAAAATAACTCAGCTTCTTGTGTTGAACAAAGGCAAGTACGAGGGTGTTATTCACATTCACGATATTTTAAGAGAAGGTATTGTATAGTTGAATAACCTATGGGATATAGAGGTTTCATTATTGAAGCAATACCTGTTTGTTTAGTTTGAGATAAACAATTTTATCTCTAAATTTAATATGGCATAAACAATATAAATCCAGATAATTGGCCAATGAGAAATTTTTTTAAAATATTTGCTGTTTTAGCCTTTGTTTGTGCTGCCAATAATTCATTTGGTCAAATTACAAAAATTAGAGGGAAAGTGGTTGATTCTAGTACGAATGAGCCTATACCCTACGTGAATGTTTCGTTCAAAGGAACAACCGTTGGAACGATTACCTCCGAATCCGGTGATTTTTTTATTGAAACAAGAACCGCTGGCGATTCATTAACGGTTTCCTTTGTTGGGTATGCCCCTAAACAGATTAAAATTAGGAAAGGAGCTTATCAAGAGTTAAAGGTAGAGTTGGATCCTGAATCTATTGAATTAGCAGGTGTTATTGTAAAGCCAGGCGAGAGTCAATCGACCCGTATCATTCGGAATATAATTAAGAATAAGGACAAAAATAACCCATCAAACCTCAGTTACTACTGCAAAAGTTACAACAAAGTTCAGGTAGATTTAAATAATATCGACGATGATGTGAAGAAGCGAAAAGTTTTCAATCAGTTTAAATTTATTTGGAATTATGTCGATACTAATGCTATAACAGGCAAAACTTATCTTCCAATATTTATCACAGAATCGCTTTCCGATTATTACTACCAGTCTAGTCCTAAACTTGAGAAGGAAATTATTCGCGCAACTAAAATCTCGGGAGTTAATAACGAGAGCGTAGCTCAATTTACCGGGAAAGTTTATCAGAACATAAATATTTACGACAATTATATCAATATTTTCGATCAGGGATTAGTGAGCCCCATTGCCAATGCCGGAATGGTCTACTATAAGTATATGTTGGTGGATAGTACATTTATTGGAAACCGTTGGTGCTACCAAATTTCCTTTAAGCCCAAAAGAAAAATGGAGCCAACCTTTACTGGTGATTTTTGGGTAAACGACTCTACATGGGCTATTGTAAAAGTTCAAATGAGACTTGCCGATATGGTCAATCTTAACTTTGTTAACGATATGGTTGCTTCGGCAGAGTTTACTCCTCTTAACGATACCCTTTGGTTTCCCAAGCAAATGATGCTGTTTGTTGATTTTAACTTGACCGATAAAACCACTGGCTTTTTTGGAAGTAAAACAACAAGTTATGATAATGTAGTGATTAACCCTACTTATCCAGAAGAGGTGGTTAGTATGCCTAGCAACGTTCAAGTGCAGGAGGGCGCTTTAAACCAAGAAAAGGATTACTGGGAAAAATCAAGGCCATTCGAACTCACAGATAAAGAACAGGGCATTTACACAATGGTAGACTCTATTCAGCAAGTGCCTATGTACAAAACGTTTATCGACATAATTAATATGTTTATAAATTACTACTACGTTGTTGGCTATGTGGAAATAGGCCCATACTACAAGACGTATAGTTTTAATGAGATTGAAGGAAATAGATTTAGAGTATCCGGCAGAACTAGCAATAAGTTTAGCAAAAAATGGATGGTTTCTGCATTTGCTGCTTACGGCGATAAGGATGACAGATTTAAATGGGGCGTTAGTAGTTTGCACATGATCAACAAAAACCCCAGAGAGGCATTTAATATTGAGTATAAAATCGATATTGAGCAGTTAGGGCAGAGTCCTAATGCGCTAACTGAGGATAATATTCTTACCTCATTCCTTCGTCGAAATCCGAACAACAAACTTACTCTGGTTAAGGAGTTTTCCACATATTACCAAAAGGAGTGGTTTACAGGATTGTCGAATAAGTTAACACTTAATCACCGAATAGTTTATCCTACTGTGTTTATCCCTTTTAACCCTGTGGATGGGAGCGATCCTTTGAAAAATATTACAACATCAACAATAACCTTAAATACCCGATGGATTAAAAACGAAAGTTTTGTTGCTGGAGAGTTTGAGAGGGTTAGCCTAGGAAGCGACTGGCCCGAAATAAACCTTAATATCACTAAAGGATTCAAAGGCGTTTTGGGTAGCGATGTCGATTTTTGGAAGTTGCACTTAAATTACTATCACAAATTCAACATAAACCCTTTTGGCTATGCACGATTAATTGTTGATGCTGGTAAAATATTTGGATCTATTCCTTACCCATTGCTTCAACTTCACGAAGGTAACGAAACGTATGCTTTCGATCGGTATGCTTTTAATATGATGAATTACTACGAGTTTGCATCGGATCAATACGCCAGTTTATACCTTGAGCACCACTTTCAAGGGTTCTTCCTAAATCGTTTTCCCTTGATACGACGCTTGAAGTGGCGTGAGGTAGTGACCGGAAAATTTTTAATTGGTTCCATTAATTCTGAAAATAAAAATAACCTCGTATTCCCCGATGGTTTAGGTGATGTGTCGAAACCCTACATGGAGTTTAGCGCTGGGGTTGAGAATATTTTTAAAGTATTTAGAGTAGATGCTTTATGGAGAACTACTCACTTAGACAATCCAAACATTGAACCGTTTGGAATTAGGGTGGGTTTGCAGATCATTTTCTAGGTGAAAGAAAATATGTACTTTTACAAACGAAATTATTTGAGTTATGAGTATGCGGCTATACACTGAGAGCTTGATTAAACGTTACAAAACTCGCACCGTTGTTAAAGGGGCTAGTGTTGAAGTTAAGCAAGGCGAAATTGTGGGTTTGCTTGGCCCAAATGGTGCAGGGAAAACCACTACTTTTTATATGATTGTTGGATTGGTGAAACCAAATGCAGGAAAAATATTTTTGGATGGAACCGAAATAACAAATGAGCCAGTTTATAAAAGGGCTCAGCGGGGTATTGGTTATTTAGCACAAGAAGCATCTGTCTTTCGCCAATTAAGCGTCGAGGATAACATTAAGGCAGTTTTGGAGATGACTAATTTCTCCAAGGAGTATCAAGCCGAAAAGGTTGAATCATTGCTAAATGAGTTTGGTCTGCAGAAAATACGTAAAAGTTTAGGTATTCAACTTTCTGGAGGTGAGCGTCGTAGAACGGAAATAGCCCGAGCTTTAGCCTTAGACCCCAAATTTATTCTTTTGGATGAGCCGTTTGCTGGTGTCGACCCTATTGCGGTTGAGGACATTCAAACCATTGTGGCTCATTTGAAAGACAGGAATATAGGTATTCTCATTACTGACCATAACGTACACGAAACATTAACCATCACCGATAGAGCATATCTTCTTTACGATGGCGATATTCTTAAATCGGGAACAGCTCAGGAATTAGCTGACGACGAGCAGGTTCGTAAATTGTACTTAGGTCAAAACTTTGAGTTGAGAAAATAATTAAATATTTTTTTGCTAAGGAGATTGCAAATTTAAAAAATCCAATTTATCTTTGCACCTCGATTTTGCGGATGTGGCGTAATTGGTAGCCGCGCCAGACTTAGGATCTGGTGTCGTGAGACGTGGGGGTTCGAGTCCCTTCATCCGCACAAAACCCGGTTTAAACCGGGTTTTTGTTTTTTAACAAGTTAAACCTCTTCTTTTGCATACTGTCTATTCTCTAGAGTCGGAAATCTTGAATCTGAAATAATGACAAAGAAAATATTTGCTATCGCCAGAGCAATTCAGCCTAACATTAGGTTGTTTTTTTCTCGTCTTTACAAGTGCACGAAAGAAGCGATGCCCAAAGCACTTAAAACAGCCATTTGGATTCTGAAAATTACTCTTCCTGTTTCTTTGGCTGTTAGCATCCTCAATTACTATGGGTTAATCCAACTTGTAACTCAGCACCTAACGCCTGCGTTCAATCTTATTGGACTTAGGGGTGAGGCTGCATTACCCTTTGTTACTGGAATTTTGCTGAATATATATTCTGTTATTGCAGTACTCTCGCAGTTAAGCTTAGATTTACGGGAAATAACCATAATTGCAGTGATGAGCTTAATTGCTCATAACCTGATTATTGAAACAACCATTCAGCGTAAAACTGGCTCCAAGGCTTGGCATATGATTGCATTGAGGGTGGGTGCTGCGTTTGGCGCAGCAGCCATTCTGAATTTGGTTTTGCCCGACATGAACCAAAAAATATCATTGCTGTCGAATACTCATGCCGCATCTACTTTGTGGGAGTTGCTTCATGGCTGGGTGTTTTCCTCGTTTAGGTTGATACTGAAAATTATTATTCTAGTATCGTTGCTGATGATACTCCAAAAAATCCTTCAGGAATTTAAACTCATTGAATTACTGACAAAACCACTTAGCCCAATGCTTAAATTTATGGGATTGCCTCAATCAACAACATTTCTTTGGATTGTAGCGAACTCGTTAGGTTTGGCTTATGGCTCTGCAGTTATGATGGACGAAGTGAAAGAGGGTAGAATTACGAAGAAAGATGCCGATTTGCTAAACTATCATATTGCAATATCGCATTCAAACCTAGAGGACTTACTACTCTTCGCAGCAATTGGCGTTTCTATCTTTTGGATGCTTGTTCCCCGGTTAATCATTGCCATTGTGGTGGTTTGGGGCCGAAGGTTCTTTGTGAACCGAGAATAGTGAGCACCTCACTATTTATCAATTGATATTAACAATCTGCTTCGCTAAATTTTCAAATTAGTAACTTTGTCGCATAAAAATTTATTGCGATGGTTCAATATTTAGAGTTGCTAGACCATATACTAAAGAACGGGGTTGAAAAAACTGATAGAACAGGAACAGGAACAATCAGTGTGTTTGGGCATCAAATGCGTTTCGACCTTGAAAAGGGTTTTCCTTTGCTTACCACCAAGAAACTTCATCTAAAATCAATCATATACGAGCTTCTTTGGTTTCTGAATGGCGAAACCAATGTAAAGTCGCTTAACGTCAATGGCGTTACAATATGGGACGAGTGGGCAAAGCCCGATGGTGGACTTGGCCCAATTTATGGCTATCAATGGCGTTCGTGGCCTGCCGCCGATGGTAAGCATATCGACCAGATTACCCAGGTTGTAAACTCGTTAACCAAATCGCCCGATTCGCGCCGACACTTGGTTTGTGCTTGGAACGTTGGTGATATCGATAAAATGGCACTACCGCCTTGCCATGTGCTTTTCCAATTCTATGTAGCCAACGGCAAATTATCGTGCCAGTTATATCAGCGCAGTGCCGATGTTTTCCTCGGAGTACCCTTCAACATAGCATCGTATGCATTGCTTACAATGATGATGGCGCAAGTTTGCGGACTTAAACCAGGAGAGTTTGTTCACACTTTGGGCGATACACACATCTATTTAAACCATATTGAGCAGGTTAAACTTCAGCTAACCAGAGAGCCTCGACCACTTCCAAAAATGATTATAAATCCAGATGTTAAATCGATATTCGACTTTAAATTTGAGGATTTTAAACTTGAGGGCTACGATCCGCATCCTCATATTAAGGGCGCTATTGCGGTGTAGTTTGGTTGTTTATTGTTGTCATTTCGAACGAAGTGAGAAATCTCTCCTTAAATCCAAAATAGAAACTTCGCTTCGCTCATCATGACAAGGAATCTAAGAAAATGATAAAATGAAACATCCATGATAATAACCTTAACACACACAAATATGACTATCTCCCATGGATGTTCCATCTGTACCTTTAAAAACAAAAAATAGACAGATGAATATATCAATAATAGTTGCAGTAGCTGAGAATTGGGTGATTGGTGGAAACAACCAGTTACTATGGCATATATCAGAAGATTTAAAGCGCTTTAAGGCGCTAACATCAGGACATAGCATTATTATGGGTCGCAAAACCTTCGAGAGTATTGGCAGGCCGCTTCCAAATAGACGAAATATTGTAATTTCACATAATCCAGATTTAAAAATTGAAGGTTGCGTTATTGTAAACTCACTTAACGAGGCGCTGGAAATAACAAAGGATGAAAGCGAGATTTTTGTTGTTGGTGGGGGTGAGTTGTACCGTCAAGCTTTGCCGTTGGCAAATAAGCTTTACCTTACAACAGTTCACAAGAATTTTGAAGGTGATACCACTTTTCCTACAATCAATTTCAAAGAGTGGAATTTGGTTCTTGAGCAAAAAGGAAACCCAACCGCTGATGGGTTGGGCTATACTTTTTTGGATTACATTCGTAAGTAGTTAAGCTGCCTTTAATCGTTTAAGGTTCGATTTCTCCAATTTTTCGTGAGCATACTCCGAGGTTACCACCATTTCCTTATGCTCGCCAGTTGGAAGTTCAAACATCGCATCAATCATAATTGCTTCGCAAATTGAGCGCAAACCACGTGCACCTAGCTTGAATTCCACAGCCTTATCAACGATGTAGTCAAGCACATCATCCTCAAACTTAAGGTGAATACTATCGTAATCGAACAGTTTGATGTACTGCTTGATAATGGCATTCTTTGGCTCAGTAAGAATATCGCGCAAAGCGTGTTTATCCAAAGGATTTAAGTAGGTAATTACTGGCAAACGACCAATAATCTCTGGAATTAATCCGAAAGCACGCATATCTTGTGGAGAAATGTACTGCAAAAGGTTATCTTTATCAATTACCTCACGGGTTTTGCTTGCACCGTAGCCAACAATAGTTGTGTTTAAGCGTTGAGCAATTTTCTTTTGAATACCCTCAAATGCTCCGCCGCAAATAAACAGAATGTTTTTTGTATCAACCGCAATCATCTTTTGCTCTGGGTGTTTACGTCCGCCTTGCGGTGGGACATTAACAACTGAACCCTCGAGCAGTTTAAGCATTGCCTGCTGAACGCCTTCACCAGAAACATCGCGTGTGATGGAAGGATTATCGCCTTTACGGGCAATTTTATCAATCTCATCAATAAAAACTATTCCTTTTTCAGCTGCTTCAACATTGTAGTCGGCAGCCTGTAGCAATCTTGTTAAAATGCTCTCCACATCCTCGCCTACATAACCAGCTTCGGTAAGTACCGTTGCATCAACAATGGTAAAAGGAACGTGAAGCATTCGTGCAATAGTGCGAGCTAATAGGGTTTTTCCGGTTCCAGTTTCGCCAACCAAAAGGATGTTCGATTTTTCAATCTCCACATCGTCACCCTTATCGGTTTGTAAAAGCCTTTTATAGTGGTTGTAAACAGCCACCGATAAGTATTTTTTTGCCTCATCCTGACCAATTACGTACTGGTCGAGGAACTTTTTAATCTCAATGGGTTTAAGGAGTTTGCTCTGCTGCAACTTAAAATCGCCCTTCTTCTTGAGTTCTTCCTTAACAATCAGGTTGGCCTGCTCAGCACATAAATCGCAGATAAAACCATCCATCCCTGAAATAAGGAGTTTAACCTCTTTCCTATCGCGTCCGCAGAACGAACATTTATCGGTGTTTTTCATCTTTATAGATACTTAATATACCGCTGCAAAGTTAATATAAATTATCGGGGTTTAAGAATTAAACCGAAAACTCAATTTAGTCAACGTTTTATAGTCTATTTTGTTTAAAAGAAAAGCGCCCGAAGGCGCTTTATCATTATTGTTAGTTTTTTACTCTTTTTTTGCACGTTGTAAAATCTCATCTATCATACCGTACTCAAGGGCTTCCTGTGCGGTCATCCAGTAATCACGGTCAGAGTCCTTACGGATGCGCTCAATTGGGTTGCCTGAGTGTTTCGCTACAATATCGTACAACTCATCGCGCAACTTTAATATTTCGCGGGTTGTAATTTCGATATCCGATGCTTGTCCCTCGGCGCCACCCATTGGTTGATGAATCATTACGCGAGAGTGAGGCAGTGCGGTACGTTTGCCTTTTTCGCCAGCAGTTAAAAGAACCGCAGCCATTGATGCCGCCATACCTGTACAGATTGTTGCAACATCGGAGCTGATGTACTGCATTGTATCGTAAATACCCAAACCAGCGTAAACAGAACCACCAGGAGAGTTCAAGTAAATTTGAATATCCTTTGATGGGTCGGTCGATTCAAGGAAAAGCAATTGTGCTTGAATAATGTTGGCCACATCGTCGTTAATTGGTACGCCAAGGAAAATAATTCTATCCATCATAAGACGGGAGAATACGTCCATTGTTGCAATGTTTAGTTGACGTTCCTCAATAATTGTTGGTGAAATGTAGCTGCTGTGTACCGACTTAAATTGATGCATCGATAAGCTGCTGATACCACGATGCTTTAGGGCGTATTTTTCAAATTCTGTCATAGCTATATGTTTTAATTATTTATTCTGTTTTTTGATAACGCAATATAGCAAGTAATTGTTGATTTTGTAGATTTTATACTCAGATTGTTGGGTCAAATCAAAATCTAATGTATGTAATTTTCGCCAAATAACCAATTTGAATGGGCAAACAAAAACCGGCAAAATTTCTTCTGCCGGTTCTCTTTATTCATTCTTTTTATTTTGACTTCTTAATTCTGAAGTTTGTTGAATTCATCAACGGTAACCTCTTTGGTATCGAGGGTTACATTCTCCTTGAACCAATCAACAACCTTTTTGTCAAGCAAACGCTCGTGAATTTTCTTAACTTCTTCTCTGTTCTTTAGGATATCGTTAGCATAGCGAGCGATGTACTCCTCAGGTAGGAATGTCATACCGTAAGAAGCAAATTGGCTACGAGCGTAACCCATTGCAAATTCGCGCATCTCCTCCTCGGTTACAGCAAATTTTTGCTCTTCAGCAACTTTGTTGCTAACTAACTGCCATTTCAAATCTTTCTCAAACAATGGGAACTCAGACTCAATTTGCTCGCGGGTGAATTTACCCTCGTTAATTGCAACTAACCAACGAATTAGGAATTCTTTTGGAAGTTCAATTTTTAGTTTATCGAGCATTTTATCCTTGATATCGATAGCAAAACGAGCATCGCCCTCAAGTTTTAGGTTGCGCTCAATCTCCTCATCAATTTTCTTATTGAACTCCTCCTCCGATGTTACAACACCTTCGCCGTAAACCTTATCGAATAACTCCTGATTTAACTCAGCAGCAACAAAGGCCATAGTCTCGGTAATAGTTAACTGGAATAGAGGTTGCACTCCATCAAGCTCCTCTTTTTTGATGTGTAGTAATGCGGCTCTATCGGCTGGATTTGGAAATGCCTTGAAAGTGTCCATAACAACAACATCGCCAACCTTAACGCCAATAAGTTTCTTGCGCTCAACCTCATCGGCAACTAGAGCCACAGAAATTGAGGCACCCTCAACGGTAACGCCATTCTCGCGTGGCGACTCATCCTCGTTTAGTTCGGAAAGAGTTGCTTTAACAAGGCCTTTATCGTCGGTTTTCTTAACTGGCTCGTACTTTCCGTTACGTTGGCGGTGGCTATCGGCAAAGTTCTTTCTAATTTCGTCGTTAGCAAGGATTGTATAGTAAGGGAATTTGTCCTTTTTTCCGAATTTTAAATCGAACTCAGGAGCAATGCCTAAATCCCAAGCAAGTTCGAAACTTTCCTCTGTATCCCAGTTGATTTTCGATTGATTCTCGCTTGGAAGTGGCTCACCAAGAGTTCTGATTTTATTCTCCTGAATAAAATCGAAAAGTTTATCGCTAGCCATTCTGGAAACCTCCTCAACCAAAATATACTTGTAGTACATTTTGTGGATTAATGACTCAGGAGCCATTCCAGGGCGGAATCCTTTAATAACAGCTTTTTTGCGTTGCTCTTTTAGGGCTTTACTAACCTTCTCGGCGTAATCGGCCTTCTCAATACTAACGCGCACTGTGGTGTTTAGTGCATCGATATCCTCTCTTACTATATTCATTGTTGATATATTTAATTGCTTTAATACTAGGATTTTTGCTCAAAATGCAAAGTGGAAATTTTGAGGGTGCAAATGTAGGAAAATGCACTTTAACAAACAAGTAGAATCTTTAAATAGTTGACGTTTAATGGTTGATAGTTGGTTGTGGTATGGTTAAAACTTGTTAAAAGAAGGTTGAGGAGGATTTTTCGTGAGCGCAAATTTAAGTTATTTCACCGAAACAACACTTTTAAACCTAACTGTGACCAATAAATCAAAGATACAATCTGAACCGAGCGTATTTTGCGAGTTCGGCGGAGTAGGGATTGCGTACTTTGCAGAACCTACGAAGTCAAAGCAATTCACAACATCGAGGAGGTTTATTAGCCGCGAAGTAGGTTTGCATAAAATAGTAACTGCCTCGGTTTTGAGGCAGTTATTGAATAAATATTATTTAAACTCTTTTGCAACGTTGCTAGCAATTTCCATAAACCTTTCCTGAGTTAATTTAAGCTTTGGTTTATGAAAGTCGATATCCGATTCTCTGTTTAGTGGGACCAAGTGAATGTGAGCATGAGGAACCTCGAGCCCAAGCACTGCAACTCCAATGCGTTTACATGGAACTACTTTCTCTATTGCTTTAGCAACTCGTTGAGCGAATAACGTTAGTCCCGAAAGCGTTTCGGGGTCAAGGTCGAATAGGTAATCAACCTCCTGTTTTGGAATAACAAGTGTGTGGCCTTCGGCCAAAGGATTAATATCCAAAAAGGCATAGAACCTCTCATCCTCAGCAATTTTATAAGAGGGTATTTCGCCTTTTACTATTCGTGAGAAGATTGTTGCCATAATTTTTAGAAGTTATAGAGATATGTTGAGAATTTGAAAATTCATAATACCCGAAGGCACGGTAACTTCAACAACATCGCCAACTTTCTTGCCAATTAATGCTTTAGCAATTGGTGTGGCAATGGATAATTTGTTCTCTTTAAGGTTTGCCTCCGACTCGGCCACAAGGGTGTATTCAACCTCAGCCTTGGTTTTCATGTTCTTGAGTTTAACCTTGTTTAATATCTGAACTTTATCGGTATCAATCTTCGATTCATCAATTATCCTTGCATTGGCAATAGTGTCCTCGAGTTTTGAGATACGAAGTTCAAGCATTCCTTGGGCTTCCTTTGCTGCATCGTACTCAGCATTTTCGGATAAGTCGCCTTTGTCACGTGCTTCGGCAATCATTCTGGAAATAGCTGGGCGCTCCACGCTTTTAAGTTGTTCAACTTCGGCGCGTAGTTTCATCAAACCCTCTTCTGTTAAATAAATTACTTTGGACATATTTACCTCCTTGTATAAGAAATAAAAAAGAATTCCGACCTCTCGGAACTCTTTTGTTCTGCAAATATAACAATTTTTTTAATTCAAAAATTTATTGCATTAGGACATTAAATATATTTAGGTCTTAATATTTCGGAGTATAAAACAGCCTTTCGGGCTTCAAATTCTTCAATTAACGCATTCGACCGTTCGGCATTCATTAAGGCGTTCTCATGATCAAAAATCATATCCGACATTTCTTTGTCAGATTCCTCGAATTGCGCAATAGGATCGTACTGGTAATCTCCAATTGCTTCTTCGTTAAGAGCATAAGTGTCTACGGGAGTGAATTTGGAATTTTCGGGCGTGTCTAATGGAGCATACTCCAACTTAGAGTATAGTTTTTCTTCTTTAACTTCTTCGAAAGGTTGTTCGTATTCAATGGATTTTGACAATTCTTCTTTGGCTTCATAGCTCCAGTATGATTTTTTGTCATCACGTTCTACATTCTCTTCGATGAACTCTTCTTCGTCATCAAATTCAGCGTTTGTTGATGCCTCGACTGGTTTTTGTTGAGGTGTAAATATTTCGGTTTTGCCAAGAAGAATCTCTTGTAAAAGCTCAGCAGGATCCCTTTGGGGCATTTCTGAATCAGCCTCAACTTCTGCAGCTTTTTTCTTGGCTGCATCCTTTTTCTTTTTATTAGCAACAGCATTTACAATTGCAAGTACAATTGCTATAACAATATATATGTAATCTCCTGCATCCATCCTTTTTATTTTTTAAATTTCCAGAGCCTTAGTCGTTGCCTCAGTGTGCGTTGTGCGTTATTTTTTTCCGATTCTTTTTTTGACGCTTTCATTCTTTCCTGTGTTTTGGCATCTTGCTTTTTTATGTGCCTTTCCTGTAATTTCTTCTCAGCCCTTATTGATTTTGCCTTTTGCTTTTCCAGTTTTCTCTCGGCCTTACGTGTGATCTTGTTAGTTTTTCGTTTATGCCAGTAAGCTTTTCTCTCTCTCTTTCTTTGCTCACGGTTAATTTTTCGTTCCGATTTCCCGGGTAGCGATTGTATAGTTTGAGGTGCTAACTCTTTAGAGCAACCCTGAACTGTTAACACAAGTATAAGCAAACAATATAAAACCTTTTTGTAAATTTGCACAAATTTCAATTTAATACAACACCAATGAGAGCAAAAATAGCTTTTCTTTTTCAAACTTTGATACTTGTTTTTATATCCTTAAGCTGCACCGACGATGAGCCTGAAATAATACCTGATGTTTATGTGAACTTTCAGTTTAGCATTTACGAGCCTGGTTATAATAACTTAACAGTAATTTACGGCGCAACTAAAAAGGAATACGAAGGGTACGATAATAATGGGGTTATTGTTTTCCGATCCGATTTGAATGAGTACAAAGCATTCGATGCCACATGCCCTCAACATATAACTATAAGTACTTCGGTGAATTTAAACGAGAATGGTTCAGGTAAAGCAACCTGCCCACATTGTCAAACCGTGTACTATTTAATGAATAACGGCTATCCGGCTAATGGCTACAGGCTTAAGCAGTATAGAACTTCGTCGAATGGTGAATTTGTAAGCGTTTTTAATTAGCCATTAGTTTATCCTCGATCATTCTGGTGTTGTATTGCTGAATTATTGCTTTCACCTTTTGTTCTAACTCCAACTCCAATTGACGATTGGTGTTAAGAATGTTCTCCGTTAGAAGTTTATCTGTTTTAAACCTATATAGTCCAGTGGCTTTGTTCCCATCGAACAAGAACAAGAAATCGCCCATAAAGAGCTGATAAGTACCCGAGGTGTAGTTAATTACAAATGGGACCTGTTTATTATCGAATAAGTTTCTGCCAAATGCAAGGAATGGTTTGTTATAGTTTAAATAGCCTAACACCGAGGGCATAATATCAATTTGTTGGGCTAAATCGTCAAATTCTCCCTTAAGGCTTCCGTTTGGTACGTGAAAAATAAGTGGAACGGCAAAAACACCAATATTAGTTTTGTACTCGGGATAGTACGATTGGTTTGCATGGTCGGCAGTGAACACAAACAAAGTATTATCAAACCATGACATTTTGCTTGCTTTCTCAAAAAACTTTTTAAGTGAGTAATCGGTGTAAGCAACGCACTGGTGGATTGGAAGTGTTCCTTTTGGGAACTTCCCTTCGTACCTTTCGGGTACTTTGAATGGGTGGTGCGACGAAACAGAGAATAGCGCAGCGCAGAATGGCTGCTTAAAGTCGTTTAGTTTATCGGCAAAGAATTGAAAGAACTCTTCGTCCCAAACGCCCCACATTCCATCGAAACCATCGGAACTGGGGTACTCATTTAACCCATAGTATTCGTGAAATCCAGCAACATTAGCAAAGGCTTGAAATCCCATCGATCCATTTGGTGCTCCATGGAAAAATGCGGTGTGGTAACCTTCGTTACGCAAAACTGATGCAATGCTGTTTATTTTGTTTCCGGAGTAACTGGTGAGAAAATAGGGCTCCACCATCATGGGAATACTTGCAAGGTTCGATGGCATAGCGTCGATTGATTTGCGACCATTGGCAAATGAGTATTTATAGTAAAGGCTGTGGTTGATGATTGAATCCAGAAATGGTGTAAAACTCTGATAGCCCTCCGATAATAAATGTTTATTGTAAGCCTCAATATATTCTCGTCCAAAACTTTCCAGAATAAAGATAACCACATTAGAGCGTTTCATGGAGTCGCTGCTTTGGCTATGGTGAATTGGATTATAAATTTCCTCCAACTCTTGCTGGTTAAAGTAGTTTACCTTTTTTAGCGACTGTTTCTCTAGTGTCCTGTAAATAGCAAATGGCGTGTTAAGCACTATTGCTGTTTCCAGAGGTTCTTTAACATACTGCCCAGCATTACTTAGCGTAATTGGTCGTGTACTGTGCCTAAATCCACCTCTTAGCCCACCAACAATTAGTGTTAGGAAGATCAGCATTATAGCTAGGCCATTTGCAAAGTATACAGCCCGATTCTTGAATCCTTTCTGAATACTAGGTTTCTCAACTTTTCTGTATAGTATTACCAGAATTACTGTAAGTAAAATCCATATAAGGAATATATACCAGTAATCGGTAATGAACTTGGGTATTAGCGATCCGAAATTCTCCTCATTCTTAAACTCCTTAAATACCGAGGCAGTAGTTCTGCGCATGGTGAATTGGAAATAAACAATGTCTGCACAGTTTGCTCCAATAGCCAAACTATTAGTGATGAGGAAAAAGTACTTCAGGATTGATTGATATATTGTGTTGTAACGGAACGTAAAAGGAATTAGGAAAAGGAAGAAGTATAAAATGTTGGTGTAAAGAATTGCTGTTGTGTCGAACTGCAGACCTCCACAAAGAATTGTTGTTAACCCACTAAATGTTGTATTGGGAAAAAAATCTTTGTTGAATAAAAAGAATAAAATACGACAAGCAGAGAAAAGAATCATCAAAAGTAAAAATCGCCAAACTAAAACGGAGTATAAATTTCCCTTAAACTTTACCGATGAAAAGTATTCCTTATACGATTGTACCATAGCACTTTTTTTGCAAATATATTAATTGAATCAGAAAATGAACTCACGAAATTATGGATCATTTTGAATAATAGTATCCTTAGTGAGAATTTTTGGTTTAGTTGATTTGTGATATTAACAGGCTAAAAA